>Ga0214543_1002177_pt1 | contig 38571 bp, 37 predicted proteins | sample CNSS2metaG_FD_160094 | JGI IMG/M metagenome (GOLD analysis project Ga0214543, IMG submission 160094) | Root nodule microbial communities from cowpea collected in UCLA plant growth center, Los Angeles, California, USA - CNSS2 | ecosystem: Host-associated > Plants > Roots > Nodule | place: USA...
CCGTCGCCGTCGCCACCGCTGCCGCCGCCGTCGCCACCGCTGCCGCCGCCGTCACCGTCGCCACCGCTGCCGCCGCCGTCGCCACCGCTGCCGCCGCCGTCACCACCGCCGCCGCCGTCGCCACCGCTGCCACCACCGCCGCCGTCGCCACCGCTGCCACCGCCGCCGCCGCCGCCGCTGCCACCGCCGCTGCTGCCAGTGCCAGCACCTTTACCGCTTGCATGGGAAGCGGTGGAATCGCTGCGATCGTGCCTGCCCACGCCAACGCCGATGGTGGCGGTTGTCAGCGGCGGGCACATTTTGATCTGCGTAGGCGTAAGAATTGTCATACGATTTATTGCAACGCAGCACGCTGCAAAGTTGTCTTCTGTTAGCGGACTGCATTGCGCAGCAGTCATGCGCCGCCGCTGTACTGCGTCTGCGTCAGTCACGACGATGACGGAAGCTATTGATGCGGTGGAGAGGAGGAAAAATGTTTTAAGTATCGCCTTATTAATTCTTTGCATTTATTTACTCCAACGCAATAAATTGTTGAGAAATAAATCCACAATCTTCTTTAAAAAGGCGGCGGTCAATTTACGAATTATTAGTATCCTCGCCACAACATCGCCCTATTTCGAGTTAATCAACGGCTAATTAATCCATAATGGCTATCCTCTACGTCGGACGCGGGGACTTTAGCCCGCCGTGGGAGACCTTTCATGAAACGCCTCATCGCGCGTAGCGCTCTTCTTTTGCTCATTGCGGCCCCAAGCGCCGCTGATGCCGGTACAACCATGAAGACTGCCGGCAAGGCCTTTCCGCCCCCGGCCTTTGCTTCTTTCTGCGCGCGCGAACCGAAGCTATGCAGCACCGGCGGCAAGGGGAGAGTGGCCCTTCTCCCGGCGAAGGCTAGTGAACTGAAGCAGGTCAACAGTTTCGTGAATGCCCGGATCAGGGAGCGGAGCGACCAGGCGAATGTCGGTAGGGATGACGACTGGCGCGTACCGACCGCCTATGGCGACTGCGAGGACTTCGCGATCCTGAAGAAGCGAGAGCTCATGAAGCGCGGCTGGCCGGCCTCCGCATTGCTGCTGACGGTCGCTCGCTATCGCGGCGCCGGTCATACGGTGCTCACCGTGCGCACCAGCGAGGGCGATCTCGTGCTCGACAATCTTACCAATTCGATTCGCGACTGGTCGCGTACGCCCTATAACTACTTCGCACGCCAGTCGCAGTCGAACGGTCGGCGATGGGAACGGATCGAAGGCGCTCAAGAGATCTGAGCCTGTGATCCGGCGCGTGTCAGGCGCCGGTCGCGATACGATTTGAATTAATCCGATTCGTTCCTGCTCGAACGGGTGAGCGAATGCCCGAAGACCTTATTCGGGGCCACTCAGTCGGCGCTCAACGCCACGGCCGGCTGTAAGCGTGAGGCGTTTCTTGCCGGCAGGTAGCCGAAAAGCAGGCCGGTCAGGAAGGCGCAGGCGAAGGCGAGCACCACCGGCCCGGGTGTGAAACTGACCGGCATGCCGAAGACTTGGGCGACGTAACCGGTCGCGAAGCCAGCGGTGACACCGATTGCTCCACCGATCGCGGAAACCACCAGCGCCTCGACGATGAACTGCACGAGGATGTCGCGCTGGCGCGCGCCGGTTGCCATGCGCACGCCGATCTCGCGCGTGCGCTCGCTGACGCTGACGAGCATGATGTTCATGACGCCGATGCCGCCGACCAGCAGCGAAATCGCCGCGAGAGAGCCGAGGAAGAGTTTCAAGGTATTCGATGTCTCGGTGAAGGCCTCGCGTACCGACGACATGTTGGTGATCTGGGTATCCTCCCTCTTGTGGCGCTCGTTGAGCAGGGCCTGGATACGCTCCTGCGTCAAATCGATCGCCGAGGCGTCTTCGACCTTGATGGTGATGGTGCGGATGTTGCGCTGACCGAAGATTCGCATGCTGCCTGTCGTGAGCGGCACGAACACCACGTCGTCCTGATCGTTGCCGCCGGCGCTCGCGCCCTTTTCGTTCATCACCCCGATCACCTGGAAGGGGATCTTGTTGACGAGCACATATTGGCCGATCGGATCGGAACCGTCCGGAAACAGGGTTTTGACGACGGTCTGCCCAAGGACGGCGACTGGCGCGTAGCCCGCCATGTCGCTGCGGGTAATGAACTCGCCGCGGCCGATGCTCCAGGATTTCGCCTCGGTGAATTGCGGTGCCGTGCCGTTGGCCGTCGTCTGATAATCGATGTTGCCGCGTCGGAGCGTCACCGTCGTCGTCATTTCCGGCACGGCGAAGGCGACATTCGGCAATTCGAGAATGGCATCGGCATCGGCGGGCACGAGGGTGACATTGCTTCCGCCGGCGCTGCCGCGGAAATTGGCCATGCTCGGGCGCACCAGCAGAAGATCGGATCCCATCGAGGAAATGAGGCTGAGCACGGAATTCTGCGCACCGGTGCCGATCGCCAACATGGCGACCACCGAGCCGACGCCGATGACGATGCCGAGCAGCGTCAGGATCGTGCGGAAGAGATTGGCGTGCAACGCCCGCACCGCCATCTTGACCGCTTCCGAGACATCCGCGATCGCCGCAAAGCCCGCGCGCGTGCGCTGGGCAAGGCCTATCGCCGCGTCCGGGTTGCTCCGCCTATTCATAGTGCGGTCTGCAATGATGCGGCCGTCGCGAAACTCGATCAGCCGGTCGGCCTGTTCTGCGACCTCGCGCGCGTGGGTGATAACGATGACCGTGTGACCACTCTCGTTCATCTTGCGGAGCAGCGCCATCACCTCCGCGCCGCTCTGGCTGTCGAGCGCGCCGGTCGGTTCGTCGGCGAGGATGACGCGCCCACCGTTCATCAGGGCGCGGGCGATCGAGACACGCTGCTGCTGGCCGCCCGAAAGCTGGCTCGGCCGGTGGTCGAGCCGGTCACCGAGATTCAGGGATTCCAAAAGCGCCTGCGCGCGCTCGTGCCGTTCCTGTGCGGACACCCCGGCATAGACCGCCGGCATTTCGACGTTCTCCTGCGCGCTCGCGGTCGGGATCAGATTGTACGCCTGGAAAACGAAGCCGAAGGTGCGGCGGCGGAGCGCCGCGAGCTCGTCGCCATCGAAACCGGAGAGCTTTTCGCCGTCAACTAGGTAGTCGCCCGAGGTCGGCTGATCGAGGCAGCCGAGAATGTTCATCAGCGTGGACTTGCCCGATCCGGACCGGCCCATGATGGCGACGAACTCGCCGGCCTCTATATCGAACGAGATGTTGTGCAGGACCTCGACGGCGAGATCGCCGTTGAAATAGGTCTTGCTGACGTCCTTGAGGGAGATAAGGGGTGCCATGGCCGCGCTCAAAACAGCCGCAGCATGCGCATGCCGCGCCGCAAGCTCGTGTTCCGAGCGTTCGCGGAGGATGCCGTGTCGACGACCACCTTCTCGCCTTCCTTGAGCCCGCTGATGATCTCGGCACTGACGCGATTGCGAATGCCGACTTCAACGTCGCGTGTCTCGGTGGCGCCCGAGGGGGTGACGACCGTCACGTGCGCCAGTGTCGGCTTGTCAACAGACCCGCCATTCATGCGGACCGCTGCGTTTGGCACGACGAGCGCGTCTTTGGCGGTGGCCTCGACGAAGAAGGCCTGCGCGCTCATCGACATCATGAGCTCGCCCTTCGGGTTGGGCACATCGAAGAGCGCGTAGTAGAGGATGACGTTGTTCTCCGTGTCCGGCATAGGCTCGATCTGCCGCAGCTTGCCGGGGAAGCGCTTTCCCGGCTGGCCAAGTAGGGTGAAATAGGCGTCCATGCCGATCTTCAGCTTGCCGACATCGGCTTCGGAGACCTGGGCCTTCACCGTCATCGTCGAAAGATCGGCAATGGTGACGATCGTCGGCGCCGTTTGGTTGGCGTTGAGCGTCTGGCCTTCCTTGGCGGGATTCGCCACGATCGTGCCCGCCATCGGTGAATAGATTTTCGTATAGCCGAGGGCGACCTTGTCGCCCGCGAGCGTCGCCTTCTGCTTACGGATCTGCGCGTCAATCGCATGAACGTCCGCCTGGGCCGCCGTGTGGTCGGCGACCGCCTGATCGAGGGTCGATTGCGAGACGCTGTTGGTCGCGACCAGGCTGCGCTGGCGTTCGATATTGGCCGCCTTCAGCACGAGCTGGGCCTTCTTGGAGACGAGTTGCGCCTCGAGATAGGCGAGTTCCGCCTGGTCTATCTCGATCCTGTTCTCGATCGAAGCAGGATCGATCTCGGCGATGAGCTGGTTCACCTCGACCTTTTCGCCGATCTCGACATGCAGCGACTTCAACTGACCGGACACCTGCGCGCCGACATCAACCGATTTGATCGCGTCGAGAGTGCCGACTGCGGTGACGCTGTCCTCGATATCTCCGCGCGTGACCGCCTGGGTGATCATCGTGGCGGCCGGCTGCGAGTCGTACCGGCTCCAAGCATAATAGCTCGCGCCGAGGGCGGCGATGAGAGCCGGCGCGGCGATCCAGAGGCGCGACCGGCGCTTGCGACGGAACGGTGGGGCGGAGGCCGGAATGATGGTTACATTGGGCGCCGCATCGCGTGCCGTCGCGTCTTCCCTCTTGGCCAGCTTTCTCATGGGTATATCAGCCTGTTTGCCTCGGTCGGCGTCGCTCATCAAGAATATAGATGAACGCAGGCAGCGAAAAGCATTGAGATCATTATATTTTCGTAATGTAGGGCAGGCCTGGCCTAGGCGGAAATAACGCGGGCGAATAGGCATTTGCGCCAGCGGTTTAGCGGAGGCCCTTACAGAAGCGGCCGCAGATAGATGCCGCCGAAATTCGTCTCCTTCGCGAACCCTTTCTAAGGTATGACCTTGGGTCCGGCGCAAGAGGGCGTCCGCGCCACTTCGTGTGAATTTGTCGCGTCACCCTTTTGCGAAAATCTTCTCCCTCCCAGAAACGCCTTGACGCAGTTTTGTCGCCGCACTAGAAGAATACGAACCGTACCGTACGGTACTGATGGAGCGGCGGCGAAGTGCGAGGCATTGGAGCGATAAAGGAGACGGGGGGCGAGAGCGGTCTGACGGAGCGTCAGGCGGTCGTGCTCGAACAGGCGTTGCGCCTGCTCGTCGACGGCGGCGAGAAGGCGCTGACGACCGCCGGGGTCGCGCGCGCCGCCAATTGCTCCAAGGAGAGCCTCTACAAATGGTTCGGCGATCGCGACGGGCTGCTTTCGGCAATGATCGCCTTTCAGGCGAGCAAGGTCAGAACACTCGAGGTTTCGCCCGAGACACTGGACGCAGCCAGCCTCAGGGCGCATCTTGTCGCCTTTGCCAAGGACCTCCTGGAGGTGCTGGCGGGTGACGTCTCGCTCGCGCTCAACCGGCTGGCGATCGGCCAGGCGAGCCGCGAGGGCTCGAAGCTCGGCCATCTGTTGCAGGAGCGCGGGCGCCGGCAGATCGGCCGCCGGGCGGGGGCGCTGCTTGAAGCCGGCCGCAAGGCGGGGCTTCTCGCCTTCACCGATGCGGAGGAGGCCTATGGTGCGCTCTATGGTCTCGTCGTCTCCGACTGGCACTTGCGCTTGCTGCTCGGTGAGGCGCTGGGGGACATGAAGAAGGATTTCAGCCGCAGGGCGGAGAGGGCGGTCGATGCCTTCCTCACGCTCTATGGCATGAAAGGGTAACGGCGGTCCCGTTGTGGGTTGCCACTACAGCGCCGCGCGTCCTATCAGACGCGCAAAGGTCGCTGTAGCACTTTGAGTTGCTGCATGTCTTTGTCCTTAAATCGAGGTCGATTTAAGAAGACATGCAGTAGGAAAACAGACAGCAAAGGGAAGGAAAATTCGATGCGCGTCTATTACGATCGTGATGCCGATCTCAATCTCATCAAATCCAAGAAGGTAGCCATCGTCGGTTATGGCAGCCAGGGCCGCGCCCATGCGCTGAACCTCAAGGATTCCGGCGCCAAGGAAATCCGCATCGCGCTGAAGCCGGGCTCGGCGACGGCCGCCAAGGTCGAGGCCGACGGCCTCTCGGTTCTCTCGGTCGCGGAAGCCGCCAAGTGGGCCGACCTCATCATGATGGCGACGCCGGACGAACTCCAAGCCGACATCTACAAAAACGAGATCGCCGACAACATCCGCGACGGCGCAGCAATTGCCTTTGCCCATGGTCTCAACGTCCATTTCGGTCTGATCGAGCCGAAGGCTTCGGTCGACGTGGTGATGATTGCGCCGAAAGGCCCGGGCCACACGGTTCGCGGCGAGTACCAGAAGGGCGGCGGCGTTCCCTGCCTCGTCGCCGTTCACCAGGACGCGTCCGGCAACGCGCTCGATCTCGCGCTCTCCTACGCCTGCGGTGTCGGCGGCGGCCGCTCGGGCATCATCGAAACCAACTTCAAGGAAGAGTGCGAGACCGACCTCTTCGGTGAGCAGGTCGTCCTCTGCGGCGGTCTGGTCGAGCTCATCCGCGCCGGCTTCGAGACGCTGGTCGAGGCCGGTTACGCCCCGGAAATGGCCTATTTCGAATGCCTGCACGAAGTGAAGCTGATCGTCGACCTGATCTATGAAGGCGGCATCGCCAACATGAACTACTCGATCTCCAACACGGCCGAGTGGGGCGAATACGTGACCGGGCCGCGGATCATCACGGAAGAAACGAAGGCCGAGATGAAGCGCGTCCTGAAGGACATCCAGACCGGCAAGTTCACCTCGGAATGGATGCAGGAGTACCGCTCGGGCGCCGCCCGCTTCAAGGGCATCCGCCGCGTCAACGACGCCCACCAGATCGAGGAAGTCGGCGCCAAGCTGCGCGGCATGATGCCCTGGATCGGCAAGAACAAGCTGGTCGACAAGGCGAAGAACTAAGGCCAGTCGACGGAGAACAGAAAGGAAGCCGGGGCTCACGCTCCGGCTTTCTCATTTGTGCTGAAGGGAGGCGCCCGGTAGCGCGGGACAACGAGCCAAGCCGGCGCCAAGGCGCATTACATCGGATCCTTGCCCTTCATGGCATTTTCCATGTGTGTCTTACACTTTTCCTGGTCATTCGCAGCCAGTGCTTCCTTGGCCATGGCGAGCTCTTTCTGTGCCATTTCCTTCTTTCCCGAGTCGGTGATCTGGCCCACGTCGGTTTCGAGCTTCGTCATGCCCGACTGGTCGCAAACTATATCGGCCTGTGCGAAGGCAGTAGATACGCAAACCGCGGATATCGCGGCTGCAGCCAGCATTTTCTTCAACATCTGTAACCTCCAGTATCATCGCTTCAAGCGATACACGGGGCCAAACCACCAACGGGCGCTTCAGTTCCGTCGAGGAGCCAATCAGTCGCGGTAGAAGTTGCGCGGCCAACGATGCGCCCGCAGCTTCTCGCGATGTTCTTGGGGCAACCCGTGTCCGTCGCCGATCGCGCAGTTGCGCTCGACATTACGGACCGAGCGCATGCCGGGGATCACCGTCGAGACGGCGGGGTGGCTGAGGACGAAACGAAGCGCCGTTTCCGCGAGCGCGTCGGGAGCGATCGCCAGATCCTCGATGATTTTCCGCGCGCGTTCTTCGACCTCCCGCTTCCGTTCGCCGCGGAAGTAGTTCTGCCGGAAGTCACCTTCGGGAAAGACGGTGTCGGCGCGGATCTGTCCGGTGAGGCCGCCTTCATCGAGAGCCACGCGGACGATCACGCCGACATTGTGGCGCGCGCAGGCGGGGAACAGGCGCTCTTCAGGAGTTTGTTCGAAGACGTTGTAGATCACTTGCACGCTGTCGACCACGCCGCTTTCGATCAGCTTCAGCGCATTGTCCGGCTCGTAATCATTGATCGACACGCCGAAGAAGCGAATCTTGCCGTCGCGTTTCAGCCGCTCGACCGCCTGCAGCCAATCGCCACGTCCGACCCATTCGTCCGACCAGACGTGAAATTGCTGCACCTCGATCGCCTCGACGCCAAGGTTGCGCAGGCTTGTCTCGGTGCAGGCGATGATGTGCTCGGCGGGAAAGCCATCTTCGACCGGAGTACCCGGGCGAGCGGGCCATTGCCGGTTCTTGGGCGGAATCTTGGTCGCAACATGGATCGTCTCGGAGCGCTCGCGCAGCAATTTTCCGATCAGCCTTTCGCTGTGGCCTTCCCCGTAGCCAAGCGCCGTATCAATGAAGTTCAGTCCCAGGTCGATCGCCCGGTTAAGCGCGCGGGCGGACTCTTCGTCGCTCGCGCCGCGCCAGCCGCTATTGCCGATACCCCAGGCGCCGTAGCCGATTTCGGAGATGCGAAGGCCGGTGCGGCCGAGAGTTCTGTAATGCATGGCTTCCTCGCAGATGTTGGAGAGCAGGCCGGTGATGGGATGCCGGTTACCTAGGCTTCAACCGCGAGCAGTCAACGGGGGTGGAGGCGCAGCGGGGTTGCTTTACGTCATTTACCGCGCACTGGCTTTGCGGCCGACACATGCAGCCAAAGGGTTGGCTTGCCGTCGTAACCGCCACCGTCCACTTGCGCTATTTCGACCTCTGCCCAACCCGTCTCTTCGAAGCGCTGCATGAGCCACTCGCGAGACGGATAGTTGTAGTAGCGGCCGAGATCGTCCCGACCCTCTCCCGTTCCGGCCTTGAAACTGGCCTGAAGAAGGCCGCCGCCCTTGAGTGCACGAAGAACGCGGGCGAGCACTTGCGCGAGGTCAGCCCGCGGCACATGCAGCAGGCACGCCTCCGCCCAGATGCCGTCGAATGCTTCGTGCCAGGACAGCTCTTCGAACCGGACAATTGCGACCTTTCGATTGAGCAGGCGCTCGGCCTCGGCCGCCAGTTCCGGCGAGGCGTCCGTCGACGTCACCTCGAGGCCCCGGGCGATCATGTAGGCGCTATCCTGTCCGCCGCCGCAGCCGAGCTCCAGAACCGAGGCGCCGGGCCTCAGCCTGGCAAGGAAGTTTTCGAGCCGTGCCGTCGGTACGTTGCGGTCGCGGTTCGCATAGGCTGCGGCATTGTCCCGGTAGAAGCGGATGGTGCTGTCATCGGTTGCGGTCATGGCGATCCTTTTGCGCGATGCTTGCCGTCAACGCAGCGGGGCGAGATCATGGAGGACCATGCGCCTGCATCGGCGCTTGACCGTAGGTGTGGGCATGTCGTTGGCTCGCCCGTTTGCGGGCTCGCCGTAACAGCTACCACTCTGTATGCTGGGCGAAAAGCGGATACGATCGACGAAATGACATTGCCGCACGAGGACGAAACGCGATGACAGACACGCATCGCAAGCTGACGACCATTTTCTGTGCCGATGTCCAGGACTATTCGCGCTTGATGGGGGCGGACGAGGAGGGGACGCTTGCAACCTTGAAGCGCTATCGGGATGCGATGGCGCGCCTGATCGAGGCCCATCAGGGCCGCGTGGTCAATACCTGGGGCGACGGGCTGATTGCCGAGTTTCCAAGCGTGGTCGAGGCGGTGCGCGCTGCGATCGACGTTCAGACCGAATTGGCGGGCCTGAATGCCGAGCGGCAGAGCGATGCGCGGATGCTTTTCCGCATCGGCATCAACTTGGGTGACGTCATAGCGGAAGGCAACGACATCTACGGCGACGGCGTCAACATCGCGGCGCGCCTGCAGGCTTCGGCGCCCGCTGGCGGCATCGTGATATCGAGCACGGTCTACGACCAGGTCCGCAACAAGGTGGCCGTTGGCTTCGAGTTCCTCGGCCGGCTCGAGGTGAAGAACATCGAAGGCGGGGTGCAAGGCTATGCGGTCCGGATCGGCACGGCCGAGGATCAAGCCCCGCCGACGGAGCGCATCAGCGATTGGGGCCGGCGGGGCGCTTCCGCCGATCGCGCTCCGGCATCCGACGAGCCTTCCGAACGAGCAGACCACCGCGTCTTCGGCGTGCTCGGGGTCATCGCGGCGGGGATCGTCGTCATAAACCTTCTCTCATGGGAGGGCGTGTTCTGGGCCCGTTGGCCGCTGCTGGCCTTCGCCCTGACAGCGGCACTGCTTTGGATCCGCAAGACGAGGGCTGTCGACCGTGTGCTTGCCTTGCTGGGGACCGCCGGCTTGACCGTCATCGCGGTCAATCTCCTGTCGTGGGAGGGGACGTTCTGGGCGATCTGGCCTCTCTTCGGTATCGCGATCGCAGCGGCGATACGATGGATTGCCCGCGGCAGCGCCAGCAGTTGACTTTCGGGTCCGCAAGCGCGCAAACCTGCGCGTGAGGGGCGGATGGCGGGCCGTCAGGTGCATGTGCGAAGATGCGGGGCGAAAACGGCTACATTGGAGGGTGAGGTTTTGTCGGTGAGCAAGTTGGGAAGGCGTCCAATTCTATCCTGCGCACTGGCCCTGTTTCTCGGCGGCTGCCAATCGGCGCCGGAGCCCCAGAACGCGGCCCCCACTAGCCCGCAGACGGTACCGGCAGACCTGCAGCTCATGTGCGCCAATGCCGTGGTCGCCCAGGCCGGAGGCGCCAGGGTCCTGCCGACCGGTTCACGGCAGCTCAATGCGACAAACTACAGCATCGATCTCGATGCCGGCGGGCGCAAGTTCACTTGCATCGTCGATAGCAGCGGCAGCGTGAAATCCGTTCAGCCGCGCTGAGAACCGCTCCGGGATGCTGCACGGCAAGACCTGTTGATCACTGCTGTTTCCCGACAATTTGCATCCGACAAGGCCCGGGATATTCACATTCTTTTCTTTGTGCACTGCAGTATTTTCTCCTGCATTGCGGTGCGCAAGTAAGGTTTTGTTTTTCGCGTGTATTCTCTGAATTTTCTTTATGCAAAGGTGATTTCATGCTCTGATATGCTGTTGTGAGGAGGAGGCGCTATGACGACTATTCTGCAGCACTTCGCTCTCTTCGATTTTCTAATTCTCGCTGCGATCTGTTTCCTGCTGGCATGCAGCTATTTCGAGGGTGAAGCCTGACGGGCGAGGCTTTTCGGCCCTAATTCTTCTGGCCGGATCTGATCCGGCCGCACCTTTGTTATTTCCACCGGGAATGCGACCTCTTGGCTTGTCTTGACCCCGCCTGTTTCGGGGACAGCGGCTTGTCATGAACTTCGGGCTTGTTGCGGATGCGCGCCTATGCAACTCATGCAGGTACATCTCGAAGCGCGCCGGATGTGACGAATTTCATTGGGCGACATGCATGGGGCGGGCATCCGAGCGACTTCCTGACCAATGTCGAAAGCGGCGCATCCTCAATATGGCAAGACAATCCGGTGGGGCCTGCTTGCAGCGCTCACCCTGCATGTGATCGTGGGTATTTCGCTGTTGCGCCTACCGCTTTTGCGCCCGTTGGCGACGCCGCGAGAGGATGCCATACCCGTCGAGCTTCTCTTTCCCGAGCGGCAGAACGCCATGAACCCATCCGCTGCACCCAAGGAGCGTGACGGATCTGTAAACCCTCAGACGACGCAGCCGGACACGGAAGGAGCCGAGCGGGAGCCAGAGCCACTACGGCCGGCACCCGCCGAAACCGGGGCCCCGATCCGGGCGACGGAGTTGTTTTCAGCGAAGACATTGGCTGATCCTCGCAGCAAAGGTGCCCGTGAAGCATTGCGGCAACTCGCCGCCGGCGAACGCATTATCCAGCTTTGCAACATTGAGGCGATGGAGCAGGTGCATCGCTGGAACGGCGCGTTTCAACCCGACTTCCTGGTGGCCTATGCGATGGCCGACCCGGTTCTTTCCGGGCACGTTCTTCGCGTCGATGGCGGCGCCTTTCGAAGCAGGCGAAACTGGTACAACATCAGCTTCCGGTGCGAGGTCGCTCCTGATGCAACGACTGTCGCCGCGTTCGAATTCTCCGTCGGTAAGGAGATTCCTCGGAACGAGTGGGAGGTTCACGCGCTGAGCGTGGATGATGGGGCGACCGACCAGCCCTGAGAAGGGGCGGCGCCCGGCTGCAAAAGCTCTCCCAAGATAGGTCAGCAATATTGACTTAAATTTCGCGTTGTGATCATCTCCGACCTCCGCAAACGGGAGGACCCCATGCTGAATTGGGAAAGCATTTTCGCCACGCGCTCGACGAGGATGAAGGCTTCGGAAATCCGCGAACTCCTGAAGCTGCTCGACCGCCCGGACATCATCTCCTTTGCCGGTGGCATTCCCGATCCGGAGCTTTTCCCCGATGAGGCGTTCAGAGAGGCCTATGCCGAGATTTTCGGTGGTCCGGCCGTCAGCGCCGCGCTGCAATATTCGGTAAGCGAGGGCTATCGCCCATTGCGGCAGTGGCTTGCCAGACAGATGGCCGCGCTCGGCACTCCGGCAAGCGTCGACAATATCTTCATCACCTCCGGTTCGCAGCAGGGGCTCGACTATCTCGGCAAGCTGTTCCTTTCGCCGAAGGATACGGCACTCGTGACCTGGCCGACCTATCTCGGCGCACTGCAGGCCTTCAACGCCTACGAGCCGACCTACGATCAACTGAACCCCGCCGGCAATCGCACCCCCGCGGCCTACGCCCAGACCGCCGCTGCGGCAGGCGGAAGCGTCAAGTTCGCTTATCTCTCGGCCGATTTCGCCAACCCGACCGGGGAGACGGTGGACCGGGCCGGCCGCGAGCGCGTGCTCGACCTTGCCGAGGAACTCGGCATTGCCGTCATCGAGGACGCGGCCTACCAGTCGCTGCGCTACGACGGCGAAGCGATTCCGCCGATCCTGGCGCTCGAAATCGCCCGCAAGGGCGACATCAACAGCGCCCGCACGATCTATTGCGGCAGTTTTTCCAAGACGCTCGCGCCGGGGCTTCGCGTCGGCTGGATCTGCGCCGCCGAGCCGGTGATCCGCAAACTCGTGCTGATGAAGCAGGCGGCCGACCTCCACTCCTCGACGATTAACCAGATGGCGATCTCAACCGTTGCCGAACGCGGTTTCGAGGCGCAGGTTGCCAAGATCCACAAGGCCTACAAGTATCGCCGCGACGCGATGCTCGCCGCGCTCGAGAAATATATGCCAGCCGGCGTCACCTGGACGAAGCCGGAAGGCGGCATGTTCATCTGGGTGACGCTATCTAAGGGTACCGACGGTGCCGAGCTTCTGGCGAAGTCGATCCAGACGGCAAAGGTCGCTTTCGTTCCCGGCCGCGCCTTCTTCGCCGACGGCTCCGGAGAAAACACGCTGCGTTTGAGCTTCTCCTGCGCCAACGACAAGATGATCGACGAGGGTATCCGCCGGCTTGGGCACCTGATTCGCGGCGAGGAAGCACAGGCCGCCTGATCGGCGCAGTCTCACCATAGACGGCCAAAAACCTTTTTGCCGTGCGGCGCTGTGGTCTAAAGCGTTGCTCTTGCACGGATTTCTCTGCTGACCTCTGCGCATCGACGACGAGCGGGAGTAGCCGGCCCATATTGACGCCACATTGTCGAACAGGATCACGCCCCGTTGTGCCGCGTCGCAGCGAGGCTGCTGCGATGCATCATGGAACTTTGCCTCCCGCCTACTGAGGGCATCAGCAGGGGGCGACCAAGGGACAGGGCATCGGTGGTATGAGTTTACAGGCAGCCTCAGCAAGCTTTCGTCCGGACATCGAAGGCCTGCGCGCTTTGGCCGTGTCCGGCGTCATCGCCTTTCACTTCGGGATGACGGACCTGCCGGGCGGGTTTGTCGGCGTCGATATCTTCTTCGTCATTTCTGGATTTCTGATAACGCGGCACCTGCAGCAGGAAATCGTGAAGAGCGGGACCGTCGATCTTTGGCGCTTTTATGCGCGGCGCGCTCGACGTCTGCTTCCGGCCGCGTTCTTCGTCATCCTGGTGACGCTAGTCTTCGGCTATTTCGTCCTCGCGCCATCGGAACAACAGTTCTATTCCAAGGGATCGCTGTTTGCTTCTGCCTATATGATCAATCTGTGGCTGATCCGGTGGACTGTCGACTACTTCGCTCCGGATGCGACCAGCAACCCGTTCATCCACTTCTGGTCGCTGTCGGTCGAGGAGCAGTTCTATCTTGTCTGGCCCGCACTCCTTCTGCTGCTCGCGAAATTTCGGCCGGGGAAGGGCGGCGTTTTCGTCCTTCTCGCCCTCGTCGCGGCCACTTCCTTCGCGCTTTGCTGGCGTATGACTGCCATATCCCAGCCCTGGGCCTTTTATTTCTCGCCTCTTAGAGCATGGGAATTCGCCTTCGGCGGCCTTGCGTCGATGGCACTGGCGCAGGAATGGGCGAGACGCTTTCGCTTTTCGCCTGTGCTTGGCTGGCTCGGACTTCTGACGATTGCAACGGCTTATCTGACGGTGACCGAGGAGATTCCCTTTCCTGGTTCGGTCGCGCTCCTGCCGGTTCTCGGAACGGTGTTCGTGCTTTTGAGCGGCGCGCATGAGGGTGCCGGGCCGAAGTCGATACTTGCGCTGCAGCCGCTCCAATGGATCGGCAAGCTCTCCTATTCTCTCTATCTCTGGCATTGGCCGGTGATCGTCTATGCCGGCATCCTCAAGCCCGAACTGACAATCGTCGACCGGCTGCTATGCCTGGCCGTGACGTTCGGGCTTTCGCTCTTCAGCTATCGCTTCATCGAGAATCCCATTCGCCATAATGGTTGGCTGGCGGCGAAGACGAGCCGCTCGCTCGCCTTCGCGACGCTGCTCACGGGAACAGGCGCGACCTTGGCCTATGGCAGTGCCGCTGTGGCGAGCTATGGCATCGATGCCGAGCAGCGCGTGATCCTGCAAAGCGCCGAGCGAAAATCGGCGGCGCGCGAATTCGATTCCGCATGCGTTCTCGAAAGGGAGGAGGTGCGGCCGAAGGCCTGTAAATTCGGCGCGGCCAATCCTAAAAAGACTGTCGTTCTCTTCGGCGATTCCCATGCGGATCACTGGTCGACGCCGCTCAAGAAGATTGCCGAGAACAACGGCTGGCGCCTCGTCACCTATCTTAAATCGTCCTGCCCGGCCGTAAGCGTCTCGACTTGGAACGGAATGCTGATGCGGAACTATGACGAGTGCGACAAGTGGCGGGATATGGCCTTTCGAGAGATCGCCTCGTTACGTCCGGACGTCGTTATCCTTTCGCAATACTCCTCGAGCTACGTCAAAAACGACATCAACCACGTCTCTGACCACCAGATCGAGGTGAAAGACTGGGCGGCGGGAATGAGGCGGTCGGTCGAGAGGCTGGAAAGCACCGGCAGCGAGGTCGTGGTGCTTCGTGACGGGCCGGTTCACAAATCCTATCTGGATAAATGCGTGGCGCGCGCCCGCTGGCAGCAGCGAGACCCCAATGTCTGCGATACGCCGCGCGATGAGGCGGTTGAGGAGACGATTCCCGCGGCGGAAAGGAAGGTCGTCTCGCAGGAGCCGAAGGCCGAATATGTCGATCTCCTCGACCTGTTCTGCAACCGGACCACCTGTCCGGCGCTGATCGGCGGCCAATTGACGTTCCGCGACCGCCATCACATCGCGACCGCCTATGCGGAGTCGCTCGCGCCACGTCTGGAGCGAGCGATCTTCGAAGAAGTCGGTATGGTGCGGCGGTGAGGCTTCCGGTGGCTTGCTACAGGCTCTGAACAGTGCGGGCGTCATTCACCCCCCTCTGCCCTGCTCAGAGAGTTCGGCGGCCGCTCCGCTCAAACATGCGGTCCGAGCAGCGAGAGATCCGCTTCTCCGAGCCGGTCCTTGGCGGTCCAGAGCTGGTGCCAATAGGGGTAGAGGACCGGCGGCAGGCTGACGGCGTCGAGAAGTTGGCGTTCCTCGTCGGTGAGCTTGAGGTTCGCCGCGGCGAGATTGTCGCGGAACTGGGCTTCCGTCCGCCCGCCGATGATGACGGAGGTGACCGCCTTGCGGCCGATCAGCCAGGCAAGCGCCACTTGCGCGGCGGAAACGTTGCGCTCGGCGGCGATCGCCACCAGCATGTCGACGATCTTCCAGAGCCGTTCCTCGTCGCGGATCGGCGGCTCGTTCCAGCCGGCGAGCTGGCGGGTGCCTTCCGGCGCTTGACCACGCCGGTGCTTGCCGGAGAGAAGTCCGCCGGCGAGCGGGCTCCAGACGAGGATGCCGAGGCCCTGGTCGATCGAGATCGGGATCAGCTCGTACTCGGCCTCGCGCGCCTCCAGCGTGTAATGGATCTGCTGGCTGACGAAGCGCTGGCGGTGTTCCTGCGCGCTGATGCCGAGCGCCTTCATGATGTGCCAGCCGGAATAGTTGGAGCAGCCGATATAGCGCACCTTACCTTGGCCCACGAGCGTATCGAGCGCCTCCATCGTTTCTTCGAGCGGCGTCTGACCGTCCCATTCGTGCACCTGGTAGAGGTCGATCACGTCGGTTTTCAGCCGCTTGAGGCTCGCTTCGCAGGCGCTGATCAGGTGGTGGCGCGAAAGGCCGCCGTCGTTCGGGCCGGGTCCCATGGAGAAGCGCGCCTTGGTGGCGATGAGAACGCCGTTCTTGCGCTTGCCGCCGAGCACTTCGCCGATGATCTCCTCGCAGGTGCCGGTGGAATAGATGTCGGCCGTGTCGATCAGGTTGACGCCCGCATCGAGGCAGAGGTCGACATAGCGGCGGGCATCCGTGACCCCGACATCGCCGACCTGGGCGAACTTGCCGCCGCCGCCGATCGTCATCGTACCCATTGTGACGGTCGAGATCTTGAGGCCGGAGCGGCCGAGCTGACGATATTCCATTGTCTCGCTCCTTGCGTGGTTGGTCACAGGAAAGGTAACGAGCAGCGGCGCGAAAGCAAGCCGCCACGGCGCGCCCATCGCGGACAATGAGCATCGCATCCTTGTAGGAAAACAGCGGAAAGCTGCGGCCTCGAAGGATGATGGGGTAGAGCACGGGCAAAATCACGCATCGCCCGCATGCATGGTCCTCAATCGCCGCCTGGCGCCTCGGTAAATGCCGCCACGAAGCGCTCGAGGCTCATCTTCACAAAGTCGGTGACCGGTAGGCGCGGGTCGAAGCTCCACCAGAGGAGCGCGCCCTGCCATTGAGCGGCCATCATCAGGCCGATGCCGGCCGGGGTGGCCGGCGCGCCTTCGAAGCGCTCCTCGATGGCCGCGGAGAGCTCGTCGCGCCAAGCGGCGCCGCGGGCGCGCAAGGCCGGATCGCGCAGGTCCTCGCGCAGGATCAGAAGGTCGTCGGCATAACTTTCGATGCCGCCATAGTCACCGGAGAGGCCGACGAGCAGGGCGACGGCTCCCTCGGGCGTCTTCGGAGCGCTTGTCGCAAGCTCTGCCGTCAGCCTATCGAGGCGGTCCCAGGCTTGGAGAAGCGCGGCCTGTATCAGTCGAGACTTGGTCTCGAAGCGCTGCACCAAAGTCGATGCGGAAAGCCCGCAGGCAGCGGAAAGCGCTGCGAAGGTCAACGCATCCGGTCCCTCCTTGCGCATGATGGCGAGTGCGGCATCGAGCACCTCTTCATTGGGCAATGTTTTCGGGCGAGGCATATTGGACCTTCATTTATAACCGAATAAGCGTTTATATATTGCTCTGACATTTGAGGCCAGAGGAAATCTCAGGGAGGACGACATGTCGCTTGAAGGCAAGGTGGCGCTGGTGGCAGGCGCAACGCGCGGCGCGGGCCGGGGCATCGCGGTCGAACTCGGCGCTGCGGGCGCCACGGTCTATGTCACGGGCCGGACGACGCGCGGGCAGCAATCGGAATACCAACGGCCGGAGACGATCGAGGAGACGGCGGAGCTTGCGACTGCTGCCGGCGGCAAAGGCATTGCCGTGCAGGTGGATCACCTCGAGCCCGAGGCGGTGAAGGCGCTTGTCGAGCGCATCCGTCGCGAAGAGGGCCGACTCGACATCCTGGTCAACGATATCTGGGGCGGCGAGAAGCTCTTCGAGTGGAACAAGTCGGTCTGGGAGCACAATCTCGAAAACGGACTGAGGATCCTGCGGCTTGCGATCGACACGCATCTGATCACGGCGCATTACGCACTGCCGCTTTTGATCGAGCGGCCGGGCGGGCTGCTTGTGGAGGTGACCGACGGCACGGCGAAATACAATGCCGATCACTACCGACTCTCGCCCTTCTACGATCTCGCCAAGGTGTCGGCCAACCGCATGGCCTGGGCGCATGCGAAGGATCTTGCACCGCACGGCGCCACCGCCGTCTCGCTCACCCCGGGCTGGCTGCGCTCGGAAATGATGCTGGAGGCCTTCGGCGTGACGGAGGAGAACTGGCGTGACGCGACGAAGCACCAGCCGCATTTCGTCATCTCCGAAACGCCGCGCTTCGTCGGTCGTGCGGTCGCGGCACTCGCCGCCGATCCGGACAAGGCCCGCTTCAACGGCCAGTCGCTTTCGAGCGGCGGATTGGCGCAGGTTTATGGCTTCACCGATCTCGACGGCTCGCGGCCGGACTGCTGGCGCTACATGGACGAGGTGATGGAGGCGGGCAAGGAGGCGGACGCGACGGGATACAGGTAAGCGCCTCTACGCTTGGCGATGGTGTGCGCGTCGCCGCAGGTACACGAACGAAATCGGTAAGAGGCAGGGCAGTCAAAGCTAACGCGGGGTGAGGCAGGCACTGAACGTTCAGAAACGATCCCCAACATCCTGAAGACGTGGTACTTTTCATCGCGCATTGACGGCGGCTTCGGAAAGGCCGCACAACCACGTATGATGCTTCGGTGAGAGCCGCCGGGAGGCGCGGCTTACCGACGCGGGAGGGGATCATGGCGGAAAAGGACAAGCTTTTTGCCGGAGGCATACCCGAGCTCTACGAGCGGCTGCTGGTGCCGCTGATCTTCGAGCCTTATGCGGCCGACCTTGCCGAGCGGGTGGCGCGGCTGAAACCACTCGACCTGCTCGAAATCGCCGCCGGCACCGGCGTCGTCACACGCGCGCTGGCGCCCAAGCTCGGTGTCGAGGCGCAGCTCGTCGTGACCGACCTCAACCAGCCGATGCTGGATATCGCCCATGCCAGGCAGCATGACGACGAGCGGATCGTCTGGCAGCAGGCGGACGCGATGGAACTGCCCTTCGACGACGAGAGCTTCGATGTCGTTTTCTGCCAGTTCGGCGTGATGTTCTTCCCAGACCGAGTGACGGCCTACCGCGAGACCCGCCGCGTACTTAAGCGCGGCGGGCATTTCCTCTTCAATGTATGGGATCGGGTCGAAGCGAACGAGATGGCCCACGCGGTGACCGAGGCGCTGGCGGCGCGATTTCCGGAGAACCCGCCGCGTTTCCTCGCCCGCGTGCCGCACGGCTATGCCGACCCGGAGAGAATCCGCGCCGACCTCGAAGCCGCGGGTTTTCGCGACATCAAGATTAACACGCTGGAGAAAAGAACGGGCGCTATTACGATGCAGGACGCGGCGACAGCTTTCTGCCAGGGCAACCCGCTTCGAAGCGAGATCGAAGAGCGTGATGCCTCGGGGCTGGCGGCGGCGACGGAGGCCGTGGCGGAGGCGCTGAGGCAGCAGTTTGGGGGAGAGACGATAGCGGGGCGGCGGATAAGGGCGCTCGTCGTAGAGGCGGCGCGCTGACCGGCGTTCCGGCTATTGCTAGTCGGTTCGCCCGAGCACATCGAGGAGCCAGACGAGACCTGCGTCCATGAGCGCCGCCTTGGGCACGACCGCCTGGATGCTTGACACGCCGAGCTCCAGCGGCAGCTTTGCGGTGGCTACCGCGTAGCGCTTCGCATGCATCTCGACGAACCGCTTCGGCAGGACGCAGACGAGCTCAGTCTTGGTGAGGAGATCGAGCGCCAGCATGAAATTCGGCACGGCCAAGGCTACGCGGCGGGAAAGGCCGCGGTTTTCGAGCAACTGGTCGACGACGCCCGAAGGAACGCCTCTGGGTGCGACGAGTATATGCTGCATGCGGCAATAATTTTCGAGCGTCGGGTTTTTCAGGAAGGGATGGCGGCTCTGCGCTGCGACCACGAACTCGTCTTCGTAAAGCGTTTGTGCAGAGAAGCGGGCCGACAGCTCATAGAAGGGGGCGATCGCTACATCGATCAGCCGCCCGTCGAGATCGGACAGCGCCGTCTCCATTTGCATGTGCCGCACGACGAGATCGATGCCCGGGGCTTTGCGGGCGATCTCGTGAAGCAGCGGCGGCAGAAAAACCGAGAAGCCATCGGCCGTGCCGATCGTGAAGCGGCGGCGGGAGCGCGACGGATCGAAAGGTTCGGCGGTGGAGATGACGCTTCTCACCCGCGCGAGAATATCGCCGATCGGCGCCGCCAGCTCCCTGGCGCGGTCGGTCGGCACCACGCCTTTCGGCGTCTTCAGAAAGAGCGGATCGTTAAGCAGCCGCCGCAGCCGGCCGAGACCGTGACTGACGGCGGAGGCGGAGAGGTTCAGCCTTGCCGCGGCGCGCCCGACATTCCCCTCGTCAAGCACCGTCTCGAAGAGCACCAGCAGGTTAAGGTCGGCGCGGGAGAGATCGATTTCATTCAACATAATGCTGAAATCATATCACTTCATTCAGTATCGGCAAAGGCGTAGTTCTTCTGCGTGGCGAGGCCTTGCGGTGTCCTAACCAAGCGGAGGAACAGATGAGCGATTTCATCGGGTACATCGAAACCCTGGCGCTGCGCAGCTTGCATCCTGCAGAGGCGCAAGTCCGCGCGCCGGCGCCTGCCGATCCGGCCTTCAATACACGGCTGCGCGAGGCGCTTGCCGGGGAAGATGAGGCGGCGGCCGTCATCTCCTTCTGGCGCGATGCGGGGCCGACGCGCTGGTTTTCCAAGGAGCCCGAGTTCGATCGCGCCTTTCGCGAGCGCTTCCTCGCTGCCCACGAGGCTGCGGCGCGCGGCGAGCTTCTGCACTGGACGGCTTCGCCGGAGAAGACGCTGGCGCTGCTCCTTCTCCTCGACCAATTCCCGCGCAATGCCTTTCGCGGCACGCCGCTCATGTACGACACCGACGCGCTCGCGCTCGGCATCGCACGCGCCGCGGTGGAGGCGGGTTACGATCTTCAAGGGCCGCCCGACCTGCAGCTCTTCTTCTATCTGCCCTTCGGGCATTCGGAAGATCTTGCCGACCAGGAGCGCTCGGTCGAGCTTGCCGGCCGCCTCGGCGAGCCGAGCCTTTCCCACGCCAAGGGTCACCGCGACATCATCTACCGCTTCGGCCGCTTCCCGCACCGGAACACGATCCTCGGGCGGATGATGACGGAGGCGGAGCAGCGGTTTCTGGATGAGGGTGGATTTGCGGGGTGAGGGACGCTCTGCCCGGAGCGTCCCTGCGGTCGCAGATGGAGGTCACTTCCGGCGATAAAGGATCATGCCACCGTGATGCAGGACGCCGTCGATGAATTCCCCGTCGGCCGCGAAGCCCGTGTCGTCCCAGTAGTCGATGTGATTGCCGCGGATTTCATAGCGTCCCCGATAGGCGCTTTCGCGCTTTCCGCGCGCTTCGTCATAGCGACCGCCCGGCAGCAGCTCATGCCGCACGTGGCCATCGGCCGTGACCCACATGCCCACATAGGGATGGTCGTGTTGCGCATGCGTAGATGCGTTCGAATTGTTGTTCATGTCGGCAAATACCTTCGAAGTGATGACGAGCGGGGTGATGGCGGCAACGAGTGCGAGAGTCCGGCAATAATTCATAGCGAGGGCTCTCGATGACCTCGGCGCGCGCTGCGGCCTTGCTTTGATGCCCAGGATGGCCGCGCAGGCAGCAGGCGTGATCAAGGGGTTCTCCTTCACATGGTCGCGGTGGGGCGGACGACGATTTCATTGACATCAACATCGTTCGGCTGCTCGATCGCAAAGCGCACGGCGCGGGCGATCGCGTCCGGTTTCAGCGCGATGGCGCGATAGGTCTTCATCGCTTCTGCGGCCACGGGATCGGTGATGGTATCGGCCAGCTCGCTTTCGACGACGCCCGGATGAATGCAGGTCACGCGCAGCGCGCTGTGCTCCTGGCGGAGCCCTTCGGAGATCGCGCGTACGGCATATTTTGTGGCGCAATAGACGGCCGCCGTCGGTGAAACGGAGAGCGCGCCGATCGAAGCAATGTTGATGATGTGGCCGGAACCGCGAACGGTCATCTCCGGGAGCACCGCGGCAATGCCGTAGAGCACGCCCTTGATGTTCACGTCGACCATCCGCTCCCATTCCTCGACCTTCATCGAAGCCATGAGCGACAGGGGCATCACGCCGGCGTTGTTCACGATGACGTCGACGCGGCCCCAGGCTTGCCGGGCAGCGTTGGCGAAGGCATCGACGCTCTCCCGATCGGTCACATCCAACGGATGAACGAGAACTGCTCCGCCAGCCCCGGTCAGTTCGGCCGCCAGCGCCTCCAGACGCTCGATACGCCGCGCGCCCAACACCACCTTCGCGCCCGCGGCGGCAAGCTCGCGGGCGATCCCGGCCCCGATCCCGCTGGAGGCGCCGGTAATCAGAATGACTTTATCGATCGGCACGATCTTATCCTTTCTGTCTGCAGATGATCGTGCCTTGACTGTAAGCGCCAGCCGTTGTTTCGATAAGCCGACATATCCTTATCAGATTGGAAAGCGGCACTAACCAATGCAGCCTGACCTGAATGCTCTTGCGGTCTTCGCGCTCGTGGCGGAAGAACGGAACTTTCGTGCGGCAGCCGTGCGGCTGGGCGTGACCCGATCGGCCGTCAGCCAGACGATCCGACGGCTGGAGGAGAGCCTGGGCATCGCGCTCGTCCTGCGCACCACGCGCAGCGTCAGCCTGACGGAGGCCGGCGAACGGCTCCATGCGAGGATTGCACCTGCGGTTGCCGAGATGCTTGCGGCGATGGAGGGAGTGGACGTTCTGAAGGGCCGCCCTCGCGGGCGTCTGCGGCTTGCAGTCTCCTCCATTGCAGAGCGCTTTCTTGCAGGGCCTCTACTCGCCGGCTTTATCCGGCAATACCCGGAGGTGGAACTCGACATCACCGTGACGGACGAGGAGTTCGACATCGTCGCCGAAGGTTACGACGCGGGAGTCCGTCTTGGCGAGGTTATCGCGCAGGACATGATTGCCGTGCCGGTTGCGGGAAGGGAGCGGCAAATGGCTGTTTGCGCGCCGTCTTACCGTGATCGTTTCGGCATACCGTCACATCCGGCTGAGCTCGCCTCGCATGCCTGCATCGGTTGGCGGCCTTCGCCCAAGTCCGCTCCCTATCGCTGGGAGTTTGCCGAAGGCGGCAAGGAGTTCAGCGTCGCGGTGCCGCCGACTGTTACGACGAATGACATGGCCTTGATGATCAAGCTGGCGGTCGCCGGCGCCGGCATCACCTTTGGGATGGAGGAAAGCTTCCGCCCGGCGATCGGGCGCGGCGAACTGGTGCCGATCCTCGAAGATTATTGCCCCTACTTTGCAGGAATCTATCTGTACTATCCCAGCCGCAGGAACACTGCACCGAAACTTCGCGCCCTCATCGAACACGTGCAACGGTCCGGCCGCGACGATCCTCCGCAAAAGCAGCGATGCCACATATGAAAAGACGCGCCAGCGGCGCGTCCGAATAAACGTCTCGAGAGGGCGTCACCCGCAACGGGAAAGCGCGCCTCAGCGCGCGCGGGCCACCTTCTTCGGCGACGGTAGCAGACCTTCACGCTGGAGCTTCTTGCGAGCGAGCTTGCGCGTGCGGCGGACCGCTTCGGCCTTTTCACGGACGCGCTTTTCGGATGGTTTTTCGTAGGCGCTGCGCATCTTCATTTCGCGGAAGACGCCTTCACGTTGCATCTTCTTCTTGAGGACGCGAAGAGCCTGGTCGACATTGTTGTCCCTGACAAGTACCTGCAAAATATATCCTTTCCGTGTTCATGTTTCTCTACTGCATGTCTCCTTAGATCGACCTCGATTTAAGGAGACATGCAGAAATTCAAAGTGCTACAGCGACCTTTGCGCATCTGACAGGACGTGCGGGGCTGTAGATCGGGTCATTCGCAACACGACGGCGAAATCCTGTAACGCGCGCCGACGGGAATGGGTTTCATTTACCGGTCCTGACACTCAAGGGTTTCAGCCAGGGCTTGCCGTCGAGCGTTGCGGCCGGATCGCCTTCCCTGACCGGCAAGGCCGTCTCCGAAGGATCGATATCGTGTTCGAGGATACGCCGCTCGAAGTTCTCGGTTCCGAACCGCACGCGATATTGCGCCTCCCCGTGTTCGGCTGAGGGGAGGATGGCAACGATGCGGCAGGTCCGGTCGGCAGCCGCCGTCCGCGTGAGGTCGGCCCTCAGGACAACCGTGTCGCCAACGCCGTAGGTGTTCCGGCCCATGGCTCTCTCCTTCGTGAGTGCGGCCCGCAGGTGGCACAAGCAAAAAAGGCCGGGCGTTACCCCGACCTCCTCTTGAGCGCCGCGCGTCCTTTCAGACGCGCTGGACGCCCCGTCATTCAGCGCTCCCTGCCAGTACATCCGTGGTCAGTGGAGGCGAATGACGAATTACGCGGCTCGCAGGTTGTCTGCCGAGCTCTTGCCGGACTTCGTGTCGCGGACGATGTCGTAGGTGACCTTCTGGCCCTCTACGAGCGAGCGCATTCCGGCGCGTTCAACGGCGGAAACATGCACGAACACGTCCGTCGTGCCGTTGTCAGGCTGGATGAAACCGAAGCCCTTGGTGCTGTTGAACCACTTTACAGTGCCTGAATTCATAACGATTTCCTTTCAATCGCTAGAGTTTCCGGACGAATATTCGCCCGGCTTGATCGATATTTGAGAGGAAATCTGACGAAGCGCTTCGGCGCGTAGACAAAGGTCGCAAGCAATGTTCGATGGGTCTTATATAGACGTTATTGGCGGGTATGCAATGGGCGGGCGGAATTTAATTAAAAAAGATTCTTAGGAGGCGGAAATACGATCCTGAAACGGCGTTGAGACAGTCATAGTATTTTGAGGAATTTCTCCCGGTAATGCGGAAAGATGTGGTCCGCGGTGAGAGGGGCGAGCTCCACGCCGCCGGTATCAAAGGGCGACACTCATTTCACTTCCTCGATCTCGGCCGAGGGTTGGAAGTGCAACTGCTCCGTTCTGACGAGGAAGACATCCGCATGGACGCGGTGTCCCGGTTCATTGGATGCTTCGGCGCTGAACGCACCCAGGACCTCGAAGGACGCGGGCTCGACGTCAAGGTCGATCTCTTCCTTGAACTCCCGCGCCAATGCCGCATCCGGCGTTTCCCCGGGGGCCGATCTTCCCGCCCGGCTGCATGAAGGCGATCGCCCCGCGCTTGCGCACGAGCAGCGTTTGCCCGTCGGGGCGGACCAAGAGGGCGGCGGCGATGCGGATTGTGTCAATTTGCTTACCCTGGTCGGCGGCTGTGGACCTTAGACGTGGATGGCGGGATAGGAGCAAACGCTAGCTAGACGAGAGCAACTGCGCTTCGAGCAAGTGAAAAGGAGCAGGTTCGGTGGACAACATCGTAAAGTTGGTAAGCGAGGTTTGGTACCATTGTGTTATTCAAGCGCGATAAGACGTTTGTTGATTAGTCTCGCATCTTGTCCAGTTTGGCTCTGGTGTCCTCGCTTTCGGCATCGCGCTCCCATCCTTCCGCTATTCGCTCGAGTAGCGCCGACATGGCAGCGTAATCCTTGGAGGCGCGAGCCCAGAGCCTGTATCTTTCGGCTAAGGCTCGCTCCTGTGCGCCGCCTTCATAGAGACTTTTTGTATAGACGCCCCGCATATTAAAACGTTCGGTATATATACCGCGCTCAATGTCTTCTGCCCTCAAGCTATCAACCAGTTTGCCAATCTTCTGGCGATCCTCATCGAGATCCCCTATGCGCTCCCTGGCATCGTGCTCGCCGTCGCTTTCATCCTTACATTTGCGGCGCCGCTGCCGGTGATCGGCCTTTCGCTCTACGGCACGATCTGGATCATTCTCTTCGCTTATTTCTCCTCTTTTCTTGCCGTCAGCCTCAAGCCGGTCATGAGCGCCTTCCTGCAGATGGATCCCTCGCTCGAAGAGGCGGCGCGGCTCGCTGGAGCGGGATTCCTGCGCCGCATGCGCGACGTGCTCCTGCCGCTGATTGCCCCCCCCGCCGCCAGCGCCTCCGTCGTCCTCGTCTTTCTGATCGCGGCAAACGAGCTGACAGTCTCGGCGCTTCTTTGGTCTGCCGGCACGCAGACGCTCGGCGTCGCGATCTTCAATCTCGACGATAGCGGCTCCTCCGATCTCGCCTCGGCGCTTTCGGTGCTCGTCGTCCTCATGGTCATTGCGCTGATGGCGGCGCTCGAATTCATCGCGAAATACCTACCGGAGGGCGTGCTGCCATGGCGCAACTGATCCTCAATCACCTGACCAAGGACTTCGGTGCCAAAGGTCCAGGCGGGGGAAGGCCGGCGGTCTCGAACGTGTCGCTTGCCGTGCGCAAGCAGGGATTCCTAGCGCTGCTCGGCCCCTCCGGCTGCGGCAAGACGACGGTGCTTAGGATGATCGCCGGTTTCGAGCAGCCGACGGACGGCTCGATCGAGTTCGGCGAACGGCGGCTTTCGGATGCCGCCCGAGTGCTGCCGCCGGAAAAGCGCAACATGGCGATGGTCTTCCAATCCTATGCGCTCTGGCCGCATATGACGGTGGCGGAGAATGTCGGGTATCCGCTCAAAGTGCGCGGCATCTCCGGCGAGGCCTGGCGCAAGCGTGTCGCCGAGGCGCTGTCGCTGGTCAAGCTCGAGGACTTCGCCGATCGGCGGCCGGCAGCACTCTCCGGCGGACAGCGACAGCGGGTGGCGCTGGCACGCTGCCTCGTGACCGAGCCGGACGTGGTGTTGCTCGACGAGCCGCTCGCCAATCTCGACCAGCATCTGCGCAAGTCGATGGAGGAGACCTTCCGGGCCTTTCACGAGCGCTCCGGCGCGACGATGATCTATGTGACGCACGACCAGGCGGAAGCCATGGCGCTTGCGACCGATGTTGCAGTGATGTCGGAAGGCAAGCTTCTTCAGGTGGCGGCGCCGGCGGAGATCTATGCGCGGCCGGAGGGCCGGGTGGTCGGCGGCCTGATCGGCCGCGGCAGCATTTTGCGGCTCAAACTGCCGGATGCGGCGGGGCGTGCGCTCGACTGGCTGCTCCTGCGTGCCGCCCTCGGCGCCGGCGGACAGGCGGGCGAGGGGCCGCTGTCGGACGTGCTTGTCCGGCCGGAACAGGTGCATCGCGGCACCGACGGCATTTCCATGCGGGTCGTCTCGTGCATCTTCGAGGGTGAACGCTTCGCGGTCACACTCTCTCTGCCGGACGGGCAGCAGCTCAAGGCGTATAGCAGCGTCGCGCTCGGTGAGGGCGCGACGCTGCCCTTCATCGTGAGCGGCGGGTGGCGCCTGTAGGGCCGCGGAGAGGGAATCTGGGAGAGCAGGTATGTTGCACTGCTGCGTTTCCGCGCTCGGCTGGCGCGACCGCTCTACAGTCGCCGGCTTCTTTCTTCGCCGTCATCCTCGGGTCAAGCCCGAGGATGACGGAGGAGGGGTAGCGTGGCGCTGCGTCTAACCGCGTGCGTCTGCGCCTGTTTTAAAACTGGTTGATTTATGCAACCAGTATGGCATAGTTTCCGGGAAGCCGTCGTGCACACAGGAGGAGACGATGCGACTTTATCAGGGCATGGGACCGAATTCTTATCGCGTCCGCATCTTTCTCAAGGAGAAGGCGATCGAAGTGCCGATGGTGGAGATCGACTTCATGAAGGGCGAGCACAAGGCGCCGGAATTCCTGACGCTCAACTCTCTCGGGCAGATCCCCGTGCTTGAACTCGACGACGGTACGATCATCACAGAAAGCGTCGCGATCTGCCGCTATTTCGAGGAGATCCATCCGGAGCCGCCGCTTTTCGGGAGCGATGCGGTCAGCTGCGCAAGGGTCGAGATGTGGAACAGGCGGGTCGAATTCGAGCTCTTCGGCACCGTCGGCAATGTGGCGCTGCATTCCGATGCCTTGTTCAAGGATCGGCTCGTGCAGTTCCCTGCCTTCGCCGAGACCGAGCGGCAGGCGGTGCCGAGGAAATGGGCCTGGCTCGACCGCGAGCTTGCCGACGGCCGGCCGTTCCTCGCCGGCGAGAACTTCTCGGTCGCGGACATCAGCGGAGCGGTCTGCGGCTGGCTGGCGGAAGTCTTCGGGATGGAAATTCCGGCCGAACTCGAAAGAGTTCAGCGCTGGCACGAGCGGGTGAGGAGCCGGCCGAGCTGGAGCGCGTGAGGCGCAACGCAGCAACGCGCGGGACGCGCGGTCGGCCCGGTCTGCTTTCAAGAACAGATAAGATTCTCGCGTAACGGTCGCGGGAACCAGCGTTAAGCCTGCACGTTCCCCTTTGCATCACGACACGAAGGCTGCAGAGGGAGGCAGTTGGCACATGTATGTCATGGCGCTTGCGACGGACTATGATGGAACGCTGGCCGAATTCGGCGAGGTCAGAGAGGAAACTCTGCAAGCCTTGAAAAGGCTGCGGGAGACCGGCCGCAGGCTGCTGCTCGTCACCGGGCGCGAACTGCCGGACTTGAAGCGCGTGTTTCCGCACACGGACCTGTTTGACAAGGTCGTCGTCGAAAATGGCGCGTTGCTCTATACGCCCGAAACAGAGGAGGAGCGGCCGCTCGCGCCAGCGCCGCCGCCGGCTTTTATCGAGCGCCTCAGAGAAAAGGGTGTCGACAGGATATCGGTCGGCCGTTCCATCGTCGCAACCTGGGAGCCGCACCAGACGGCGGCCCTCGAGGCCATCAACGAACTCGGGCTCGAGCTCGAGATCATCTTCAATAAGGGCGCGGTGATGATTTTGCCGAGCGGCGTCAACAAGGCCACGGGATTGAAAGCGGCGCTCAAGGAGATCCAGCTTTCCTTTCTGAACGTCGTGGCCGTCGGCGATGCGGAGAACGATCACGCGCTCTTGCGGACCTGCGGTTGCGGTGCTGCCGTCGCGAACGCCTTGCCCGCTCTCAAGGACACGGCCGACGTCGTGCTGGAAGGCGCGCGCGGTGCCGGTGTCGAGGAATTGATCGAGCGGGTCATGGAGTCCGACTATGCGCTCTGCGCCAATGCCCGCCACCAGGTGCCGATCGGCGAGGATGATGACGGGCCGGTCGAGATGGGGCCGATCGACGTGCTGCTCATCGCCGGAAGTTCGGGAATCGGCAAGTCGACGCTGGCGACTGCCATTTCGGAGCGATTGCGGGAGCGGCGCTGCCAGTTCTGCGTCTTCGATCCCGAAGGGGACTATCAGGGGCTCGAAGGCGCCGTGACGGTCGGCGACGGTTCGACCACGCCGACGGGCAACGAGGTGCTGGACCTGCTCGCCAATCCGGACGACAACGTCGTGGTCAGTGCTCTCGGTTTCGAACTGAAGGAGCGGCCCGGCTTCTTTGCCGAGCTGATGTCCGACCTTTCGGCGTTCCGCGCCAGAACGGGCAGACCGCACTGGTTGATCATCGACGAGGCGCACCATCTCATGCCGGCTTCGCGCGACAGTGCCTCGCTTGCTCTTTCGCACGACCGCTCGGGCACAATCATGGTCACCGTTCATCCGGACACCGTCTCCCCTGACGCGCTCAGGGCGGTGACGGCGGTCGCAGCGCTAGGCCCTAAGGCGCGCGAAGTGATCGAGGACGTTTGCGCCGCCGTCGGCGATGCACCGCCGGACGGCCTGGATGAGCCGCTCGAGGACGACGAGGTTCTTTTCTGGCGACGCTCGCCTCCAGAGCCGGTGCGACGGATCCGTGTCGAACAACCCCGACAGGCCCGCAAGCGGCATACGCGGAAGTATGCGGAAGGCCAACTGGGCGAGGAGGCAAGCTTCTATTTCCGAGGTCCGAAAAACGAAATGAACCTGCGCGCCCACAATCTGATGATCTTCCTGCAGATTGCCGAAGGGATCGACGACAAGACCTGGGAGCATCATTTGCGCCGAGGCGATTACTCGAAATGGTTCGAGGGGCGCATCGGCGACGAGGAACTGGCGCTGGAGACCGCCGGCATCGAAGAGGATCGCTCGCTCTCGCCGGCCGAGAGCCGCCAAAGGCTCGCCGAGGCCGTGCGTCGCCGCTACACCGCACCTGCGTCGGAGAAGGACTGAGCGCTGATCGATTCCAAAGGGGAGCGGGTGCGGGCAGAAAACCGCGCACGCTTTTCCTTATTCCGCGCTAGTGTTTCGGCTTCTGTTTCGAGCCCGCACTCCTGCCGTCCGAGCTCTTGGAGCGCTCGTCAACCGGTCGGCGCCCTTGGCGAGGTCGGACCCTTTTTTCGCTTCTACCTTTTTCTCTTCTTTCGCGGCGCTTTCGTGCAAGCCTTGAGCGGACTGCTTGCCCTTTGCCGTCGGAGCTTGTTTCACACCCATTTCGCCACTCCTCCACGATGGAGATGACCCGAAATCATCGTGATCCAATCGAACGTGCAGGGTGCTTTCCTTGTTCCTTCCCGCAGGCGACGGCCGTTGCTCTTTGAGGGGTCAAATCGCCTGGCAAGGCGTCCGTGGTGCACGTAGCTGTGGACGGCCTTGTTTTTGCCTCTCTTGCCTTCTCTCTGGCTTTTTTGAATTCCTAAAATGAAGGCGCTTGATTCGCGCCGCACCGCATTCGATCGCCGTTTTCCCGGGGCACGGGCAGCTTTCGACGGCCGGGGAACTGCCCAAGGAGAAGAGCCATGACCGAGTACAAGAAGCCGATCATCACCGAGATGCGCCCGAAAATCACTGTCATCGGGGTCGGTGGGGGCGGCGGCAACGCCATCAACAACATGATCGCGGAAAACCTGCAGGGTGTGGACTTCATCGCCGCCAATACGGATGCGCAGGCGCTGTCGATGTCGAAGGCGGAGCGGCGGATCCAGCTCGGCGCCGCCATCACCGAGGGTCTCGGGGCCGGCTCGGTGCCGGACATCGGCAACGCGGCGGCACAGGAATCGATCGACGAGATCATGGACCACCTCGGCGGCACGCATATGTGCTTCGTCACCGCCGGCATGGGCGGCGGTACCGGCACGGGGGCGGCACCGGTGATCGCGGAGGCCGCACGGCGGGCCGGCATCCTGACGGTCGCCGTCGTCACCAAGCCCTTCAGCTTCGAGGGCAAGCGGCGCTTGCAGACGGCGGAACTGGGCATCGAGCGGTTGCGTGAAAGCGCCGACACGGTGATCGTCATCCCCAACCAGAACCTCTTCCGTATCGCCGACGCCAAGACCACCTTTGCCGACGCCTTCATGATCGCCGACCGCGTGCTCTATTCGGGCGTGAGCTGCATTACCGATCTGATCGTCAAGGAGGGCCTCATGAACCTCGACTTCGCCGACGTGAAGACGGTGATGAAGGGCATGGGCCGCGCAATGATGGGAACGGGCGAGGCGACCGGCGAGAGCAGGGCGATGATGGCGGCGGAGGCGGCGATCGCAAATCCGCTGCTCGACGAAGTCTCGATGCGCGGCGCCAAGGGCGTGCTCGTCTCGATCTCCGGCGGCATGGATATGACACTCTTCGAGGTGGACGAAGCAGCGACCCGCATCCGCGAGGAAGTCTACGACGAGGCCGACATCGTCGTCGGCGCCATCTTTGATCGCACCCTCGACGGCACCTTCCGCGTGTCGGTTGTGGCGACCGGTCTCGACAGCGCGCGAGGCGCCGAGGCGGCAGCGCCCGAGGCGATGAATGGGCAGGCGGCTGCCGTGCCGACGCGCACGCTGCAGTAGGGATCTTGAGGGCGGCAGATTTGCCCCTCCGGCAGGCGGACGTGGGGCAAGTGCGGCCTACTGCAGTTTTCTTAAATCGTACCCGATTTAGGACAAAAACATGCAGCAATTCAAAACGCTACAGCGCCCTTTGTGCGTCTGAAAAGACGCACGGCGCTGTGGTATCACTCCGGTATCCCGGCACGGCGCAGATCATTGACGAAGCGATCGATGAAGTCTTCCGACATGGCCGGGTGGCTTCCGAAATAGAATTCGGCCCGGGCGGTCTTCGTGGTCATGTCCGGCCGCCGCTCAAGGAGCGCGGCGACGGCTGCGCGTGCTTCGTCCGTCCGCTCCTCGGCCCCGAGGGCCGCTACCAGCACCATGGCCGGCCAGAAGGTGGCGTTTTCCTGACGCAGTGAGGCGCGGGCGGACTCGATGGCTTCCGTAAGCCGGCCAGACTGATAATGCGCGATAGCCACCATGTTGTGGAACGTCCATAGATGCGGATCGCGGGGGCTTAGCCGGAACGCCTCGTTGATCGCGGCAATGCCCTCTTCCGGCCGATCGACGTAGCAGAGCGCCTGACCGAGGGCGAAATGGCCTTGCGCGAAGCTCGCATCGAGCCTCAGCGCATTGCGCAGATGATCGATGCCGCGCTCCGGCTGGCCGCCGAGCGCCAGTGCCCGGCCGAGTGCCAGGTGTGCGGCAGGCTCGCGGCTGTCGAGCGCGATCGCCCGCTCGGCAAGCGCGGTGGCATCGGCGATCCGTTCGGCGCGTTCCTCCAGCGGGCCGTACCAGCCGAGCTGTATGTGGACATAGGCAAGTCGGGCATGGGCCTGGGCGAAACTGGGTTCGAGGCTTGTCGCTCGCTCGAAGAGCTCCTTGGCGACCTTGAGGTCGTCGAGGTTGAACTTGTAGAGGTGCCAGAGGCCCTTGAGATAGATATTCCAGGCGTCCATATCGGCGGCCGTATGGCCGCGCAGCGCCGCAAACTCGATCATGCCGAGTTCCGGTCCGATGGTGCCGGTTATCTGGCCAGCGATCTCGTCCTGCAGCACGAAGATGTCGTCAAGGGTGCGCTCGTAGCGCTCCGCCCAGAGTAGCATGCCGGTGCCGCCGCTCGACAATTGCGCGGTGATGCGAATGCGGTTCCCCGAACGGCGGACGCTTCCCTCGATCACATATTTGACGCCGAGGTCCTCGGCGACCTTCCTGACGTCGACGGCCGTCCCCTTGTAGGTGAAGGAGGAATTGCGGGCGACGACGCGCAGCCATCGGCAGCGGGCGAGCGTCGCGATGAGCTCCTCGGTGAAACCATCGGAGAAGTGCTCCTGTTCTTCGGCGCTCGACAGGTTGGCGAAGGGAAGCACGGCGATCGAAGGGCGCTTGTGATCTGGCACCGGCCGCTGATGCGGCGGCGCAGGTTGAGTTAAGCTCTCCGCCGCCTCGTGCGGTTGCCATTGCCAGACGCGCACGGGAGCAACGTCGCCGAGCGTTCGCGAGCCGAGATCGACGGCAGGAAAATCGAGCTTCGTGCCGATCTGGTCGTAGACCTGCTGCGACACGCAAATGCCGCCGGGCGGTGCCATCTCCTGCAGGCGCGCGGCGACCGCCATGCCATCGCCATGGATATCGCCGTCCTCGACGACCACGTCGCCGAGATGGATGCCGATGCGCAGCTCCAGGCGCTGCGCTTCGGCACTCTCATTGTGCTCCTGCATCGTTCGTTGGATCGCGATCGCGCAGGCAACCGCGTCGATGACGCTCGCAAATTCGGCTAGCGTTCCGTCGCCTGTCTGTTTGACGATCCGCCCGCCGCGAGCCGCGACCGCAGGCACAATGAAAGCGTTGCGGCATGCCTTCAGCGCTTGGAACGTGCCGGCCTCGTCACGTCCCATCAGCAGGCTGTAACCGACGACGTCGGCATCCATGATCGCTGCCAACCGCCTCATGTGCTCCCCTTCATCCGAACCAAGTTGGTCCAGTTCACGTGCGGCCGCTTCCGATCCGTGGAGCGGTGGTGCGCGCGAAATCCGCACGCACTTTCCGATCCCGATCCAAGAAATGAGGTGCGGGATGCTCGCGGAGAACACTTCAAGCGTTTCCTGATCCCGCGGGGGAAGAGTAGCAACGGCAGCGGCTGGTGTCCATTAGATGGCGCGTATGGATATGCGATGTCGCCTAACGCGCGTTGCATTCAATCGAATTCATGCGACGCGTTCGGGTTCTTGTGCATGTCGTGGCCCCAAGACCGCTGCGCACTTTTTGGGCGACATGCACTAGATCAAGATGACTTTGCGTCGATCGACCTAAAGTAGGTTAGCGCGGGGGCGGAAAACCGCGCACACTTTTCCTTATCCCGCGCTAGCGCCTATTCGCGCGGCTGACCCGCCAGATAACATTGCCGACGTCGTCTGCGACGAGCAGCGCGCCGGTCTTGTCGATTGCGACCCCAACGGGACGGCCCATCGCCGTGCCGCCGCGGCCGAGGAAGCCGGTGAGGACGTCGCGTGGCGGACCGCTGGGTTTGCCGTTGCGGAAGGGCACGAAGATCACCTTGTAACCGCTGTGGACGCTCCGGTTCCACGAGCCGTGCTGCCCGACGAAGGCGCCGTTCGCGTAAGTCCGGCCGAGGGACGCCCCCTTGGAGAAGGTAAGGCCCAGCGAGGCAGTATGCGCGCCGAGCGCGTAGTCAGGCTTGATCGCCTTTGCAACGAGATCCGGCCGGGGCGGCTTGACGCGGGGATCGACGTTTTGGCCGAAATAGCTGTAGGGCCAGCCGTAGAAACCGCCGGCCCTGACGGAGGTCATGTAGTCCGGCACGAGATCGTCGCCGATCTCGTCACGCTCGTTGACGGCGACCCAGAGTTCGCCGCTTTCCGGATTCCAGGAAAGCCCATTCGGGTTCCTGAGGCCCGAGGCGAAGACGCGAGTCCGGCGGCTCTCCGGATCCACCTCTAAGACGGCGGCGCGGTTCTTCTCCGCCGCCATGCCGTTTTCCCCGACATTGCTGTTGGAGCCGACGGTGACGTAGAGCCTGCGCCCGTCGCGGCTTGCGATCACGTCTTTGGTCCAGTGATGGTTCAGGTTCCCGGCCGGCAGGTCCACGATCTTTCGCGGCCGCCCGCGCGCCCGGGTCTGGCCGTCGGAATAGGGAAAGGCTACGAGGGCGTCGGTATTGGCGACGTAGAGCCTGCCGTTGGAAAGTGTCATGCCGAAGGGCGAGTTCAGTCCTTCCGCAAAGGTCCGGCGCTGATCGGTAACGCCGTCGCCATCGGTGTCGCGCAGAAGCGTGATGCGGTTGGCGCTCTTGGTGACCGCGCCGGCCCGCTTCATGGCCGCTGTCATGAAGACCTTGCGCAGGCTGAAGCCTTGGCCACGCTTCTCGGGCGCATTGCTTTCGGCAACCAGCACGTCACCGTTCGGCAGCACATGCAGCCACCGCGGGTGATCGAGGTTTGCCGCAAACGCGTTGACCTTCAGCCCTCTTGCGGGCGCCGGCATGCCGCCCCTTTGCCAGCCGGTCGCATCGGCGATGTTAACGATCGGGATTATCGTGGGGCGCGGCTTCGGCAAGGTGGGGTTCGGACCATAGCCGATGCTGCCGGTCGTCCGCGCTGTTTGCTGCGCCGAGACGCCGGCGCAGCTCGCCACAAGCGCGCCCACCAGGGTGATCACGACTGCGGTACGCGGAAAGCCGGTGTTCATCAGACGCCCTCCGAACAGTGGCAGCATTGGACTAAGACGCAGGACGGCTTCGTCTTATTCCCCGCCACGACCCAAAACGGCGGCGTTCGTGACTTGTTCCTTGCAATCTTTGCGGGGGGGGCATTGAGGAGTATTCTTCCATTCGGCCGAAAAAAAGCCGGGGCGCGGACACCCCTGCAACTGGTGCGAGCGCCTTTCAACTATATCGAATAGCCTGCGGAAACATGTTCCTCGAACGGGCTGGTTCAAGGGACTGCCGCAGGCCCTTGGGAGGAAGAGATGACACGCAGAGCCCAGATCGGGGGAAAAACGTCGCGTCGCAAGTTTTTGAGCGGCGCAGCCATGGCCGGTGCAGCCATGGTTGCCGCGCCGAACGTCGTCAAGGCGCAGGGGCCGATGAATATGCGTTGGCAGAGCACCTGGCCGTCGAAGGATATCTTTCACGAATACGCTCAGGATTTCGCCAAGAAAGTCAATGATATGACCGGTGGCGATCTCAAAATCGAGGTGCTGCCGGCGGGCGCTGTCGTGCCGGCCTTCGGCCTGCTCGACGCCGTGTCCGAAGGGACGCTCGACGGCGGCCATGGCGTGCTCGTCTATCACTATGGCAAACAGACGGCGTTGGCACTCTGGGGCTCGGGTCCCGGCTTCGCCATGGATGCCAACATGCTGCTCGCCTGGCACAAATACGGCGGCGGCAAGGACCTGCTTGCCAAGCTCTATGAATCGATCGGCGCCAACGTCGTCTCCTTCCCCTATGGACCGATGCCGACACAACCGCTCGGCTGGTTCAAGAAGCCGGTTGCCAAGGTCGAGGACATCAACGGACTGAAGTTCCGCACGGTCGGCATCTCGATCGATGTCTTCACCGCCCTTGGCGCCGCGGTAAACGCGCTGCCGGGCGGCGAGATCGTCGCGGCGCTCGACCGCGGGCTGATCGACGCGGCGGAGTTCAACAACGCCTCCTCCGACCGGGTACTCGGTTTTCCTGACGTCGCCAAGATCTGCATGCTGCAGGGCTATCACCAGAATGCCGAGACCTTCGAGATCCTGTTCAACAAGACAAAGTTCGATGGTCTGCCAGAGCAGATGAGAGCGATCATCACCAATGCGGTCGAGGCGGCTTCGCAGGACATGGCGTGGAAGGCGATCGACCGTTACTCGAAGGACTATATCGCGATGCAGACGACCGACCAGGTCAAATTCTACAAGACGCCGGACGCGATCCTCAAGCGGCAGTTGGAGGTGTACGACGAGGTGGTTAAGAAGAAATCGGGGGAGAACCCGCTGTTCAAGGAAGTTCTCCAGTCCCAGATCGCCTTTGCCGAGCGGGCGACGCGGTGGGAACAGGACACCGTCGTTAATCGGCGAATGGCATTCGACCACTACTTCGGAAAGGACGGGGTGGCGAAGGAGCTCTGAGAGTCAGCGGTCAGCGCTGCTTTGCCTTGGCGAAGCAGCGCAATCGGTTCCGATGAAATAAACGTGGGAGCCAGGTGTCTCCCGCATCCCGGGGGTGCCGCGTGGAGGTTCAGCGGTTTCTGCTTACAATCGACGCCATCAACGTCCGGGTTGGCAAGGCCGCCGCGTGGCTGATCATCGGGCTGATGACGCTCGTCTGCGCCGAAGTCTTTAAGCGCTACATCCTGAACATGCCAACGGCGTGGATATTCGATGCAAGCAACATGCTTTATGGAAGCCTCTTCATGCTGGCGGGCGCCTATGCCTTGGCGCAGAACGCCCATGTGCGGGGCGACTTCATCTATAGTTCGCTAAGGCCGCGCACACAGGCCGCGCTCGATCTCCTCCTTTACATCCTCTTCTTTCTGCCCGGCATCGCCGCGCTTATCTATGCCGGCTACGACTATGCCGCGCTTTCCTGGAGGATCGGCGAGCATTCGACGGTAACGGCGGAAGGACCGCCGATCTACTATTTCAAGACGGTCATCCCGGTGGCGGGCGCGCTCGTGATGCTGCAGGGGCTTGCCGAGATCGTGCGCTGCATCGTTTGTCTGAGGACCGGGGAGTGGCCGCGCCGGCTCCACGACGTCGAAGAGATCGACGTCGTCGCCGAGCAACTTGCCCAGAGCCAATATGTCGATGTCGAGGCGCGTGAGGCGGCCATCGAGCGGGCGCAGGACATCGAGAGAGCGGCGCGGCAGCGCGGTCTCAAGGGAGAGGAGGAGACGTGAGCGACCCGTTCCTCGGACTGACGATGCTGATGCTCATCGTGGTCGTGATCATGATGGGCTTCCCGACAGCGTTCACGCTGATGGGGCTCGGGATGCTCTTCGGCTTCTACGCCTTCTACAATCCCGCGGAGCCCTGGATCGACAACCGCGTCTTCGATCTCATGGTTCAGCGCACCTATGGCGCGATGACCAACGACGTCCTGATCTCGATCCCGCTCTTCGTGCTGATGGGCTATGTGATGGAGCGCGGCGCGCTCGTCGACAAGATGTTCTACAGCGTGCAGCTCTCGTTCCGGCGCGTGCCGGCGTCGCTTGCCATCACGACGCTCATCGTCTGCACCTTCTGGGGTATTGCCAGCGGCCTCGTCGGTGCCGTGGTGGTGCTGATGGGCGTCATCGCCATGAACCCGATGCTGAGAGCCGGCTACGACGTGAAGCTCGCCTCCGGCGTCATCACAGCGGGAGGCACGCTCGGCATCCTGATCCCGCCCTCGGTGATGATCATCGTCTATGCGGCGGTTGCAGGGCAGTCGGTGGTCAAGCTCTATGCGGCGACGATGTTTCCGGGCTTCTTCCTGGCACTCCTCTATGTCGCCTATGTCCTTGGCTGGGCGGCGCTCAACCCGAAAATCGCCCCGACGCTCCCCGAGGAGCAGACGCGGGTTCCGGTGCCGATCTGGATGAAGCGTTTCGAGGCGCTCTATTCGCGCAACATGCTCGTCGGGCTTTTATCGGCCCTGTTTCGCCCGTCCCGCGCGATGGCCATCGAGATGGAGGAGGGGCGGTTCACCTATTGGAGGCTGGTGAAGAATGCCGTCGCGGCACTCGTTCCCTTCCTTCTTGTCGCCTTCACGCTGGCACTCGTCTGGTGGTACGTCGTCATCCACCAACAGGCGGCCGAGGTGGACGCGCCGGAAGGTCTCGAGGAGCTCGGCGCGCCGGCGGCGGATGGAGGGCCGCCGGCGGCCGGTGGACCTGCCACGGGCTTCTACATCTGGTTCGGCATCGCGGTGGCGATCGCTGCACTCGCGCTTGTCCGCTACTACATCAAGATGAATGCCGAAAGGCTTCAGGTCGTGAAACTTCTTGTCTCCTCGGTCATGCCGCTCGCGATCCTCACCGTCGTCGTGCTCGCGGTCATCCTCTTCGGCATCACGACCGCGACGGAGTCGGCTGCTGTCGGCGCGGCCGGCGCCTTCCTACTGGCGCTGCAGGCGCGCACGCTCAGCTGGCAGCGCACCAAGGAAGCGGTGTTCCT
>Ga0214543_1002179_pt1 | contig 38560 bp, 14 predicted proteins | sample CNSS2metaG_FD_160094 | JGI IMG/M metagenome (GOLD analysis project Ga0214543, IMG submission 160094) | Root nodule microbial communities from cowpea collected in UCLA plant growth center, Los Angeles, California, USA - CNSS2 | ecosystem: Host-associated > Plants > Roots > Nodule | place: USA...
GGGTTGAGCCGGGTTACAAAATTTCTGGCTCACCAGAAAGTGAGCCGGGTTGGGTTCACTCATTTTGAACCCGGCTCGTGGTGAGCCAACCCGTGTGAGCCGGGTTGGCTCACTTTGACATGTCTAGGGTGAGCTATGCACATAGATAAAAATAAATATGAAATAAACCCACCCAAAAAATCTCATAATTATTTATCTTTTAAAAAAACATTGACTTTCCCACCCTCATAACCATTATGAGTTTATGCATGTATTCTTGATCATGGGACTTTCCCGTGCTTCCACGAACCTCCTCACTCTTGGTCCAACCTACGAGCCTATCCCGCTCGTAGTCCTGCTTCACAGACTCCCTCGCCCGTTATTCGAACTCCTCACTCGCACCCGGACACGCATACCCGCCTTTCCTACTATGAACTCCCTCGTTCATAGCATTCTTAAGTTTGAGCATGAAATGAACTCCCTCGCTCACTCATCCCAAACAAGAGTACCTCTGGTGAACTAAACCGTTCACGTTTCGCATGCAATTCACCCAACACAAACTCCTCGCTCGTGACTCAAACCAAGCACATCCCAGATAGCCTATGGACTTAGTCCTTCAAGCCCAACATCACAAACATAAAATGCCTAGCCGCAACTGTATCCGCCTGGCGCTGCGAAAGCCCCACTAGGCGAAGAATCCACGCATACCACCTGACGCCACTCCTCGTGTCGCCAAACGCCACATCACTGTTTTGCCAAAACTGTCACATTGTGTGGCTTCCGTCTAATAGGTCTATTTGCACTGCTAGGCGCCACACCAGTAATGTGACACTATTAATTTAAGGTTTTAAAATAGTGTCCATATAGCAATTAACCAAACAAGTTCTCATTCAATCTGAAACCTCATCTTCATAACCCAAAAATCCTCATACCATTATAATATAATATTTTTACAAAATATGTTTTTTATAATCATCATCCCGCTAATCTACAACATACGCATATATATAAATAAATCATGCTATCTATGCTAATAGATATTCATACGTAAATATTAAAATCATATAAATTAAAATACTAAAAAAAAAACTAATTCTATTGGACCTTCCATAATCACATCACCATTTTTTTTCTTTATATAAACAACATCCAAAAGCAAATTTAAGAAAAAAAACTAAAGATCTATCCTACAAATTATTTATTGACAAATAAAACAAAACAATCTTCATTTTTCTAATAACCCTTTTTTTCTTTCCGCCCATACATCCAACTTTATCACTTATAAAAATTTTATAAAAAAAAACATTAAATACACCTTATAAGAAATCCACAGTCCCGTAACCAAACTTTTCGTAAAATATCCAACCGCACATTAATTCACGATTTAAAACATCCAAACATTAAAAAAAATAGAAATTAAAAGAAATCAAAGACCTCAATTTATAAACAAAATATCAATTAAATCTTATAAATATATTATAAATTATATAATAAATGATATTATTATGATTCATAATATATTTCCAAATTTGGAAAAATATTCCAAATTACATAATTTGAAAATATATTGTACATAGTAATATTTTCATATATTACATAGACAATTTAACCTTTGTCTCATACTTCGCAAAGGTGTAGGGAGGAATTATTGTGGTACAATAAGGAGAAGCCTATCCATTGCATCAAATGCCAATGCCCAAAACTTGAGATGCAATGAGGCCTATCCAATGATAAACAGATAGAAAGAGAATTGCCTCGTGCACATCCCATTATTATAATGTGTACAACAAATAACAATAACACTTTATTTATTATAATAATTACTGATATGGTACCCAATTTTTTGGGTAAGTTCAATTTGGTACCCAAATTTTTTGTTTGTTCAATTTAGTACCCCAATTATCTAAAGAGATTCAATTTGGTCATCTCCGTTAAGTTAGAGTTAACACCGTGTCTGTACAGGACACGTGTCAAGCCATGAAATTTTTAATTTTTTTAAAAAACTTTTTTTAAAATTATTTTTTTTTCAAAAAAATTAAAAAACTGTCTCGTGTCAGTTTATCATCGTGCCACATGGCAACTTACAATCATGACACGTGGTAGTGGTAATAGTTGCTTTCAATTTAGTACCCAATTTAAATTTTTGGTTCAATTTAGTACCCCAATTTTTTAAAATGATTCAATTTCGTCATCTCCAATTTGAGACCAAATTAGTAAATAAGCTTAATTACAACTTATATATACATGTTACAATAACTTTTTCTAATATATACATCAAATCATTTCACCTAAATACTTAAATTATTTTATTTTTTACATTTTAACCTTTGTAATTTTTTACACGAAATTTTTTACACTTGTACATTTGTATAAAGTAAAATAATTTGAATATTTAGGTGTAGTGATTTGATGTATAAATTTAAAACAATTATTTTAACATGTATATATAAATTATAATTAAACTTAGTTACTAATTTGATTTCAAATTGGAAAGGACGAAATTGATCATTTTAAAAAATTGAGGTACTAAATTGAACCAAAAATTTAAATTGGGGTACTAAATTAAAAACAACTATTATCACTGCCATGTGTCATGATTGTAAGCTGCCAAGTGACATAATGATAAATTGACACGTGGCAGTTTTAAAATTTTTTGAAAAAAAATAAATGTTTTTGAAAAAAAAAATTAAAAAAAAATTAAAAAAAAATAAAAATTTCATGGCTTGACAGTGTCCTGTATGGATACGGTGTTAACTCCAACTTAACAGAGAGGGCCAAATTGAATCTCTTTAGATAATTGGGATACTAAATTGAACAAACTAAAAGTTTGGGTACCAAATTGAACTTAACTAAAAAGTTGGAGTACCAAATCAGTAATTATACCTTATTTATTCAACTAATGTGTGAAGATGTTGAAATAAATTATGGACTTGAACAAACGATTGTTCAAAATACATTTTTAAAGAATGTTAAGTTAATTATTCATTTTAAATGCATATAAATATTTTTAGTATCATTTCTTTATTTTTTTTATTATATGTTAGGCTTTCAATAAACATTCTTCACACTTTGCATTTTTATTTCACATATCTAATGATAGTAAATTTAAATCACTTGACTGTTGATAACTAAATAAAATATAAATATCATACTACCATATAACTCATGTTTTTTTATGTATCAAGTTAGTTCATTTTATTTTATAACCACGGATAAAGCTGTATGATTTAAAAAGTAGTTAAAAAAAAAATACTATGTACATTAATGTAAATATCATATGTTATGATATCATAACTTATTTTCTATTCATATGAAAAATATCAAATTGAAATTTGAAAAGTATTTTTTGTATTTTTTATTATTTTACTATATAATATGCATAAATGTTTTCATTTTATACCTATTGTTTGAATATTATTTCTGTTCACAACCACATCTCTTAATTTAGAAGTGCAACAATGAATAGTAAGTTTCAAATTCCATTAATTTATAAAGTAACTCACGTTATTTTAGTTTTTCATATTTGGTTTAGCCTTTGAGAGAATTGAATTTCTTAAAAATATTTTAAATAGTGCTTTTTAAGTTCATGTATATTTTTAAAATTTTTCTTGTAAAACCCATTTTTTTCTAAAAACAAACACCATACCCTAAGTTTTATTTTGTTGAAATGTTTGTCTCTTCTTTTTCTCTCAATTGAGGGCATTCTCCTAAACTCAATTTTGTTCTTTCTCTTTCTCTTTTGATCTTCCTTCTCTTTTTGAATTAGAGTTAGTTTTGGGTTCATGGTGGAGTTCTATTCAAATCCACCTGAACAATTTTTCATCTGTTTAAGTTGATAATCTAACTTCCACCCCTTTCTCTGTTTTAGGGTTTTTATTCCTCTTTAACCATGATCAGAGCCCTAATTATTTTTCGTGTTCTTGGGTTTTGGTTTCTTTAAGTTAAATTGGGGTTTTACAACTCAAAATTCGTCTTAAGGGTTCTTCGTTGTTTCAATCTTGATCTATGTTTAAGGTGAAGGAAGCTATTTCTTTTATGGAAGCTATTGGATGTTATAATTTAATCGATTGAATCGTTTAAATTGTTGTTTTTTATGTGTTGGATTGATGAGTCGTGTGAAATTTTAGTGGTTTGTGGTTCTGGTTTTGGATGTTGAGAACAAGTGAAAATCTACTATTTTAACTTAAGTGAGAATCTTTAGTTTAAGTGAAAGCCTTTGTCGCTTAAGCGAGATAAATCTAGCTCAAGCAAAAATAGTCAAAATTCCACTTTGGTCTCTGTTCAAAATTTAACTAAAGCGATAATGTTTAGCTTAAGGGAGAGCTCGTGTCGCTCAAGTAAGAATCTCTAGCTTAGGCGAGAAAGCTACTGTAACTCTTTTTGTTTCTGTTTAATTTTAGCTCAAGCGAGAATCTTTAGCTTAAGCGGTAGCCCCTATCGCTTAAGCAAGAATCTCTAGCTCAAGCGAGAGCCTTTGTCGCTCAAACGAGAATGTTGCAAAGTTTTAATTCCTTATTTTCAACCTGTGATTGTTTAAGTTAATTTTAAAAACATGATGTATGAAACTATGCATGAATGATGTGGTATTTTGAGACTTGACTTGATGTGTTTTAAATGAGATATGAGTTATTATGAGATAACATGTGAAATATATGAGAGTTTCACGGAGGAATTCCTTTGGTGGTAATATATTGTATGTAATGATTTATGGAGTCAAATAAGGTTACATCATGACACTCTAATGACCATTCAGACTCACACAGAATTGAATGTGGTGAGATTAGCATGAGATCCTAGTCTAAGGCAGGATAGTTGCATGTATCCGGATAATTGAGTTAAATGTCTTTTATGTTTGGTGATACATGTTGGTTGTGTTTAAAATGGCTTGATTATTATTTGTTCATTTTATTTTCACTAGCTTACCCTTTTCATTGTGCTTCTATTTTGTTGTTTGTCTTTTTTTTTTCAATGATCATCAAAAATAGGTGTGAACAGATAAGGAGACACCTGTTTATCCTAATCAAGTAGAGGAAGATGTTGTTGTTTATAGTAGATGTTATAGATAAATAATTCCCTTTCTTTTAACATCCTTTTGAGAAACTCTTCGACTGTTTATGTTCATAGTTTGTTCTTTGGACTATTTTGTGTCCTTAGGATGTTTATGTTCATAGTTTGTTCTTTGAGTTATTTTGTGTCCTTAGACATTTTGCATAATTAAATATTTGGATAATTGTAATAGTTAATCTTGTAACCTCTTTGTCGTTTGCTCGTTTATATCTGTATATATTCAAGCGACGTGATGTTTTATTTAATGATATTTTTCTATTAAATGAGAGGTTACACTTCTCTTGTCAAGAGTTAGGATTTTTACTGTAAGAGAGAATGACCACATGAGAGTATGTTTTTTTCCTAAGAAATACTAGTAATATTTATAAGGTCTTTAGCCTAGAGGTCCATGTGATAAAACTGGTATGGTGATATCAAATAATATAAGTAAAATAATGACTTACCTTAATTATGTAATAATCATAATAATATTTGTGCCAACGTACCTCTTATGTCAAGTATTATGAAAGTATACAATACTAAGGAATATATGGAATAATAAAACTACTGAAACAGTTACCCTTAATATGAGAATAAATAATAGGTTTAATTAGTCAAATGATATCCACTTTTGTTCGTGTAAGTTAGGTACCCAATTTTAAAAAGGTGTCAATTGAGTCCTAACTTTTGAAAAAAATGTCTCAGTTATGTCTCTTTTAAACCAAAAAAATTAATTATTAGTGTTGTTAACAGTATCGATATTTAAATTGACTTACAAAGTTAAGTATTGATATTTATATTAAAATTTTGTAGTAAAAGTTATGAATAAAGTTAACGATGTTAATAATTTATTTTGAAGTGAACATAATTGAGACACTTTTCAAAAGATTAGGATTCAATGGACACCTTCTTATAAGTAAGTATCAAAATGATACATGAACACGAAAGTGGATATCATTCCACTTATTAAACCTCAATAATATGATGAGAATATTTTGGAATATCTTCATTTATTATGCTTAATGAGCTCATGGATGAACTCAGTAGGTGCAATTATAACAAGTTAGTTATTTTTAGTAACTTTTAGATAAAATAAAAGTACATTTATTATTAAAACTAGCGTACACACATGCGCGATATTGTATACGCATTTTAAAAATATTAATGATAGCATGTTAGGAGGTGATAATAGTCTAATGTTATTAAATTAATATATAAAATAAATTTATATTTATTAAAAATAAAGTGAAATAATAGAGAAATTAATTGTTAATGAATAAAAAAAGAAAAAAAGAAAAACACTTTTATAGAAAATAGGTAAAAATAACCATTAATTTTAAAAAATTTAATAAATAATTATATTATAAAGGGTAGAAGTGATATATTGAAATATGGACACAAAAGAGGGAATCTCTTTATATATTGTTATATATAAATCTTATTTTATATATTACATAAGAATTTCCAAATTTAAATCACCTAAATCTTAAAAAAATATAAATAAACTGTTCCATTTTATCTTTCGATCATTCTGCTTTGAAAAAAGAAGAAGAAGAAGTAAGCCCTTGATCTAAAGATAAAGATATACTTTTTGTTTTAAAATAAGTATCAATCATACTTCATTAAGAACAAAACTGCTTTGAAATTATTACTTAGAACCATAATCATATTTGCATTGAGTTATTTACTAATTAATTCATATTGCAGATAGCAATGTCAATTTTTTCGTCGAGTAATACAAAAATTGGACAAACTATATTAAAAAGAAGTTATTATCTGTAAAAACATAATTTACACCAACGTGTTATCTCTAGAATTTTATTATATTAAAATAGTATAATTTATTACTTTTATGTCTGACTAGCATAAACACAATGTACATACTTTTTAAACATAATATTATATTTATTTTATTAATAATATAAAAATAAATTTATATTAATTATAAATAAAATAAAATAAATAGAGAAAATAAATTTTGATAAATAAGATAAAAAGGAAGAGAAGGTAAACAGTTTTACCAAAAAAAATATGTAAAAGTAGTGATTAATTTTTAAAAATTTAACAAATATATATATTAGAAATGATAAAGTTGAAATGATTGAATAGGAAAAAAGACCAATTTTCTTTATATATAATTATCAATTAATTAAAAATTATGAAAATAATATGATTTATAAAAAATATATATACTTTGTAAAATAATTTGACAATTATTTTTAGAAAATAAAATTATTCAATTATTTAAAAATGAAGTGAAATTACTTAATTATTTATTTTATCAAAGAAAGAATATATTTTATTACATGTCTAATTAACAATATTATAAATTAGATTACCAAATCTCTTAACATAATAACTTTACCTACCTTTATCACATGATTTTATTTATGTTTAATTTTATGAAAAGCAAATAAAAATTAGTGAGAGGTGCCGAAACGATTCGTTTTAAAGAAGGTGTATAAACCCATATTTTGACAAAACAAAACAAAACCCATAGGGCAAACCAAAACGAGGCACACAAACCGTGAGCCACCACCACCGTGAGCAGTGACCACCACCACCGCGAGCAGCGACCACCACCGCAACGCCACATACCACGTGACACGAGGGAGAGCGAGATCGGGAGAGGAGGCGCACGGTGGCGGTTCCCAAAGCAGAGGTGGTTCTCACAGCAGCGGCAGTTCACACAGCAGCGGCGGTTCCCACAGCAGCTGCGGTTTCCACAGCAGCGGTGGTTTCCACATTTTTCCTTGCATTTGAATTTTCCTGCAATGGCAGTAAGTTACATACTATACAATTTTGTTGTTTTCTTTTCTTACTTTTTTTTTCTTCATATGAGGATTTCTTTTGTGGTGAATGCTATAGATTGATAGAATTTTTAAAGATGAAGCCAGTGAAGAAAAAGGAGAGCGGGCCAGAATGGTGAGCATGTTGTGATCTTATGTTTTTGTCTTGTTTTCTCGAGAATAGTATAATGTTTATGATCTGTACCAGCAAATGTTACCATGCATTATTATTTTTATGAGTCTAGGAACATTGGTTAACTCTAATTATGTGTGTTGAATGATTTGGTTTTTGTGCAGGCTTCTTTTGTTGGAGCCATGGCTATTGCTGACTTGGTCAAGACAACATTAGGGCCAAAGGGAATGGTAAAACTATTCTTGGCTCATTTTGATAAGTGGTGGTGATCAATGCTTTATTTTCTACTCCTAGCCAATTCATATGTCTTGGATGTGATTACTGCAGGATAAAATTTTGCAGTCTACAGGTAGAGGACGTGAAGTTACTGTCACTAATGATGGGGCTACAATCTTGAAGTCCCTCCATATTGATAACCCAGCTGCTAAAGTCCTTGTCGGTATCCTTATCAACTTTGATTGTTTTGGTGAAAACAGCTTAGAAAATTTTGGATTTTGGAGAGAGCTAATGTGAAATTCTTATTCATGTTACCTAAGGGTTTGATAGTTACATGATGAATAGTTTTTAATCATGGAAAACGCATAATATAATGAATCCAAGGTGAGAAGTCTTGATTTTAAGCACACGAGAAACTCCTAGTTTCATTGAAGTCCCTAATCAATGAAAAGCGAATTGATGTAGGTCTGGAGCCAAAACCAAAAAACAGATTATGATTTGGATAGATTAAAGGCCACCATTAATTTAAGGAACCTGCAATTTTAAAAGACACAGACTAATATACATTTATCACTTTCTGAATCTGCAAAAGAGATGCAAAAGTACTATGTTGCAGTTCACAAACTATATGGCACCCACCAATACGAGGCAGCATAAGTGAACAGAAGCAGAAAGGAATCTCCAAATTTCTCAAAATAGTAACTCAAAAATTCCTCTTATACTAGAATCATACAAATGGATGGCCAATTTTGAATAATTTCAACTAGTGGTAATGTTATATGCTGCATATTTATCTTTGAGGTGGCAAGCAATTTGTTAGTTGCATAACACCTATCCAGATAAGGTTGATTATTGACTCATTGGTAGTTTTGCTGCCCTGTGAGTTATATATATAGTTCACAGTTTCAAGTCTTGGAAGCAACCTCTCTAGTTTTGAATGCAAGGGTGGGGTATAAGGTTGTGTGCATACCCAACCCAGATCCCACTTGTGTTCGGTCCTTATGGTACCCATCCAGTTATCAGAGGCATTGGCGTGGATATTTTTTTTCATGTTTAAAACTTAAGATAACCATCCTTAATATAAGTTAGACATATCAAAAGTACAAGATGATGAAGTTGGGGATGGAACCACCTCTGTTGTTGTTTTGGCTGGTGAGCTTTTAAGGGAGGCAGAAAAGCTGGTTGCAGCCAAGATTCATCCAATGACAATAATATCAGGTTCAATTCTTTTCTTTTCTACAATGGCTCAACTTCTCTTATCCCGAAAATGTTGTTATGTTGTCATATTAATGAATTTTCTACTGGCAACTTCAGCGATTCACTCTTTGAATACAAGACAATATATTCAATAAGTTGTATTGGATAAGAAAGCAACATCTCCCTTATTGTGCATCATCTGTTTTTGAATAGTATTTTGGATAGCACGTCTTTTCTGATGTCTAATATCATTAATGTTCCTTTGAAGCTCGACATTAAGCAGGGAATGCAAAAATTTTGGTGCTTTGTTTTCTAATTAAATTAAGAATTAATTTGTTGATGCTTGTTAGGTGTGGTAATATAAGTAGTCAATGAAATTTCCATTGTCAATCTTTTATTTTCCTTATTTCGAATGCTGCCCTATATGTACTAGTACTTATTTTTCCACATGGTTTCTAGGTTTCCGAATGGCAGCAGAGTGTGCTCGAAATGCTTTGTTAGAGAAGGTTGTGGACAACAAAGCTGATTCTGGTATTGTTTCTCCCGCTTTTTAGTAGGATTTGTTTTTGGCGTTTTATCATTGTCTCTTGTTACCCTTTAGACATTGTTATTATTATTCCGGACCAGGTATTTAGGCATTCTTATAACTTGTTGTCTGATATATTGATATAATTTACTGGAATGTGCAGAGAAATTCAGGTCTGACTTACTGAACATTGCAATGACAACTTTGAGCTCCAAGATTCTTTCACAGGACAAGGAGCATTTTGCAAAATTAGCTGTGGATGCTGTAATGAGGCTAAAGGTAAATCGTTCCTATCCTACTGGATACCAGTTTTCAATTTTAATGGATACAGCAAATAGAGCCTTTGCTGTTAGCTAAATTATCCCTTTGACAATTTTGGAACAGAAGATGAATTTCACTCTTGATACACCAGATTCAAACTTATCGATTTATTTTTCCACATACTTGACTCAACTTTCTTGAACGTGTTAGTAGGTAGTTGGATTACATAAGTACTTTCATATGAATATTTGTCGTTTCATAACCATTTCTTACAGTATGAATGCGGCTATTCAAATGTATTCCAATCAATAAATAACAATATGCATGTGGTGCAATTTCATAATCGTGAATTTGAAACACTCTGTAGGAACGCACAAATTATTTCTTTAACTTTTTTTTTTTTTTTGCTGGGTTATGGCAGCTTTTCATGTCTTGTAGTGATTTTTTCCTTTTCTAGACGGTCTTAAAATAGGAAGCTTCCTTAAGTTGTTTTGTTAATTTTGTAATCTGGGCTATTCAATAACATTACTGTGCGAACAAATGTTTATTATTGTTCAATATTTATTTTATTAGTTTGAGCTATATTTTAAGTATGTCTTTTCATTCTTTCATCTTCTTATATCCATCCTTTCAATGGTGTTTTTCAAATGCAGGGAAGCACTAATTTAGAATCTATCCAGATTATAAAGAAACCCGGAGGCTCACTGAAGGATTCATTCTTAGATGAAGGGTAATATTATTGAAAAGTTGGACCATTTTGCAGTTTTCAAATAGGAAGTTTTCAACTTGTTGCTGAATCCATTATCTTTATTATATTGAGTTGCACAAGCTGTTTACAAGAAACTTGGCAGAGTCGTGCTCCTAAAAAGGATGATTATGAACTTCTGCATTTTCCTGTATAATGATGGATTTTGCTACAGTAATCTTGTTTTTCTTTTTTCTTCTAAGCATGACTTAACATTGCCTTGCTCTGGCAAAGTGTAGGCTATCTTAATTGAATTCATATTTCTCGCCAGATTCATTCTTGACAAGAAAATCGGTATTGGACAACCCAAACGGATTGAGAATGCAAAGATACTGGTGGCCAACACTGCCATGGATACAGACAAAGTGAAGATATACGGTGCACGTGTTCGTGTTGATTCTATGGCTAGAGTTGCTCAGATTGAAACAGCTGAGAAAGAGAAAATGAGAGAAAAGGTGCAGAAGATAATAGGTCATGGTATCAACTGTTTTGTTAACAGGCAGTTGATTTACAATTTTCCAGAGGAGCTCTTTGCTGATGCGGGGATATTGGCTATTGAGCATGCTGATTTTGATGGTATTGAGCGTCTGGCTTTGGTAACTGGTGGTGAAATTGCATCGACCTTTGACAATCCCGAGTCTGTTAAGCTTGGTCATTGTGACCTTATTGAGGAGATTATGATTGGCGAGGATAAACTGATTCATTTCTCTGGTGTTGCTATGGGACAGGCCTGTACAATAGTTCTGAGAGGTGCTAGGTACATTTATTTTTTTGTTATTACAAAATTTCTTTCCAGTATTCTTTTACATAGTTAGGCAATTTAATATTGATAACATGCTACATCAAATTTTGTCAGCTGAAGTTTTTATATTTTGGCAATAGGGTTTGTTTGTATGTTCTGCTTCTATCAACCTTGACCAAAATCATTAACTATTTGTGGTGGATTACAATCTTATGCTGTTTACGTGATGACTTAACTGAAATTTCACACCTAGAATTGTACCACACAGTGATTTAACTACCAATTGCTGGATTTCTGAATGGTACTTGCTTTATTTGGTGTCTTAATGTCTTCATGTGATCATAGTGAATTTATGCCTTTATGTAGTGCTGTTCAAAAATTATATTTCAGTCAGTGCATTGTGAGCTGGACATGCTTAGGAATGTTTTCTTTGTATGAATAGACCCATTTTTTAAACAAACTAGAACAAATGTTTTTTGTATGGGCAACTTTAAGTCTGATGCATCTGCTTTTTTGGCAGCCACCATGTTCTCGATGAGGCTGAGAGGTCATTGCATGATGCTCTTTGTGTGCTATCACAGACTGTAAATGACAGCAGAGTGTTGCTTGGAGGTGGGTGGCCCGAGATGGTGATGGCAAAGGAAGTGGATGCATTGGCCAAGAAAACTCCTGGAAAGAGGTCTCTTGCTATTGAGGCATTCTCTCGTTCACTCTTGGCTATCCCAACAATCATTGCTGATAATGCTGGTTTGGACAGTGCTGAGTTGATTTCTCAGCTCCGTGCAGAGCATCATCAGGAGGGCTGTACTGCAGGAATTGATGTTATTTCTGGTTCTGTAAGTATTGAAACCAAGAGTTTGGTGAATTTGTTGAGTGATTATCATGATGTATGATATTGCCTTGTTTATGTTTTCTCTTGCGTTGGTTGTATGAAGTAGACTTGTGAGAAGAGCTATTTCATTTTGTAATGTAATGTTTAATTGTCATCTTTATTTATATGGGTAGCTGATCGTTTTTATTTTTCACTTGTCATATACTGATTTCTGGTTTAGGGTCAAGGGTTTTTAGAGTCATATAACTTTTGCTATTTAGTTTGATGTACCTTGTCGAAATGTAAAATATATGTATATGTTCATGGAGGGTATGTGCCTAATGCCGGGTGAGTTAGGACCTGTCATTATTGAGTGTGTGTGTTCAAGTTTAACATGTTAGTAAGAACAGGATTTTACGAGGGTTTGTATATAGTTGTAGTGTCTGCATTTCTGTTCTACTTTTACCTATGTTTTTGTTTTTGTGGAAGGTTGGAGACATGGCTGAACGGGGTATATGCGAAGCATTCAAAGTCAAACAAGCTGTATTGCTATCTTCAACAGAGGCAGCTGAGATGATTCTCAGAGTTGACGAAATCATCACCTGTGCTCCAAGGAGAAGAGAAGATAGAATGTAAAATATGGTGAAGGTACGAGTGCTGTGATTTTGATATGGTGGTTGTGATTGGAAAAAACTGGTTGTAATGCTAAAAGTTTGTTAGGTAAGTTTTTGACTTGTTTTGCAATCCAGTCGCGTGCAAGTGGCAGAGTCAGGTTAATTAGAGTTAATTATGTTTATTTGAATTTAAGAACACTTTCTTTCATTCTTCAACGAATATATCTTTTAATATTTATCCTTTCAACGAAGTTTATAGACAATATCCATTCACTTCTGCCTAACACGTAACCAATAAATTTGAAACTGGTTTTAAATTTACTTATGCGAGTTAATTACCACTATTAAAAAGAGACATGGATGATGGTTTTTATGTTGTTATAATGATTTCATCGAATGGGCGATGCTACAGAATTCAGAGTAAACCTTTCATGGAAGGTTGGTTGAGTTTTCTGATCGACATTAACACTCACCTGTTCTCTCTCTCTCTCTCTCTCTCTCTCTCTCTCTATATATATATATATATATATATATATATATATATATATTATAGTTAAAAATAGATAATAATGTTCTTGAAAGGAAAACCTAGTGTACCCTGCATGCGGAAACGCATTCTTTTTGCAATTGCAAAAGTGGAGGAAGTGTTAGACAACCATGGAAGGTTAAACACGAAAGGGTAGAAGACAAGAAGAGGAAGCATGAAAGAAGGGGGAAAGATGGCTCGTGGAGCAGAAGAAAGATATTTATGTTTCAGAAATTTTATTTCAAAAATTTCATTCCGAAATGCATTTTTGTGTATTCTAAAATCTTGTTCCGAAAATACGATTCCATAAATTCTATTTTGAAAATCATATTTAGGAAATTTTGAAAAACTTGTTCCGGAACAGATAATTCAAAAATTACTTTTATAAAAGATAAAATGTTCATTTTAAAAATTATGGAGGTGTAGTTAGAACTCATTGAGATGCTTGAAGTAAAAGCCTACTTTAGTGTGAAATGTCCACATGCACACGGAATACTACACAAAAATCAATCTATAAGATTAACATATTAATTTAGTCAGCATAAATTCCACAATAAAGTGATTCCCAGTTTAGATTTTGGGTTTTCTAAGCATTTTTTAAATAGATAAAGTGGATCATAAATTAGTTTACGCTCAAATTGAAATGAAAATTTAATAAGGTTATACTAAATAAATTCTACGAATTAATCTTTCCATAACTTACTTTATCCAATTACTAATGAACATCATCCATTTAATAAAGTAGTATGAGAAAATAATATATTTATGTTCTTAAAAATAGTTTCTAAATTTGTTTAATTTTGTACTTCTGTGAAGTATTATTAGGATATATTTTCGTGTAAATAGTAATGTTTAAATTGGGCCTAGTTGAGCTTTCTCAAATCCAAAGACATTGACAAATAGGACAAGAAGATATGGCCTCGTTTGGAACCTAAATCGGAAGTCCAATTTTAAAATCCAATTCATCGACCTTCTTCTTTCGGGGGGATTTCTCCATATATCTCCAGACATCTTTCCAGTACTCCAAAATCTTTTTAAATTTCTATTTTGTCCCTCAGTTAATAATAACTACATTTTTTACTCTTTATAACTCACTCACGTTCAAGTATTTTTTTTTCTGACGGATGTGGATATTTGTTATCTTATTTTATTTTATAGGATGACATTTGATACTTTATTTATTTATTTTTAACTTTTTCTTATTATAGATATCCACATCCGATTAATATATATATATATATATATATATATATATTAAAAAAATTCTATATATCACACGACATTTTATATATATATATATATATTATTTCTTTTATTAAAAGATTATTTTTAATTTAATTTATTACAAAATATTATTTATTTTAAATATATTATATAAAACAAAATTATACAATATATATATATATTATTTTATTTTTATAGAATATATTAAAAAAATTCAAAAATTAAAATATAAAAAAATTAACAGTAGAATAATTAAAAGTAAACAAGAGAAAATAAATTAAAAAATAAAAATATATATTTATATATATATATATATTTTTTTTTTCTTTAGCCTAAAATCTGCATTTCATTATTTTTCGTTTAATTAAATTAAGCATATAACCTTTTTTCAACTGTTTATGTTAGAAAATTTAATCATTTATAATAAAAAGAATATGTGAACTATGAGGAGGAGATGTGAAATCAAAGGAAAAGAAAATAGAAAAAGAGAGAGGAGAATGTGATTCGTTAAGTGCCACGAAACGAAGATCACAAGTTATAATTTTGACGTTGCAGCTTTCTTGGTTTGAATTAGTGTTGTCTGAGTCTAAGGGCATATCCTAAGGTATTTTCTAAATCCATTTGGGAGTCTATAATTAGTATAAACCATTTCCTTTCAAACTTTATGTATACATCAACTTGTGTATCATATAAGTTATAAGAAATTACCAACTTTTCTTAATTCCTTACACCCTCCTATACGGAAAACTCTTTACATCTGAGTTCATTATTCTTTTTCAACATTCTTCTTTTTCATCTTAATTTTGCTTTTCAAAAACCACTTTTATATAAATATTTTATATTTTCAAATTGAATCTTTGTTATTTTATTTTTGTTTGTTATCTTATCGCACTATTTTACATACTTGTCACTATATCATAACAAATGTTAAATTTCTTTTTTTATTAGTATAAAATAATGTAAAATGACATTTAACTTTTATAATTTTAATTAAAAATATGTTTTCAATCGATAATACGATATTATTTTACTTTAATTACAAAATTTTATCTCTCTAAACACAGTAAATAAGTAAGATAATGAAAGAAGATAATGATTACATCCTTCGATAACTTAATTAATGATGAAATCAAAATAGGACGAACTCAATTAAAAATATATAAAAAATTAAAACTTAATTAAGTTTTATTAATGACATGAAACAATATTAATGACAAATGGAGCAAAATTACCGAATTAACCTTTTCATTTAGAAACGTATATAGAAATGCAATTACAGTGTTTGGTTTAATGTGGCTCTTCAAAAATATAAAAGTTGGCCAATACACACAATAAAAGGGAACAACTTGGTCAACAAACTTGACCTTTGAACTGTTCTAAGGGCATTAATTGAGTGACACATATATTTGGTCCCAGAGAAACGTTAATCTTCTTTAGCAGAAAAACATGAACACTACTTTTGTCTTCTCAACCATCTCTTCCAGATATCATAACACCATTCTAAAACAGACAAGTAAAATTGATACATCATCTTCTAAGTGTGTTAGAACATATTAATTATTGAGAATAATTCAAGTGTGAGTCAAAGTCCCACATCAGATAGAATAGACAAACTTAAACATTATATAAAAATAAAAATCTATAACACTATTGTCTTAAGGTTTGGGTGTTAAACTGGTATCAAATGTTTTATATGTGTATGTGTAAGACTAATGTCATGTAACAATATGGAATCACAACCTCTCAATAACTATAACCATAACCCATATATAACAAAAACATATGAAAGAATATATAACCAACATCCACAACACCATTTCAAAATATATATTCTAACGATATTAGAAAATGAGTATATGTTTAATTTATTTTTATGAATTTAGTGTATAAGTTGACTTTGTATTAAGGATCTCCAAAAGCTAGATTGAAGAGTTTTGATAGAGAAAAATGAAGATTCATTGCGTAAAAAGTGGAGAAATAGTAGCTTATAGTGTTTGTTGAAGAAAAAGAGAAGTTGTAGAAGACGTGGTAAATAAACGGAAGGAAGAACCTGTTTGTGACTTTGACATAGTTAGAGTTAGTTGATGTTTGAAAACTATTTTTGTGTTTTGTGGTGAGTGGTCCCAAATCTTGTCTAGTTTATCATGTTTTATGAGACATAGAAATCTTGATTTGTTAAATACAATGAGAACAATGGAAGAAAAAAAAAAGAATAGTTTTGGAGAACGTAATCAATATGCATCATGTCAACATTTATAAGTGTGTCTAAAGAAATAACCACCCCCCAGTAGGTTTATTTATTTTTTAAATTTAGTTATTTTCACTTTTAGTTCTTTATATTTACGTCTTTTATGGTGTTTGCTTTGTAAATTTAATTTTAAAATTATTTAGTTCTATGATAAGGTTTTTCTTTAAATTGAATATTACATCTTCAATTCATGGCCTTATAAATACACTTAAATACTTATTTGGTTATAATTTTGGTTTAATTTTTTTAATTTGGTCCTAGTTTTGAATTTGTGTTCAATTTGGTCCCAAATTTCATTAACTTTGTTCAATTAAGTCCTTTTGTCTAACACCGTCTAAATTGCTAATATAATTGTGTACAAGGTGCACTGTTCCTATGACGTGGTGCACTGTAATATGACATGTCTATTAATTTACTCTGACTTGTAGTTTCATTTTTAATTTTTAATTAAAAGTTATAAAAATAAATTGGTTTTAGGGTTTATAATTGGACATTGGGGACTTGCTTCCATTTGCAGTCTAAGGAGTTTGTGGATTTGGAAAACATCGCTATTGTGGGAGAACGTTGTTGTTGCGTGAACTTGCTTTGGTGGATTGTGTGCATTTTCATCTCATAGGTTAGTTTTATGATTAGGGTTGGATCAATTTTTTTATTAGGGTTTTTGTTGTGTTTTTGTTACCCAAGTTCTTTGTAGTTCTTATTGTTCGCACAACTGCTAGCTCTCCGCAATCGCAAATGGGTGCTACGTCCAAAACCCTAGAACCACCACCATGGCATGAACCACAACTTCGTTGTCCCCAACTATTGCAAGAGGAAGACAATGGCCTACGAGATATAGATTTTCAAGTGAAGGTGAATCGCAAACAGGTTTTTGAAGTGGACAAAACCCCTACTTATTCTGTCGTATACATATAAAAACCCTAGCCCATGCATTTCAACTATGTAAGTTTAATTCCAACTAAAACTACAAGTCACAGTACATCAAAACAAACATGTCATACTATAGTGCACCACAAGAACAATCCACCTTGTACACTGTTCTGTTAGCAATTTAGATGGTGTTAGATAAAAGGACTTAATTGAATGAAATTGACGAAATTTGGAACCAAATTGAACACAAATTCAAAACTATGACCAAATTGAAAAAACTAAAACAAAACTATGACCAAATGGGTATTTAAGTCTTATAAATATTTAAGTGTATTTATGTAGCATCACATTTTAATAGTTTAATACTATCAAAATAGATATAATGTGACTAATAGTTATAAACAAATTATTCACAGATAGAGAAAATTCTATTACAAACAATCATATAAAACATAACCATAATAAGTAGACCTATACAAGAGTTCTATACAAACAAGGAACTATGACTAAAAGAAATAAACATAAAGTCTTTAAAAAAAGATCATGTACAAACTAAGCCAATCCTATAAAACTACACAACTGCATATACCTCATCTTGAATTGGTTCAACTGCTTCTTCCTTACCTACTTACACCAATAAAGGTGATAATTGCAAAAGGAGGAAACAAACATAAGACAACGACAAAAAGAAATGGTAAGCTAATATCCAAAAGAGTTTTCATATAACAGAAATAAAGTAACATTACATACAAATCTTACATAAGGACAAACATACCACATATAAAGACTCATTTATCTGGATATATGCATTAATATCAGACTCTGACAAGTTTTGCACTTGTGGTGGACTCGACTACTATGTAAAGCCATTGTCAATTGGTTTACCCCTACCACATAGAAGGTCAATATGTTAACATCTTTGGCGAAACCCTAAACTAGGACCTCCTACTCCTTTCACCATATACCATATCCTTCTCTACTTGAGACTAGATAATTATTAGAGCGTCAAGATAACTTTCAATGCTGAATCATTATATCAATGCATACTCTAATGAGACCAATCCTAATCCTCCTTGGATTACTACTAACCTTCCTCTTATAGATCACATACACAGATAATTCTCTTAACCATACATAAGATTACATTAAACATATAAAACAGTGACATGTAATACTAAACAACCTTGTTAATCCCACTTGGCGAGATCATTCACTCGCTTAGTGAGTAGTGCCTGTAGGTGCACTCACTCAACGACTACATGTCTCGCCCAATGACATAAGTATTAAAACTCACGGAGATTAAATCACTCATAATTTGCTCATCAAAGAACTGTCACGCCCAATGACAGCCAAGTCTGTGAACTCTTTGACTTTGGAGTTGTTCAATGAGAATATCCTCGCATAGCGACTACCAACTTAGTGGCTTTCTAAATTTGGCCTCGCTCAACAACACAATACCTCGTCCTGCGAATTTGCATAATTTTATAGAACACAATTATGCATATTTATGCTATTCTAGCCAGATCGATTCAATCCTACACCACATACAAATTCCTAGACACACCAATTATCCATTAAACAACATATATTAACTCAATTCATCAAATTATGATACAATTCAGGCAACATCTTCACATTTCATGATACAACCAATTCATGAAAATTAGGAACCTAATCTCAATTCAAAAATCATACTCATCACATAGCTAAATCATTCAGACAAATCATAATACAATCATACAATTAGTAATTTCAACATATATAAAATTTTTATGCAATTCAATTAGTTTCTCTTACTTGTGAGACAATTAAAACAGCTCAAAGACCCCAAAAATATCCACAAACACACATGAAGCTCTAATCAACTCTAGAAACAACACAAACATGATCAGGACATGACATTAGAACCACTCATCAACGAAGAATCTTAGAAAACTTGAATGCCACATGCAAGCTAAAAGAACTCACATGCAAAAAGAAGAATAAATAGAGTAAGAAAAGGAACTGAAAAGCAACTTACTCAAGCATAGAAACTGATCGAATAGAACTAGAGAGCTTACCGCGATGATCATTCTAGCGATCTCCAACCTTTAAACAAAGGAGTGGGAGTGAGAAAACTTGGTGAGAAGTGAGAGAGCTCTAAAAAATTGTTTTCTAGAGATATTATGTGTTTTTAAATAATGAAACCCCTTTATAAATCTTTTATTTAGGCTTTCACTTTTCTGCATTACAATAATTAAGTATCACTACTTTAAACACACTATGAATTCTTGTTAGAATATATTTACATTATAATTTTTCTTTTATTATATCTTTTGTCATTTATGTAACAATAAAGATATTCTAGAAATAGTTTGTAAGTTGTTGTCATTAATGGTGTTGACTCACCTCCTAAACTTTATATAATATTGTATTAGACTCACAATTCATATAAGAAAATATATAAGATATTATGCAGATAATATGTTTCTCCGTTTCCACTGATTCTAAAATATCATCTCTAAACTTTTACAATTTAAGTCATAATTCAGTTTATGCAACTAAATAGTTTAATAAAAACTTAAACTCAATAAAAAAACATTACAAAAGTATAAGTTGTATGTATATATGTTTAATTCTGAAAACCACATTTATTTAAACATAAAAATAAAAATATTTTCATATAAACAAAATTGTTATGCTTAATTTTATTGTTTTACATTAAGTTATTTTTGTTAACTATTTCACTTTTTTTTTATTCAAATAGAAAGTGTAGATAACTTTATTTTAATAAAAAGTATAATAAATATTAATTTTCATTGTGTCACATAGTAATAAGTATAATGTTGCATAATAGTTCCTCCGTCTGCAGTAAAAGGATTTTCTTACACTTTAAATGAGAAAACGATTAATCTAAAAATATTAAAAAGAAAAAATTAACATTTCACTAAAGGAGAGAAAACATCGATCAATTTCAATTTTTTTATATAATTAGACTACCCCGTGATTGGATGAAATAATTTAAATTTAACATCATTACCGTTGAACTATTTTTATATTAACGTCATTCTTATTTATAAGGAAAAATATTTTTTATTCACAGTATAAATAACTTATCATTAATTTAAGTATATTTAATTATTTTTTAAATTTTCTGTATGAATTTTTTACTTTATTATTAAATGTATTTCTTTGTTTTATGAAAAAGGAATTTAATTGAGTTATTATTTTTTGAAGAAAGTAGAATTGAGGGTGGTGTGAGATGAAGATTACAGAAGAAGCAGAAGCAATGATTATGCTAACCCTAATTTCAAAACCATACATGTGTCTACCTCTTTCAGGCTAACCATCATTTCTTTCTTTTTCTTTGAATTCAACACTAACTGCACTGAAAGCTACTTTTGTCGTATAAATAGGTTCACCCAAATTCATATGCTGACAAACTTTGATCGTGTCAACCTTCCCAAATCATAAATTTTAGGTTTTAGGTTAAGTATATTGTTATTCTTTTATATTTTTATGTTAAATTGGAATTCAATTATTTTTATTATGATGATAAAAAATAATAAATTTATTATTATTATTATAAAATAAATATAAATAATTTTTAGAAATTTTATTTATTTATTTTATAATTGATTCTTTTTATTATAATTATTTTAATTAAAAAAATTCAATTTTTAAGAAAAGTTAAACTAAAAAATGATTAAAATTTAAAGAAAAAACACTTTTAATTCAGATTAGTAAATGTATATACAAAAAGAAATTCTTTTATAAATACTAGCGTTATCGCGCGTAAAGGCCATATTGCGCGTACGCATTTTATAAATATACGTACTATTATATTAGTAGGTGATGATATTATAATGTTATTAAGTTAATATATAAAATAAAATTATATTTATTAAAAATAAAGTAAAATATATTAAAAAAGATGAGAGAATAACTGTTGATAAATAAAAAGAAAAGAAATAGAAATAGACCGTTTTATAAAAAACTTCTAAAATAATGGTCAATTTTCAAAAATTTAATAAATAATTATATTTTAAAGGATAAAATTAAAATTTTAAAATATGGACACAAATAGTGTACACACAAACGTTATCGCATATTTTTTTAAATATAAATGATAGTACGTTAGTACGTGATAATAGTGTAATGTTATTAAATTAATATATAAAATAAATTTATATTTATTAAAAATAATGTAAAATGAATAAAAAAATTAATTGTTGATGAATAAAAAAAAGAATAAAAGATAAACAATTTTATAAAATATAGGTAAAAATAACCGTTAATTTTAAAAAATTAATAAATAATTATATTGTAAAGGGTATAATTAATATTATGAAATATGGTAAATAAAATATTTTTTATATATTAAAAAAATTAATATATAATTATATTATAAATAATAAAAATATTATAAAATATAAACACAAAAATGAAATCTTCTTTATATATTATCATAATATACAAACGTAAGAAATTCTCTTTATATTTTATATATCATGTATTGAATACAAGTAACCGAATAAATACGAAATCAAGATGGTTAATATTTCACTATTTTCTTTTTACCGATCATTGACTAATAATGGTGTATAAAAGTGAATTACAATCAAGCATAAAAATAAGTCACCTAACACGTGTTAATAATAAATCCAATTGAAAATTTACAATTATGCATGCTAAAATAAATATAAATTAATGAAAACTAAATCAAGTTAGTAAGAAAGTTATATATAAACTTATAAAGTCAATTAATTTTGAATCAAATTTACATATTCCTGTTACATATGATTTGTTTCCCTATAAGACGTGATGGTAACTATCACTACAATATTATTATAATTATTATTATTATGTTTGTTATTATTAAAAAAAAGAATATAGGAATATTCTAGCTTGAGTATTTTTGAAGGTGTGTGAATGAATGGAGCAGCATTCAATTTGAATCGATAAGAAGAAAATGCTTTCTTAAGGTTAAAATGTGTTTGTTCATTTATTATTTATTCAATTTGAAATTGATAAGACGAAAATTCTTTCATAAGATTAAAATGTGTTTGTTCATTTATTATTTGGCTTATCCATTATTCTATTTATGAGTCCCATAATCTCCTAATTAATTATATCTTAACAATATGATGCGATATTTTAAGAGTCTTAAATTTAAAATATAAGTATGAAGAATAAAAGAACATTGAATTATATAATTAAATTATTTTTTTAAGATAAAAAAATTGAGGTGCAAATTTAAAATTCTAAAAGTTTGATTTTGCTGAAGAAAAAATTGCAAGAAGATAAGCAATGTATATAAAGAAATTCATTTAAAGTAAACCAAGATGTTATAAAAAAATATCATGAAATTTGTTCTAGAGAAGAAATTAATATCTCAATCAACTGAAAATTTAACTAAATTTTGGAAAACTATTAACACAATTCAAAACTTCGAGTTATGTTTCTAATTATTAAAGAGTAATCTTTATTGGGTTTTCAGATGCTGAATGACAGTGATATTAGGTGACCATACATAATATGGGAAAAGTAGTGAAGAGCACAAAATATTATGAATCTTTCCCCAAAATAAAAAGGGTAATTTTTATTCCTTCAAAAATATATTCCGATTTCTGAGTACCACAAAAACATCAATATTGTTCCAATTTAGCTTCTGATTGAGGTTTCCCATTTCTTCTTTTCTTCTTTTGTTTTTCTTTTTGTCCTTAATAATTTCTTTTTCTTGAGTCAGTATTGCTTTATTATTAATTAATTTATTTATTTTGGAAATAATTTTCGTCTTTGACTATAGTCGTGGAGATGAGGCAACTTGAGTTGCATAAGATACTGACAATATAACACCGACCATATTCAAATATTTGAAAAAAATTAAATACTAATAAATACTATCTTAAGAAAAATATTCTGAAGAATTTGTTTGATAACACTGATATAGTATTTACGTAGTTAATTTAAGATGATTCGTGTGTATTTAATTTAGTAATTTATAACTGTTTTTAAATATTTTATTAAAAATTCTAAAGGTTTCCATTAAAAATGTCTTATTAATGTATTAAAATAATAAAAAAAATAAAAACTACCGACATTCTAGTTCCGTGCCAATTAGCAAATTAGAATAGATGCACTAACATTGACATTTGGTCTTTTTCTTTGACTGGAACACGATAGTGTAAAAGCTTTACTTATATCAAGGAATAAGGAATTTCACAACATTTAATTCATTCAAATATATTAAATTTAAATTAATGTTATTTTAAATTATTTTACTTTGTAAATATTTTTTTTTAATAATATCATTCAAATTTATTAATTTTTAATTTGAATAAATCATTTTAAATTTTTAATGAGTACCGGTAAAAACACATTCACTTTCTTCTATAACAATATAAAATAATAATAATAATAATTATTATTATTATAAAATTAAAAATAAATATTTTTTATAACTTTGTAAAAATTTTATTTATTTTATACATAATTTTATAATTAAAAATTATTAAATTTTATAAAACGGTCGGTTAAATTTAAAGAAATTATCGTTTAAAAATAAAATTAATAAAATGATTATTTTAATTTTAAAAAAATTAAAAAAAAGATCAAAAAATAAATAAATGTGAACACTGAAAAGATATAGATATAGATAACAATTATTTAAATATAGAATAATTATTAACAATTTAAAAGTATCAACATTTATGACTTTTGTAATCTATATTAACTGATTTATCTTTTATTAAAACTTTTTCATCTCATTATAAATTAATTTTTCTTGATTAAATTATTTAAATATATATTGAAATTATTTTTACAATGTTATTAATTTAATTTTTTATTGGTGCAGACTAAATCTTTTATCTCATTAACATCGAACAAAGAATAATTTAAGTTAGAGTTTGTAAAAAACTAATTTGTTATATGAATTTGAAGTTAGTAGAATTAGGATAATTTCTTTGAGAGATTTTATATTTAATAAAAATCCTATAACTATTCAATATAGTATTTTTTTTCTTAAAAATAATCATCTTTACATCACATGCAGATATACATATATAATTAAGAACATTTCTGGATAGATTATAACATAATATCTTTGGTTTTATGTGACGCATATACCTCTAAGTAGATTAGACATAAGTTCTAATTCTACTTGACTCCACATCTCATGCATTTCCATCTCACAAAATTAATTACATAATTTACAAAACTAGAGTTTTTCATTAGATAATTACATAATTAACATATGTCCGACCATCATAACACTTGTATCATTTCATTTAATACCATAAAACTAATAAACAAAACATTATATAACTAATAATCATTAAGTATAGGAATACTAAATATAACCACTATGTTACAGTCATTTATATAAGATATACTGAATATAAACCGTCATATGTCTATATTAAAAGAACTAGAGTTTTTCACAAAATATTTTATTTACAAAAGATTTCCAAATACAAGCTATAGTGACATTATCCAACTGCTACATCCTCATCTGTTCACACCAATCAAAGTGATCATTGCAAACAAAGAAAACTAAACAAAACAACATCACAAATAAATGATAAGCTAATATGCATAAAGGGTTATTCATACAAAAGAATAAAATTAACATCCATACTTAGTCAATCACATAAGTCATATTAATAAATATTATCCTATTACATACAAAGACTCATATATGACTAAATTATCTGGATAGATGTATTGAATCAGACTTTGACAAGTTGTGTTTGTGGTGGTTTCTATTGTTCTGCAGAGTCATTGCTATTGGGTTTCATCTTACTATACACAATGTTAGTCCATTAACGTCTTTGGCCAAGGTAACATCTCTAAAGTAGGAACATGCAAGCTAGAACAACTTACATGCACAAGAAAGAACAACTCACCAAGAGAAAAATGGTAGAAAATCAACTTACTCTATTGGAGAAGTAAAGATTTCGCTACAAGAATTACTCTAGTGGTCTCCGATCTTCAAACAAACAAACATAGGGTGAGCAAACCTAGAGAGAAGCGAGAGAGCTCTATAAAAAGGTTTCTAAGAGATGATATGTTTTTAAATAATGAAATTCATTTATAAAATTTTTATTTATACTAATATTAAAAAAAATCGAGTATCATCATTTTAAACACACTATATAATCAATCTTAATATTATTTTTAAGCATTTACACTACTTAAGTGATGATTTCACAACTAATGAGAATCGAAATTGATTCACTTTCTTTTAGGAGGAATGACACTCAACTTAGGATAGTTCTTGTGACATTTCTCTCTGGCATAAATTTCTATGTATATATATTTGATTAAAATGCTCTTAGATACATGTGTCACTTATAACATATTTGCTCTATAAATAATATCTTGTAGGTTTAGTAGAAAGCTAAACTTTGAGTTGTATTATTAAACGAGAGTTTACTAAGAGAGTATATTTAAGTGTGTTAATTCTTAAGTCAAACTACGCCATTATCAACGTGTGATTTTTTTTCTTGTTTATCTTTTATAATTTTTTTGGTGCTTGCGATTCTAAGTTCTATTTTTTGGATTGTTTTTGATGTTTATAAGTAAATTTTTTAGCTATTTCATAATGAACATGTACAATAATAAAATATTTAATAAATAATTATCTTGTTAACACCTTTATTTGCTATTAGTATGCATATTGAACCATTATAAATAGTAGAGCATAAATATGAACTCTTGTTCTCAGAAGAAAAGTTAATTCAAAAAATAATTTATCTAAATAAACTTCTTCATATTTTAATTCTTAAACTATATTTAATTACCACATATTTTGATTTAACGACGAAAAAAGAAGTGTAGAGATTTATATTGAAAGTTGAAAATGTGAAATTATTGGAAAATCGTAAATTTTGAGAAAAAAAAAACTTTCTTTATATCACTACAAGAAAAATCTTAAATAATAATTAAATTTAATAACAAAAATAATTAGTCATTATAGTAACAAATTTAGATATTAATTTATAAAATAAAAATTATGGATAACTAAACTAGTTTTAAAAAATTATAATATTTAAATTGACAACTGAAATTGAAATGGTTTGTATTATGAATTGATTTCTAAATTAGTTATTAATATTAATTACGTAAATCTTAACTATCAAATAAATTAATCAGTAAATTAATCTCTAATTAGTTATTTAGCGAACACTCTATAAATTAATTAATTTACACGAAATAGATTATATGCATAATCGATTATGTTTTCATATATAATATAATCGATATACAAAAACATAATTAATTATATTTTCGATATAATATTTAATTATTATGATATAATTTTTTAATATTTACACTTTTATATATTATAATTAAATAATAAGTAATATATATTATTAATATATTTTTTCAATTACATTTACTATAATTTTTCACTCAAATCTATTTATTTTTCTTTAATTTAAACAAATATAATTTCTACTCTTTTTCTTCTCCTTTCTTTTCCTTTCCACTTCTTTATTTTCTTTTATCCTCCCACTAAATCCTCAATGTATCCATTTCTGCATTAAGAAATCAGAATTCGAATTCAGAAATTGAATTTCCACATAATTTTTCTTATTTTTAGTAAAAAAAGACTGTATAGCATGAATAGTAATTCAGTTTAATTTTAAAATTAAAGATGAACTAAGTTTAATTAAATAAATTATTTAAAATAAATTTATTGAAGAAAACAGTAGCATAAAAGTTTTAACGTAATTTAAAATTTGTCTTTTTTTTTAATTTGATAAATTTTAACATAATATCAAACTTTATTTAATAAATATGCCGAAATCATAGGTCACATCATAAATTTTAGACAAGTCACTTGATATATTCGCATATCTATATTCATTCAGAAATACTTTATTTATAATAAATTCCTATCAAATAGTAACTAAAAAATCAGATGAGAGTAATTTTATAATGATTACATTAGCTTTTTCAGCCAATTAAATTTATCCTTACAATGATTAGATTAGATTAGATTAAACAGAACAAATATTATTTTCATCTAACTGTTTTTATCTGCAGGCTAATTTCTTTTTAAATTATATAAATCAATTCAGTAAAGTTTATCTTCTTTTTTTTAATTTCTTTTCTCAGTAAACATGGTTCAAAATCAAATATTCCGATAAAATGTTCAAGAGATTTCTAGTTAACAAAACAAATAGGTTATCTTATCTTATCTTATGATTCCTTTTTTCTCTGTATTTTTACGGTGCAAAGTGTCTATAAAACGAGGCTTGAACAAGTCCTTTTTGCTTCACATGAAGTCTCTCTCTTTCTATTCTCCGTGATATCTGGCGCTAGTTATCAGTTATTGTTGTGGTTGAAGGTTGTTCAGTGTTCACTTTTCTTTGTACTTTCTCGTGCAGAGATCATAAGGACCCTATTATCTTTCAACCTACAAAATCTTTCTCCTCTGTTCTCACGGGATTTTCCTCTCACACCCTCTCATTTCTCTGTTTCCAACCTTTCTTGCTTCAAAATTCAAGTCTTGGTCTGGTGAGAGTGTCATAGCATAAAGAGTGAGGAACAAAGAAGATACTGAAATCATGGCTACCCGTAACATTGAGAAGATGGCCTCCATTGATGCTCAGTTGAGGTTGCTGGCACCACGCAAGGTCTCTGATGATGACAAACTGGTTGAGTATGATGCTCTTCTGTTGGACCGTTTCCTTGACATTCTTCAGGATTTGCATGGTGAAGATATCAGACAAACGGTAATGTCAATTCCTGTTGCTTTTTAAAAAGATGAGTTTTTTAGTCCAACTTCATGGATTTATGAAACCCCATTTCAGTTATTGCAATGAAGAACTCCTTTTGCTGTTCGAAACCTCAACTTAGTTTTTTGTTTCATGTGTGTGTCTCTTCTCATGCTCATTCTCTGTCTGCAAGAGTTCTTCTTTCGACTTTCTTCTTACGAGTTTACAATTTCATGATTTTTCACACTCCTTCCTTTAGTTTGTAATTAATTTTACATAAGTAATGGGTCCTGCATTTGGTTTATGTTTCTCTTCCCATGTTGATTCTCTGTGTGCTAAAAGTTTTATTTTTTTATGAAATATAATATAAATTCATGGTCGAGTAACTTCAATTCCAATTCATTAGCATATTTGGTTTTTTGCCTGAAGTTTTGTACATATCTGAACTTGTGGCTAAGAGTTTGTGGTTTGATAGGTTCAAGATTGTTATGAGCTGTCAGCTGAATACGAAGGGGAGCATCGACCTGAAAAGTTGGAGGAACTTGGGAATATGCTGACTGGTCTTGATGCTGGGGATTCGATTGTTATTGCCAAATCATTTTCTCACATGCTCAATTTGGCCAACTTGGCAGAAGAAGTTCAAATTGCGTACCGAAGAAGGATCAAGTTATTGAAGAAGGGTGATTTTGCGGATGAGAACTCTGCCATGACAGAGTCAGACATTGAAGAGACCTTGAAGAGGCTTGTGACTCAACTGAAGAAGACCCCTCAGGAAGTCTTTGATGCTCTCAAGAACCAAACTGTGGATTTGGTTCTAACTGCTCATCCTACTCAGTCTGTTCGCAGATCTTTGCTGCAAAAGCATGGAAGGTATATCTGTTACATTAACTCATATTTAGCTGCATTTATCATAGTTGATTCATTGTTGCGTTTATCATACGTAATACACTATTTCTGGCATTGTTTGACACAATTATATCCGTTGGTATCATTGTCTTCTTTTTCAGGATAAGGAATTGTTTGACCCAATTATACGCCAAAGACATAACACCAGATGATAAGCAGGAACTTGATGAGGCTTTACAAAGAGAGGTGTATTTTCATTTCATTTATAATGCACCACTGTCAATCACATGTTTCACATCCTCATGATTCTGAGTTGATAGATACTTTACCTATGCTTAGACACCATGGCCAAAAATTATTTTACTTTTAGAATTATATATGGCGAAGTTAGAGCCTAATGATGTTTTTCCCATGTGTAGATTCAAGCTGCATTTCGCACAGATGAAATTCGAAGGACTCCTCCCACACCACAAGATGAGATGAGGGCAGGAATGAGCTACTTTCATGAGACAATTTGGAAAGGTGTACCAAAGTTTCTGCGCCGGGTTGATACAGCTCTCAAGAACATCGGAATAAACGAACGTGTCCCATATAATGCTCCTGTTATTCAGTTCTCTTCTTGGATGGGAGGAGATCGTGATGGTATATTATTTCCTTTCCATAAGAAACTAATGAAAAAAAAGCACTTACTTGAAAACAGATTTCTCTTTGTTACAGTCCCAAATATCATATGGTACTGATATAAAGAATCTTTGTTTCAAATCATTGATGCTTTGTTTTTTCTTCATTCATTGTATGCTTTTGAGTTTCACCTTCAATGTTAGGCAATACCTTATTACTTGCTGTCTTACATAAGTCTAATTTACATTGTAGGTAATCCAAGAGTAACCCCTGAAGTTACAAGGGATGTGTGTTTGCTGGCTAGAATGATGGCTGCTAATATGTACTTCTCTCAGATAGAGGATCTCATGTTTGAGGTATCAATTTTTGTGGTAATTTTTTATTATTAAGCATTTAGAACGTGGCTCTTACTGCTTTTTGTCTGCTATTGCAGCTGTCTATGTGGCGTTGCACTGACGAGCTCCGTGTTCGTGCTCATGAACTCCATAGGTCCTCAAAGAGAGATGCAAAACATTACATTGGTATGTATTATTCTGTTCTGAAATTGCACATTTAAGTTTGAACTCAACACATTCAACTGTGTTATTGATGTATTAAATTCTTAATTGATGCAGAGTTTTGGAAACAGATTCCTCCAAACGAGCCATATCGTGTTATTCTTGGTGATATCAGAGACAAACTCTATAACACACGTGAACGTGCTCGCCAGTTACTAGCCAATGGAACCTCTGATATCGCAGAGGAGACAACCTTCACTAATGTTGATCAGGTATAATTCCCATCAATGTTCTATAAACTATAGCAAAAAGATGATCAATTTGTCATGGAAAGAAACTCTATAACCTCCAATTTTGTCTTGTAGTTCCTGGAGCCTCTTGAACTATGCTATAGGTCACTCTGTGCATGTGGTGACAGACCAATAGCAGATGGAAGCCTCCTTGATTTTCTGCGGCAAGTTTCCACATTTGGACTCTCACTCGTGAAGCTTGACATCCGACAAGAGTCAGATAGGCACACTGATGTAATGGATGCAATCACAAAGCACTTAGAAATTGGATCATACAGAGAGTGGTCTGAGGAAAAGAGGCAGGAGTGGCTCTTGTCTGAACTCAGTGGAAAACGCCCTCTCTTTGGCCATGACCTTCCCAAAACAGAAGAAATCACTGATGTTTTGGAAACCTTCCATGTCATTGCAGAGCTACCTAAAGACAACTTTGGTGCCTACATCATATCAATGGCCACAGCCCCATCTGATGTGCTTGCGGTGGAGCTTTTGCAGCGTGAGTGCCATGTGAAGGAGCCACTGAGGGTGGTGCCGCTGTTTGAAAAGCTTGCTGATCTTGAGGCTGCTCCGGCTTCCGTGGCGCGACTTTTCTCCATAGATTGGTACAGAGAGCGCATCAATGGGAAGCAAGAAGTTATGATAGGGTACTCAGACTCAGGAAAAGATGCTGGCCGTCTTTCAGCTGCTTGGGCGCTTTACAGGGCTCAAGAGGAACTTGTGAAGGTTGCTAAGGAGTTTGGTGTGAAGCTTACAATGTTTCATGGGAGAGGAGGGACTGTTGGAAGAGGAGGAGGACCAACTCATCTTGCTATTTTGTCTCAGCCACCAGACACCATTCATGGCTCACTACGGGTAACGGTTCAGGGTGAAGTCATTGAACAGTCTTTCGGAGAGGAGCATTTGTGCTTTAGAACACTTCAAAGGTTCACTGCAGCTACGCTTGAGCATGGCATGCATCCTCCTGTGTCACCAAACCCTGCATGGCGTGCCCTCATGGATCAGATGGCTGTCATTGCCACTCAGGAGTATCGCTCTGTTGTTTTCAGAGAGCCTCGTTTTGTTGAATATTTCAGACGTGTAAGTGCTGCTACTACTCACTCACCTTTGTTTACAAGATACCCTTTGGAAAAATCTATCAGTTTTTTTAAATAATTTGGTCATGAAGTTGAAATTTCTTTCCTTTGGTTATGTTATATTTCTGAATATTATGCACTGCAGGCAACTCCTGAGTTGGAGTATGGAAGAATGAACATTGGAAGTCGTCCATCAAAGCGAAAGCCAAGCGGAGGAATTGAATCTCTACGTGCTATTCCTTGGATTTTTGCATGGACACAGACAAGGTTTCATTTGCCAGTGTGGCTTGGTTTTGGTGCAGCATTTAAGCATGTTATTGAGAAGGATCCAAAGAATCTGCAAATGCTTCAGGACATGTACAACCAATGGCCTTTCTTCAGGGTCACCATTGACTTGGTTGAGATGGTGTTTGCCAAGGGAGACCCTGGGATTGCAGCACTATTTGATAAACTCCTAGTGCCAGAAGAGCTACGTCCATTTGGAGAGAGCTTAAGAGCAAAATACGAAGAAACCAAGAGCTTTCTCCTCCAGGTAATTTTAATTAGCATTTACTAGTTCTCATAATATGTACAAAAACACAACATGAACATCAGCATCAGCATAAAAAAGAACCGACATTTTAGCCTTAAATCTATGTATGGTTAATGTTATTCCCCCCCTACCTAGTTCAGGCCTAATACGTCTTGTTTATTTTAGGTTGCTGGGCACAAGGATCTTCTTGAAGGGGACCCCTACTTGAAGCAAAGACTTCGACTTCGTGACTCATACATCACAACTCTGAATGTGCTGCAAGCCTACACATTGAAGAGAATTCGTGATCCTGACTACCATGTGAAGCTGAGGCCACACTTGTCGAAGGACTACATGGAATCAAGCAAGCCTGCAGCAGAACTTGTTAAACTTAACCCTAAAAGCGAGTATGCACCTGGCCTTGAAGACACCCTTATTTTGACAATGAAGGGTATTGCTGCTGGCATGCAGAACACCGGTTAAGCTTCCATTTCAGTAGAGCGTGTTTTGCTTACTATGTATAATGTGTGTTGTGGCATCCATTGCAGCACTGTAACCTACTATACTATGTCTACTTGAGGTTTGCACTAATATCAAATAACTGTCACTATGTTGTTCTTGAGATGATAACATATTATATTACTATACAATAAAACAAGGTTTTGGTCAAGGTCTTTTTGGGACTCTTCTCATCCTTTCATCTCTTGCAATTCTGGAATTATATTATGCAACTTTTCCATTTTCTTTGACATGCAACTTTTGGAGTTTGGTTTTGTACACAGAATTATAAGTGGGGTTTGTTTTAAAACATTCCTTTGCTTGCATGTTTTGAAGAAGGTTTTCATAACATAGTTGAACTTTGATTAAGTTGTAACATAAAAAATAGTGTTTAAAAACACATTACTTGAAATAGTTCTAGAAAAAAAAACATTAAATGATATGATATAGCAGAATACTTATTTATCAAACTAATGATGATGAACAGACTTTTCATTTCATATAATAATAAAAATTAGCACTAGGTGATAAATACTAATCGCATGAATCGGTGTTTGAACACTAATCATGTACAAGAAATAATGGTTAAATATGTTTGTGATCTTTAAACTTGAACGTAAAATTGCAGTTCGTAAATTGCAGTTCGTTTTTATTCTAAATTTTAATATATTTTGATCTTCAAATTTTAAAAATAATAAATATAGTCTTTTTAATTTAACAGTATTAACTTTTTATTACGTGTTAGATTGTATTTTAGGTTAACATTTGAGTTAAAATATGTTAAATAGTGTAAAACGTAGTTCGAAATGTAGTTTAGTACATCAAAAGAGTATTACACAGTTGATTAAAATGACTATATCTATTCATTTTGAAAGATATTTAAACTATATTAAAATTTGAGACAGACAAATTTCGATTATAAACTGAAAACATATTTAATTATAAAGTGAAAACATATTTAATCTCGAAAAATGATTTTTTGACTACTAAATTTTAACAACTTTCTCTTACAATCTTAGGTGACATCTTTTAAATAGTATACTAGTTTTTTATTTTCTTATTTTTAATATTTCAAAACCACTTAAAAAATGACATATTATGTTATAAGAAAAAGTTGTTAAAAGCTGGTAGTTAAAATATCATTCTTCTTTAATCTCATTGTCCGGAAAAGAAAAACTGATAAACGCGTCATCAATGAGAAATGTCTTCTTGTGTGTTAATAAAGGGGATGGGAGTAGAAACACAAAGTCAAACACCCTCGTTGAATTGAACTGGATCTACTTGCATGATTAATTTCAGTGGCATTATTCTAATGCACGTGAAAAAGAGGTAGCTGCGCCATGAATACAGCAACATGCATTTGCCCTTTGCTTCAGTTTTGAATCTCAATTCTCCAAAATTAAGACCAACAATTAAAGGTCGGTGTAACAGTTGCAGAAAAAATATATATTTTATCTAACTACACCAATAACAAGCAAAGATGAGGCACCATACCATCCAATTATCTTCCCTTATATATACACATATTTTGCTACCTAGCTAGAGGCACACTCAATAATATTATTGGATTCATTTCCAAAACCTTCACCAAAAGATACAACAATATCATCCAAGAGATTCTACCTCACCAATAGCAACATGACGGTGAGCACTGTCACTTTCCTTTTCCTTTCTTTGGAAACATGAAGATTCAAATCAACCACTGTTTTTTTCTTTTTCTCTTTTGTCTCACTTTCTCCATTTTTATCAGTCAACTTGTTTCTTATTTCTGTCTGATGATGATCTCTTTTTGTCTCTATCCTCAGATCATAGAGATGAGAGTACACATGGATTGCCCTGGATGTGAAAACAAAGTGAAAGAAGCACTACAAAAACTTAAAGGTACACACTCATAGGAACACTTTTTCTAACATTGAAATTGATAAAGTTTCTCGTTTAAAAGTGGCTTTTGCAAGTTCTATATTTTATTCACAGTTATACATCGATTTAGTCGTATCTCTATATCCGTGTCCGTATCTCGGGCGTTAATAGTTCTATATCCATGTTTGTTTCTTTTTAAGGGGTGGATGGCATTGAAATAGATATGAAACTGCAAAAGGTGACTGTGAATGGGTATGCTGAGCAGAAGAAGGTTCTGAAAACTGTTCGAAAAACTGGTTGCAGGGCTGAGTTATGGCAACTTCCATACACAACAGAGTCTCAAAACCAATATTTTCAGCAGCACCATTGCAATGGCCCTCTCACCTATTATGCTTCTCAACCTTCCTCATCTTATAACTATTACAAGCATGGCTATGATAACAGTGATCCAAGTTATTACAACTATCCCTCACAATCTTCCATCTTTGGCCACCAAACTGGTGCTACTTTTAGTGATGACAATCCTCACGCTTGTGTCATCATGTGACCACACCATCTTCATGCTCATACAAATCAACAACATTATATTATATTATATACCTTTAAATTATGAAGTGTATGTGTGAAGCATTAATTAAACTGTGTATGAAAAAAGGGTTCTCTCTGGTTTTGACTATTAATTATGCTTTGAATGACTCAAGTATTATGTACCCTTGCTTGTTTTGCAATTCAAGTGCTTCGGTGTGCATCCATTAGAGTTAATGATGATGGATTCCATCATGATAGAAGAGTCAACTTGTTTTAGAATAATTAGTCAAGTGCATAAATAAGGGTTGATGATGTTATAAGATGCATTCATTAACTATTAAGTTTTTGTGTTTTTTCTTTTTCTTTTTTCGTTTACTTTTTGGTATTTGCTTTATACAGATGCTATTACTATTTAAGTCTTAAATATGTTTTTCAGTGAATTGTGGTATTAGTCCATCTTCGAAATTTTATACTAATTTAGTCATTCATATCTAGAGATGCGTGGATTTAGTCATTCTTATCAAATTTTGTTAAGTTTATTTGACATTTTAAACGCATTTGATGATAATATTTGAGTCAACATTGAAGCAAAAATGTGTTAAATTGTGTAAACAATTAAATAATATCATGAAATACGCTTGAAATGTCAGATAAATTTAACAAAATTTGGTTAAAAGGACTAAATTCCCGCATTTGTAAAGATAAAGGACTAAATTGGGCAAAATTTTTGAAGAGGGACTAATTCCAAATTTCACTGAAATTTTAGGGATAAAAACATATTTAACCCATTTATAAATTATAGGAAGTGTTATAGTTTTTTAATTCATGTCTGTATCATAATTTTTATTCTTCAATAAATAAAAAAAAATTATTTAATAAAATATGTAATTCATACTCTACTAAAAAGTAAATACATAATTCATTTCTTTTATTAAAAATAATCACGATAGGTTATATAATTATATATTTTCTTAACATTTTATTATTTTCAGTTAATGTCAATAATTAATTTTAACTTTTTTATCGATACAAACAAATATATTAAATAAAAATAATTGGATAGTCTCGATTTATATAGAAAATAAAAGACAACGGCATAACTCATTTCCTCTAGTTTTTCATGACATCGGACATCAATTTCATTTAAAAAAAAAAAAAAAAAACTTTACATTGCCATCTATATCCTATAATGTTAGCATATTCAGAAGTGGCTCTGCAAATGTGTAATCAAATAAAGCAAGAGTTTATGTTCTCTTTCATCCCTCAAAGTTACAATTTTCACTGATCATCTAAACCTTTTGACATTAGTTTAAACTTTGAGGTAACAATAACATACCAATATCTACAATCTCACTAATTATTTTACCTAAAAAACTGTGGGAGTGATTGTGGTAGATAATAATAAATTTTAGTTATATAATAAGATAACAAATATTTATCTGATTACTTATTAAAACATTATTAATTGAATTATTATTATTATTATTAAATATTAGTGAAAAATTCGGTCGCAAGACTTCGTTTCTTTTATGATAATAAAAAATAATACAATTATAATTTTAAAGTAGATACAAATAATTTTTATTGTTTTAGGTAATTTTTCTTATAATAGACTTATTTTAGTTTAAAAAATATTCATGTTCTTGCGAGAAAAAGAAAAGAACGTGGGATCTCTGAAGTGACGTGGGAAAATTGAATCATTGATTTGAGAATAAAATGGAAGGAAAATTAACCTTCAAAATATTCTCTTACGCTCAAATGAATGAAAACATAAGAAATAATAATAATAACAATAATATAAGTATAGAAGAGTATATGACAATGAATGCAGTGAACGGTCAAAAAGTTTTAAGAGATTAAAATAATATATTCAAATTTTATATATTTAATTATTATTACTAATATAACAAAAATATATATAATTTAGTATTGAAAATTTTGTATGTTTTTCCTTACAAAAATTATAGTTTTGAAATTGTATTTGATATGAAACTTATTTTAAATTAAATTTTCTAATTTCATCTCTTCTCTATATATTTACATATTTGAGTATGTTTTCTTATAATCAGTTTCAAATAATTAATATGAAACATTCTGCCTATAATTCTAGAAGAATTAATATGAAATTTCTCACTTATAATTCTTTGAATTTTAATAAATGGTTATCTAATTCAACAATTGAATTCCTAGAATCATGCTTGAAAATAGGTGAAAAAGTATATTTGTATTATTTTTATCTTCCCTTTTATCACTTTAAGAAAAATGATTTATTATTTTATTTTTCATCAATATACCTATTTAAAAAAATTAAGATTAAAAAATAATTTATTAAAATCTAATAAAAAATTGAGAGATGTAATTACTAAAAAAAATATGATAATCAAGTCACATTTAAGAAATGGTTATGAAAAAACATATATTACATAACTTTTCTTTTTATATTCATAAAAAAATAAATATACAAATAATTCATAAGATAAAAAAAAAAACTAAATATTGTAACGTCCCATTTAATTATTAAGCGAAATTAAAGGAAAACGTCACACAATACAAGTACAGTAGCGTAGTCCTGGGGTCTTTAACACAACCCCGACAAAACTCAGGCACACCACGATGCCAAAGGAAAGCTGAATACGAATACAACATAGAGTGTAGCGTAGAAATACAGAAAGAGATACATGGGCCATAACCCTAAAGAAAACATGAAGGAAAGAAGCGTGAGAATCTAGCCCAGATGGCTAAGCTGCTGGATCACCGTTCCCTTGCTGACCACGAGAACTTCGCCCATCTGCTCCCATCAACCAAGTCGATGATCATCGCAAGAAAGAACAGTCACATACAACACAACCATACAACGAAACGGGTAAGCTAGAGCCAATCAACATATTCACATGCAATCAAATATATTTTCACAGTCCAATATGCATACATCATCCAAGCATGTTATGACCTTCCAATCAATACACTAAGACTCGACTCGACTCATCCGGATACGTATAACTCGGTCGGATTCAGCGGATGCTTGCACTTGTGGTGGATACCCCTGCTCGACCCTGAGCTGCTCGATCCTGAGCTTTGTGTTACCAGTGTTACGATGAATCAAAAATCTCTCCCACCACAAGGTTAGCCCTTAATGAGTTTCAGGCCTCCTGCTACTCCCACCACAAGAGTCAGTCCGCTCTAAGTGAGACTAACTGGCTCCT
>Ga0214543_1002180_pt1 | contig 38557 bp, 36 predicted proteins | sample CNSS2metaG_FD_160094 | JGI IMG/M metagenome (GOLD analysis project Ga0214543, IMG submission 160094) | Root nodule microbial communities from cowpea collected in UCLA plant growth center, Los Angeles, California, USA - CNSS2 | ecosystem: Host-associated > Plants > Roots > Nodule | place: USA...
CAAGCAGTGTTGACTGCATCAGCCCAAAAGTACTTAGGTAGTGAATTCTCATTTAACATAGTTCTAGCTAGTTCCTCAAGTGATCTGTTTTTCCTTTCAACAACACCATTTTGTTGTGGGGTTCTTGCTGCAGAAAAATTATGTTTAATGTCATGCTTTTCACAAAAGTGTTCAAACCTTTCATTTTGAAATTCCCCACCATGATCACTTCGAATAGACACTATCTTAGAACTCTTTTCATTTTCTAGCATCTTGGCAAGTCTTTTAAAACATGAAAAAAATGTCATTTTTGGCAGCTAAGAACAAAGTCCATGTGTACCTAGAGAAGTCATCAACTATGACTAATGCATAAAGATTGCCACCAAGGCTCATGGTTCGAGATAGACCAAATAGATCCATGTGAAGCATCTCTAAAGGTCTTTCAGTTGAAACAACATGTTTGGGTTTGAAAGAGACCTTGGTCTATTTTCCTTTTTGACATGCTTCACACACTCTATCCTTTTCAAACTTGAGTTTTGGTAGTCCTTCAACCAACTGTTTTCTGTTTAGCCGATTAAAATGCTGCATGTGTATGTGACAAAGTCTCATATACCATAACCAAGTGTCATCCTCTTTTGTAAGCAAACAATGGATGCTAAATGATACATGATGCAGATCAAGTAGATATATATTGTTGACTCTCTTTCCTTTCATAACAATACTACCATGTGCATCATATATCAAGCAATTGTTTGGTTCAAACATCACTTTAAAGCCTTTGTCACATAATTGACTTATACTTATCAAATTATGTTTGAGCCCTTCTACCAGCAGCACATTCTTGATGTTGAAAAAGGATTCATTGCCTATGATTCCATTTCCAAGGATTCTTCCTTTGTTGTTGTCTCCATAGGTTACAAATCATTCTTCTTTCAATTCCAACTTTGCAAATTTGGTCTTATCTCCTGTCATATGCCTTGAGCAGCCACTATCTAGGTACCATAGATCCTTCTTTTCCTGTTTTATGACCTGCAAAACAACATAGTATTACATGGTACCCTTTGATAGTTTGGGTCCAACATGGTTATGCCTTTCTAGATCCTTTTGGGATCCATTTCATAATTCCCTTAGGTACATAATACTTTCTAACATGACAATTCTTGAGAATATGACCTTTCTTCATACAGTAGTTGCAAGAAATGAAGGGCATAACATTTGGCTCATTCTTAGAAAAGAAACTAGAGAACTTCTTGGCTTTCTTTTAATGGATAGGTGAATTACCAAGTCCAGCCTTTCTAAAAACACAATTTTGAGAGCCAAGAACAACTTCCAAGTTTGCTTTTCCTCTTGTGAACTTTGCACATGTTTTCAAAAGGTATTTCACTTGATTTTTCAAAGTAGTGTAGTTTTCACAAGGTTTTATAGCTAGTTGTTTTTCAGAACAATCGACTAAATTACTGTAAATCATTTCCAAATGTTCAAAATCAGTTTTTAAGTCAACTATTTCTGATTCTAGTTGGCTAACTCTGTTTTCTAGCCAGTTATTTAATCCTTTTAGCCAATTGTTCATGACAGCAATTTTGTTTGCCTCACTATGCAACTCTTCAAAGTCATGCAACAATTGGTAATAGTCATTATTATCTTTGGATGGCAAGAAACTTATTTGGCTTGATGACGATGATTCATATCCGGCCATGAGACATAGATTTGCTTCCTCACTTCCTTCTTGAGATGAAGTGCTTGTTAAATCATCATTGTCCTCCCAAGCTATGTAGGCACGTCTTTCCTTGCCCTTTTTCTCCTTTTTCCTATCATCAACCTTCTCCTTCTCTTTGTTAACATTAGGACATTCAATCTTGATATGTCCTTGCTTTCCACAATTATAACATGAGAATTTAGAAGAATTACTTGAATCATTTTGTTTAGAATTGTACCTCCTTTGATTACCTTTGTTGCCTTTCCTCTTGACTAGTAGATTCAAGTTCTCATTGTCACTAGATTCAGTAACATCTTCCTCGGTTTCATCACTCTTCTTAGAACTAGCCTTCAAGGCTATGGGTTTTACCTTTTTCTCACTTGTTTCAAGCTCACTTAGCCTTTACATTTCAATCTCATACTCTCTAAGCTTACCAAATAGTGCAGCTGTTGTGATGATGGATAAATCCTTGGATTCAGATATGGCAGTCACCTTTGGTTGCCAATTTCTATCAAGACACTTAAGCACTTTGATGTTTAGCTCCTCTTTGTCAAATTCTTTGCCTAGACACATGAGATGGTTGACTATGTGAGTGAACCTCTTTTGCACTTCAGCTATGGACTCTCCTTTTTGCATCTTGAAAAGCTCATACTCTTGAATCAATGCATGCTTCCTTGCTCTCTTCACTTCACTTGTTCCTTCATGTGTAACCTCTAAGACATCCCACATTTCCTTTGCATTCTTACTTTGGGAGACCCTAAAAAATTCATCCATACTCAAAGATGAATTGGTGATGTTTTTGGCATTGCAATCCTATTGAGCTTTTCTCCTTTCTTCTTCAGTCCATTCACTCCAAGGCTTGTCCACTTGCTTATTTTCAACAACACATTTAGGAGTATATAGTCCATTAACTATTGCATCCCAAATTCCTTTGTCAATAGATTCAATGAAAATTTGCATCCTTATTTTCCAAAACTGATAGTTTAGGCCACAAAACATAGGTGGTCTATGAATAGAGGCACCTTCAGCAAAAGGGAGTTGACTTTCAGCCATTTCAAAAAGATTTTTGATAAACTTGAATACATTTCAAGAACCTTGCTTTAGATACCAATTGTTAGTTTTGAAATGGTGAGTTTAGCAAAGAAGGGGGGAGGGGGGGTTGAATTGGCTTTATAAAACTTTTTCGAAAGCTTAAACCTCTTTTCAATTGAATCTAATGGACTAGAAAGTTTGGATGTAAATGCAGCAAACCAGTACACTTTTAGTCGATTAAAATATAAAACAACAGACTAAATTGTTCTTGATTCTATGAAACAATCGATTAAAAAGACAAATCAGTTCGGCTAAAATACTGGAGAATAATGCAGAGTTCACGAATTCAACTCAAACAACAATCTTTTACATACAAGACATGTTCCAATCAGTATTTATAACAAGTATAAAGCCTCAGATTACACAAGAACGCATTAAATCACACCAAAGATCAAATTGCTTGGTTTTCTTGAGTTTTTAAAGAGTTTCAAAGAGAGAGATGAGGGAAAGAAGAATGCACAATTGTTTTTATACTGGTTCACTCAATCACAGAGCTACATCCAGTTTACCAGGTCAACCTGAGCCTGGTTTCCACTATATTCAAAAGTTTTACAAATCACACAAGATTACACTTTTGAACACCAAAACACATAAGATTTTTGACTCACAGAAAAATCTAGACACACAACCTACAAGAATCACACTTGCAGACCTGAAATCACATCAGGCAAGCCATCCAAAGGCATAAGAACATCCAAACCTGATGGTGGTTGTCCCTAGCCAACCATACATGTGTTCTTCAAGCTACTCACAAGCCAGAATGCCTCCAAGATCAACCAAGATCAACCAAGATCTTCAAAACACGAGTTCCAGCTGTGTATTGCAGATAGAGAACGCTTCTAGAGATGAATGACACGATTTCGTTCAGAAAAACTCAGATTCGCACCTCTGCTCGTGAAAACACAACTTATATAATCTGGTTTAAGTGAAAACAGTCGATTGAATTTTCTGTACAGTCAGCTAATTTCACTTGATTTAAGTGAAATCAGTCGATTGAAAAATAATTTAATTGACTGAATGCATTCATACCAGAAACTATATACAACAAGCCTTTTAACCTATTAAAACCCATTTTAACAGATTAAAATAGACACACTAAGGCACACAAGACATCTAACCTATGTCATATAGCCTATCAACAATGCATAACACTAACACATTACATTTAACATGTTATATACAGATTTAACACTAAAACTTAATCTTCAAGAGGATCTTCATCAATCTTCATCAAACACTTAAGATCTTCATGCACATGACTTTATCAATTCTTTGCTTCAAGCTTGCTTGTGCCAACAATTAACACTGTCTCTAACCCTCTTCAATGACATTAGCAATTATGGACAAACCATCCTTCACAATCAAATTCAATATATGTTCACAACATCGCATGTGAAACAATCATAGCATCATTTGTAGTGCAATTATCAATTGTCAATGTAGAAACATTTCTATCCAAATTCCAATCCATTAAACATTCAACCAACAATTCAACAAGAACTTAACTAGTATGAGGAGGAGGCACATATATAAACCTATATTTGAAAGATAAATTTCACTAATCTAATCAGAAAGGAAAAAGTTAATATGAAAATTACAATTAAAATAGAGTATAATATTATTACCTCACAAGTCGATTTTGTAGCATACATAAATCATCAATAAAATGAGTTGTTATAGTCATATAACCTCTATTTTGATTAGTAGCAGCCTACATATTAGTGGTAATTGCAACTCAACTTTGAATCCTTGACAACATTAATTTCATCTTCTCTTTTTCTGCATTGTAATCCTTCATAATATCTTTTCTTAAGGTGTTTCGAGAAATCACCTTGAATAGATATATGGCAGCCATGAAAGAGAATCATCACAACTTTCATCATGTTAGTGTTTCACTCAACTCAAAAGTGTTTAAACAACTCAGACTCAGTGTGTCAGAAAACTACTTCATCAACCTTTGCACTTCATCTCAAAAACACTTCACACAACTTGATTTAGATCAAAAGGGTTGTAGCTTGACTTGGTTAGAAGAAATATGGTTTTTCCTAATTCAAAGACACCACTTAAGAAGAGGAGAACAAGAATATGCGTAAATTATTCATCAACATCCTCTACCTTCATATACAATATAGGCCCCATATACTTCTAATCCCATTTTTTCTACAACAACCTCTTTGCTTGCCTTTTCCTTTTCTTCCTTTTTGCTTCTTTTTCTTTTTTCTGTTTTTTTATGAAAAAGATATTCAAACATTACTAAAAGAAATTCTCAACCAATTCACCCCTTACTTTCTCAAAAAAATTTCCCTTCAACTTAATCCTAACTTATAACCTTATCACATACTGCTTGTTCTCTTCTTCTAGGTTGTGGGAAAAGATGTATTTTTCTTTATAGGCTCTAGGTAACAAAAGAATTTATCAAGGCTAAAAAATATTCACAAAAGAATCAAAGTCATGCATCAGGGGTGGCTATTTGGCCAAGTAGTTGTGTATCATCAAAACAAAGAAATGTCTTTCTCATTTCTGATCAAGTGTGTATGTGCATTTACAAGAATCATACAAAATTCAAATCCATAGCAATAACAAATTTCTCACATTCACTCCAAACATTCTCACAATTCTCACTAATCAATCCACTAGTCATAATCAAACATAGGTTAAGCAATTAATTAAAATGCAACCACATCCATAGTCTCACTATTAGATTTGCAAGCAAATTCCTCAAAATCATTGCAAGGATATCATGAAAAGAAATCAAAGCTCCAAATGCCAAAAACAAAACAAGGCTAGCCATCAAAATTTGAGGAAAAAGGAAATAGTTCAAATATCAAGTAAGAGTTTCACCATAAAATAAAGTACTAAAAGTAAAAACTAAATCAACAAACTAACAAATAACACAAACTAAAACACTGAAAAACAACAAAAACACCAATCATCATGGTCAAGTTCTCTAGCTGCATCAAATTCTTCCTGACTTCCATGATCTCCTTCTTCTGCATTTGGGTCCTCTTAACCTCCTCCTTCAGCTCCTGCTATTCCACTTGCTCCATTATCATCATCAACAACAATACCTCCCCCCACTGAGACTCAGGCCTGCCCACAAGCCAAGGAATGTGTGCCTCAAATTGTTATCCTGTCATGATGATGTCATATGGGAAATCTGGAACACTTAAAGACAATTGGTGCATGTAATCCATGATGCTAACTTGGCCTTGCTTGATTGCTTGGTGTCCCAACGACATATCCTCTTGCCTTGCGAACATTTTGGTCATGGCTTCCTGGAAGGACGCCTTGAAAGTAGAGGAAGGATCATGTGTGGAATGGGAGGAACTAGCAGCTCGGGGTGGACGAGGTGCTCAGAGTGCTGGGGCAGGTTCATTGAGTTCCACCTTGTTAATGCAATTTTTTCTAATGAACTTCTTATCTATGGGTGGTTGGAGGGAGAGGAGTACAAGAGTGTCAGAAAGGATTCCCTTTTTCCCTGCAAAGAGTTATGATGAGTGCAGGAAAACTCAACTTCACATATTCCATGTTAGTAGTGTAGGAGATATCTTAGGAAATGTGGGCCCCCACGTCCATGTCCAAACCTATCATTAACCCATAAATGAGATAGGAACTCACGAGGTCAGGATCAAAAGTATGAGTATTTGGGCTCAGGTTGGTATAAGAGAAAACACTCCACATTTGGGTCAGCTAGTTCAAATGCTTTCGGAGTATGCAGATGGGGTTGCCATTGATGCCCAACACATAAGTTTGGCCTAGGATGCACAATACTAAGGCAATTTCATCATGGTCCTTGTGACCACTTGAGAATTCACAAAGGGAATTACTTGGCCTGTAGGAGCCAAAGTCCTCCTAAAAATGGTATGAATAGTCTTCCTGTCATACTTAATGAGCTTTCCCCGCATCCTACATTGACGTAGGTCATCCCTCACCTGTTGATAAGCATTTGCATAGAACTCTATAACTAGCACTTCATCAATTTTATTAGGAAGATCTGCTAACACTTTCTGCCAGTTTCTTCTCTCAAGATCCAAACGAAACTGATCATACTCCCTAGGATTTAATTTGACCTTCCTCTCAGGTATTAGGCTCTTGGGCATGATCTCAACAAAGCTACTGGCTACTGTCTCCGAAGAGAACTTATGTTGATCATAGTTTTGCACCATGTCTATTTCCATGAAGTCCAGTTAGGGAATTTGGGAAGAAGTGCCTCGAGTAACTCTCTTCTTTTTGGCAACTTGGGAAGTCTTAGGGGGAGCCATCTGTAAAAATGAGAACACCAGACAATACGCTACTCAAAACAAGGATAACCAACAAAATAAAAATAGAACAACGCACAAAGAACAAATAAGATTCGCTGGATAGGAGTTCGGCTCGGCTAGTAAGAATATAAAAATTTTCCAGGGGTTCTCTCACTAGGCGAGTAGAACGGTGGTTAGGCAAGCAATAAAAAACTGCAACAACCAAAAATCAGTGATCTTCGCTCGTTGGGCAAAGACTCTCGATGGCGAGCGAGGCTCGCTGGACGAGTGATCTTTGCTGGAAAAGGCACCCTTAGCAAAACATAAAATAAAACTGAACCAAAATGTAGTCGCTGGACGAACGCACAACTGAATCAACCACAACATATGAATATGGCACACATGAACAATTACACATACAACACATACAACTTCATTCAACTGAAAGATTAAATCAATGCAAACGAAACCCTACCACCAATCATAAACATCCAAACAACAACATATGGAAAATGAAAGCAAAAACCACTTACTTGATGGAAGAATGCAAGAAGGAAATGAGAAAAAGGATGCTAAAGTGCAAAGAGCAAGCCAAGATAAAGATGTAGGCTCAACTCAGGTGAAAAAGAGGAGGTATAAAAAGGGTTAAAATGAAAAGTAATTAATGAGGTGTAACCGCAGTTGCTCGTTGGGCGAGTGTGGCATCTCGTTGGGTGAGGTACTTCAAAACATGAAAAAGTATATTTGATCACAACAACCACCTAACATCATGAAATGCTACCTCAGTCGTTGGGCGAGTGCTGAGGCTCGCTGGGCGAGTGCCGAGGCTCGTTGGGCGAGTGGTCAATTTTCCCCCCATAATTTTGAATTTCAATTTTTTTTTAAAAAAAGGTTAGTCGTTGGGTGAGAAAAATGTGCCTAGTGATTTTATATGCCAAACAATTTTGATGATAGAGGTTTTATTCCCTGGGAGAGGGTAAGCATCACTAGGCAAGTCTGCTTAATTTGGAATTGTTTTTCTATGACAAACCAAACTCGTGGAGCGAGCGAGCTCCTTCTTATTGGGCGAATAAGGCAAAATTTAGGCACCCAAAAATTACTGAAACAAAAACTCAAAACATTGGGTTGCCTCCCAGTCAACGCTTGTTTAACATCATTAGCTCTACGCCTGTAAACTCACGGGTCATCTAGATTGAATGACGGTGGAGAGGCGTTCAACTTCACCTCCCAAATAGTGCTTAAGCCACTTATTTTTCACAACCTAACTTGTTTGTGGATCATTTGAAGAGGGATCCATTAACTCTATTGCTTTATAGGGTTTGAATTCCTAGATGATGAAGACTCCGGACCATTTAGACTTCAACTTGCCTGGAAATAATTTGAGCCTGGAATTGAACAACAACACTTGTTGGTCACACTGAAATTTTTTCTTAAGTAGCTTTCTATCATGATACATTTTGACTCTTTCCTTGTAGATCTTGGTGTTCTCATACAAGATCATCTCTTCAAGCTCCAACAATTGCATCCTCCTCTTTTTAGTAGATAAGGAGGGCTTCAAGGCCTAATATACCTTGTGATCCATCTCCACATGCAAGTGAGATGATTTGTCATAGACTAGATGGTGTGGTGATAATCCAAGAGGAGTCTTCATGGTAGCCCTATATGCCCAAAGAGCATCATCATCAAGCTTTAAGGACCAGTCTTTCCTAGATGACGCCACATTCTTCTCTAGAATCCTATTGATCTCTTGGTTAGATACTTTGGTTTGACTATGAGTCTGTGGATGATAAGGTGAATAAAACTTATTCCTCCCTTCATAGTGTTTCAAGACTTCATTGCAGAAATGTGATCCTCCATCATTGATGAGGACCTTGGGAACTCCAAACCGAGAGAAAATTTTGTTTCTTTAGAAATTTGATGATTGTTTTGGCATCACTTTTCTAACAAGTTGTTGCCTCCACCCACTTGCTGACGTAATCGACTGCCACAAGAATATATTCATTATTTAATGAAGAAGGGAGGGGACCAACAAAGTTAATTCCCAAACAATCAAAGACCTCCACTTCTATGATGGCTTGTAGCAGCATCTCATGCTTTCTCGAGATGCTTTCAATCCTCTAGCATTTATTACAACTCTTGGCATGAGCTTGAGCATCCTTAAACAAGGTGGGCCAATAAAACTCGGATTGAAGCACTTTAGCAACTATCCTATCGCCATTGATGTGACCACCATACGACGAGTTGTGGCAATGCCACAAGATTCTTGTATATTCCTCTATAGTGATACACGTCCTCAAATGATTATCAGCACCAAGCTTAAACAAGAAAGAATCATCCCAAATGAACTACTTTGCATCATGCAAGAATTTCTTCCTTTGAGCCATGCAAGATCTTCTGGGATAACTCTTACAACCTTGAAATTAGCCATGTTAGCAAACCATGGCGTCTCTTTAATTAGCATAAGCTTTCCATCTGAAAAAGCTTTTTAGATCTCCTTCTCTTTGCATGTCACTTCATTATTTACTGATCGAGAGAGATGATCAACAATAACATTCTCACTACCCTCCTTATCTTTGTTCTCCAAATCAAACTCTTGAAGTAAGAGAACCCATCTAAAAAACCATGGTTTGGAGTTATGTTTGGTCAACAAATATTTTATGCAGCATGGTCAGTGTAAATGGTAAGTTTAGACCCAATGACATAAGGTTTAAACTTCTCTAGAGCATACACAATAGCCAGAAACTCTTTTTTTGTCGTGGCATAGTTAAATTGAGCTCCATTCAAGACCTTGCTCGTGTAATAAATGGCATGAAACACTTTCTCTTGCCTTTGGCCAAGAACAGGTGTAAGAACTGAGAAAATTAAATAATTAAATAAATAATTATTTAATATAAATGCGAGTAAGGAGTATTTATGACATTTAATGCAGAGAACTATGATGTGGAATAGTACTAACTCAAATGGTTGAGAGTACTTGATTGTGTTGAAAGAACTTGGGTTTGAGTCCTGTGTATGCCATTAGTATGCTTATTTAATTGTTATTGTTTTTATAATGTGTTTGACCATGGTGTGTGATATTATATTCTTAGATGAGTAAGAATTATCATGAAACATGAATTTGGTTGAATTGGTTGTGCACTTGCTTTGCAATTGTGTGATTGTGTGTTCGAAACTTGGTTTGTACAAAATAAGGTTCCTTTTTGCTAAAATTATTTTTTTGGCATGAGTAAGAAGGGTTAGAATCCCTAACCGTCAGTGTGAGAAACCAGAAGGCTGAAAACCATCAGGTTAATGAAAATTGATGGCCATTAACCCTTAAAATCAATTAAATTCGTTTTTATTTAATATAATTAAAAATAAAGGTGTAAAGGGAGAGGAAGGTGAGAGAATTCTGGAAAAAAATTGGCAAAGAAAATGAGAGTGGGAGTGGAAAGGTTGTTGGTGTGTTGAAAATTCAAGAAGAGTGGATTGTTTTGGTTTTTAGAGGCAAAGTGAGAGCTAAGCTTTGTGAAGGAGAACTATAGGAGCGCATTTGGAACAAAGATTACAAGGTAAGAGGAGTTGCTCCTACTTGTTAGTAATTCGTGTGTGATGTACTGTGTCTTGCCATGACCTCAAATGCATGAACTCTAATCTTTTTACACTAGGCGACGCATCATTATTGACCTAGTTTCTGGGTTCTCTTATGCATCGCCTGACGGCGAAGAATACCCGCCAAGCGATGCAAGGACGAATTGTGTGTTTTAGCTATTTTTCAATGTATTTGTGATTATTTAATATCCCCTACAAAGTGTATTGCATGTGTGACTATGTGATGTTATATAATTGATGTTGATTGCGATTGGTGAGGTGATTTTGATGATGAAAGGGTGTGCAAATTTGGAAGAGGTTTCCTGTTAAGTTGAAATGACATTGGAATTGGGGAAAATAGGGTTCAATACTGATGTCTCGACCATGGTATGATTTTGTGGATGGGTGTGTAAATGATGGAATTGTGAATTTGTGTGGTGTAAATGCAATTAGATAATTGGATGGAATCTTGAAATTAGGTGGCTCACAGGTGTAGAAAAACCTGAGTTTTTGCTCAAGTTCTGATGCACCGCTTTGCGACACCCTATTGGTCGCCAGGCGACGACAGTATGCAACAACAGTTTGTCATGGTGGTCTAATTAGCTGATGATAAGGGGAAAATGATGTAGTGTAACAGAATAGGAAATGCTTGCAAATTTGGGGGCCTTAGCGGATTGAGTATTTTAACTTTGGACATATTAGTTGAATGATTGATAGGATGCTAAAAAGTGAGTAAGTATATGTTATTGTAAATTAATTGAACGTGCAGGTAGTAGTTGAGGTAAGAACTGGTTCTATTATGGGTGGTATAGGGTAACGACCTTGTGGTGTACAATTTCAATGTTGGTTTGAGTAAGTGGATAAAATTATGGTTATAGGTATGTAAGTTGGAAGTAGGTGTGGTAGGACACTGAGCATGGATTTAGGGAATCAATTGCGAACCTGGGAGATTATAATTAGATGAATTTGGATTAAGTTATAATCTGTTTTGGATGCTAAAACAGTCATTCGTACGCTACTCATATAGCGCTTGGCGGCACGGGAGTGATAGGACCATCAGGGGTATCGTTAGAATGAGCAGCGCCTAGCGGTGAGGTGTGACTCGTTACGCTATAAACTTTAAAATAATGGGTCTGGAGTTGCTTAGCACCTGGTGGTGAGATGCTTATGGTAGGCAATCTGCGCAGGAATATCGCCTAGCGGTGCTTAGGCATCGCTAGGCGATAACGCTGGAGGCAACAAGCCTTCTTATTTATGTTTGTGTGATGTGATGTGAGACTTGGACCAGTGGATGCTTGTTGTGTCATGAACGGGTAGGTTTATGTCTGGTGGTGAACACATGATAATATGAGCGGGGAGGTTCATATTATGATGCTCTCATGTGAGGATACGAGCAAAGAGGTTTGTATGTTCCGTGCTCACACTTGAGGGCTGCTGCGAGTAGGGAGGTTCGTAGCTGGATGATCACATGTGTTGGACTACGGACAGGGAGGTCCGTAAGGTTGGACTACGAGCGGGGAGGTTCGTAGAGGCAGGACCATGAGCGGACAAATTCGTGAAAGCATGTTATACCCTGGGTCCATGGTCAAGTATATATGTGACTTGTAGGTTGGAAAACCTTGGGGCAGTAAGGGGTCTTGGCCAAGAATTAACTAGAATAAAGTAGTTTGGGTGAATCTTTATTTTATCAACTTATGTTATTTATTTATGAGCTCACCCTTTCTATATGTGTTTGGCAATGATCGTGTGATTTGTCACATGGAAGCAAATGATATTCTAGAAGACATTGGTGATGCCTAGCGACGGAGAGAGGGCTAGCGTGGGTTTTGGATTATGTGTATCAACGATTTTTAGTTTTCAGTCAGTTATTTTGAGAACTTGTAAAATGATTATGGGTTTTTTACGGATTTCATTATGTTGGATTTTTAAGCATGTTGTATGGATTTTAAATTTTCCCACGTTTGGGAATAATAAATTATGACGTTGAATTTCAATTATGATTTATTAATTTTAATTAAGTAATTTTCAATAGGGACATTACAACAACTCTTATAGCACAGATGTTGGCATCACTCATTATCTCAAAGTCTTGTATCCATTTAGGAGCAATAATTGCAGAGGCAAAAATCAATTTATTCTTTAATATATTCAAAGCTTTCAAACACTCTTCATCAAATTCAAATGGAGTGTCTTTGACAAGGAGGTTGCACAAGGGTTTAGCAATCCTGGAGAAAATCTTTGATAAATCTTCTATAAAACTTGCCTGGCCAAGAAAACTTCTAATCCCCTTCACATTAGTGAGAGGCGACAATTCTCAATTACATCCACCTTGGCATTATCCATTATTATCCCTCGAGATGAAATTCTATGTCCCCACACAATTCCTTCACGCACCATAAAATGACATTTCTCCCAATTTAGCATAAGGTTTGTGTCTATGCACCTCTTCATCACCACATTTAAGTTCTTCAAGCAGAGATCAAAGGATTTGCCAAACATAGAGAAGTCGTCCATAAATACTTCAATGCACTTCTCAACCAAGTATGCAAATATGGCTAACATGCATATTTGGAATGTAGCGGGGGCGTTGCACAGACCAAACGACATCCTTCTGTATGCAAACACACCGAAGGGACAAGTGAATGCGGTTTTTTCTTGATCTTCTGGATTCGCCACAATCTGATTATATCCTGAATAACCATCCAAGAAGCAGTAGTGAGTTTGCCTTGATAAACGTTCCAATATTTGTTCCATAAAGGGGAGGGGAAATGATCCTTCCGAGTGGCTTCATTAAGTTTCTTGTAGTCAATACACATACCCGGTGACTATCCTAGTTGGAATCAACTCATTTTTCTCATTCTTTATAACTGTTATACCCCTTTTCTCTGGCACCATATGCATTGGACTAACCCATGCACTATTAGAGATTGGATATATCATTCTTGTTTCAAGGAGTTTGAGCACTTCCTTTCTCACCACCTTTTTCATAATAAAGATGGGCAGCTGTCAACATCCATTTTCATTTGGATAAACAAAATTTATTTCAAAAATTTCAAAAAAATATATTGTAGAAAAATGGAGTGGAAATGTTTTTTTTTTTACATTTTGGTTTCAGCATAAATCATTTTAATACATCATCAATTTTTTTTGCTTTTGCTCTTTATTTTTATTTTAGTTTTTCTTTTTGAATGTATTTATTTTTATTTGGTCTATATTATTTTTTTATATACATCCGTTGTTGCCTTCTCTGAAATCTTGTAGTCTCAATGGTTTTTTTAACACCCTTTTATTTATTTATTTTTTATATACCCTTTTATTTCTCTTGTGTTTGGCCCAATTTTATTATTATTTTTTTTTTCGTACCCTTTTTTTTTTCTTTTGAAACACCTATCTACACCACACCATCTTCAAATGTCTGAATCACTAGGTTGTGCAGTGTGATTACCACCTTTTTCTCTCACATCACAAACCATCTCCATTCTCCCACACAAACTATCCAAACAAAAATTGTTTTTGTCTCATGCACCAACACAGAATGCAATATGCAGACCTGACCAATTCTCCTTTCCTTATTCTGCTTCACGCTAACTTTTTGGGAGGCATTATTCTCCATACATGCCATGATGAGGCTGCTCCGTCGCTGGATTCGCCGGAAAGCCTCTCCAATCGGTGTGCTACCGATTGAAATGCAGTGAAATACTCTATGAGGGTTCAGTTCACTCTCGTCTCTCACGGAAACGCACACACTCGCTGTGTTTGGAACCCTATGAGGATAAATCCTCATCTAAGGTGAAGGTGAGCTGGCGAATGGGGGGGAGTAATCGCAAGTAATCTCACATTCATCAAAGCTTCTTTACAAGAGGATGGTCTGCCTATATATAGGTGGAGGCAGCCGGAAAATAGAAAAGAAGAAAGGGAAACGTCGTTCTAACAAGATATCCTAACGACTAAGAGTTGGGGAAGAAACATTGAATCCCTAACGACTACGTTGGAGGGCGTGAACCAGGCGTAAAACGAAAACCCTAACTAATAGGGTGGAACACGTGAGGCAAGAGGCGTTGGATTCACGATAATGAAGAGAAAGCACTCTTAGCTATGCTGATGGGCTGGTGATCTGCTGAAGGTTATTGGGCTGCTGGTTTGCAGACCCAATTTGAAAAATGTATGCGTGGATGAAGAAAGAGCGTGTTGTAGTTGTTGTTTGAAGCCCAAAAATCAGCAATGCTAACACGTGGAAGAAAGGAATGCTTTTAAGTGTGTTGTTGGGCTATACTTATCACGCGTGGAAAGGCTGACGGTAGGCCCATAAAGAATTCACATAGGCGCGCGTGAAGAATGCAAAACCAAGACTTCCGCTGGTGACTTTGGGTTGGTGAACTTCAAAGGCCCATAACGTAGGATTCTAATTGGGTGCCCATGGATCATTCATGGAGCAGGCTTGGTAATGGGTTGCACAATAAAGCCCAATGATTAGGCTGAAAGTAAAACATTCAAAATAAAATGTATTTATTTAAAACAAAGATAAACTAAATGGGCCCAGCCAATGGCCCAAGCTATGAGCCTTGTTGGGGTCACATCATCCCTTTCCTCTTGAAGAGGATCTGTCCTCAGATCAAGAGGGTTGTTGAAAGGCTTAGAGCAACTAAAATTAAGATTCCACCAGGATCAAACACATATCTGCAATGGTCATCAAACAAAATGGCTTTAAAATCATAATGACCATGCAATATGATTGATTGAGCAATATGTGAAAATGGGCTTATAAAATTGGAAAAAGTTGGTATGAGGCCCACTTCACAAAAAGAGTGTCTTACACCTTGACTTAGATGATTTTTGAAAAGAATTTTAAAGTCAAAGTGTGTTTTGGTAAATATGCTGAGGAGGATAAAATAAGTGAATGAGATGGAGAACAAAAAGATTGAGAAGGAAACAAAACAAAAGATTTAATGCAAAAGTGAGAAGAATATAAAGATGGGAAAACTCCCTTTGGAACTTGGGTCTTCATGGAAGGAATTGGTGAAAGATTGCACACCAAATCCCTAACAATGATTTCCCTTGAGGAATTACTCTTTAACTCTACCACTTTTGATTTTCTTTCAAACGCACTCTCTTGTTTTATTTTCTCTCTTGCTTCAAATTCTTTTCTCACATTCTCTTCTCTGCCTTTTCTTCTTCATCTCTTTTCTTCCTGTATTTTATCTCTTTTTCCTCTTGTTCTCTTTTAGCACGAAGCTTCTCAAGCTCTTCTTTTTCTCTCTTCTTTTCATACTCTCGAAGCTTTTTAAGTTTTGCTTGATCTCTCTTATGTTTTTCTCTCTTTCTTTGTTCACTCTAGAGTAAATCCAAATTGTGCTTAAAATCTTTTTCTAGTCTAGAAAACTTAGCAAGATTTTGGATGAATGCATTACCTATGTCAATGAAGTTTTCTATACTAGCTTGTTGCTCTCTAGTGATCCTAAATGAAGGGAGAATGGAATATTTCCACATGCATGTTTTTAATTCATAAAATCTATTAATGCATGATTCTCTTCCCTTTTGCACTCTTGACTGTCTCTTTTGCTACCACTTAGATGCACACCCTAAGAACCTAGAAGTAACATGCCTAAGAATATCAAATTGACTATATTTACTAAACATTGGTTGCACCAATTTCTCTGTATCCTATATCCAATCTCTAAATGATATTGGTCCTATATCTTCCCCAAAGAATGGAATGTCACTATGAATGGTATGATGCAACTCATGACTACTATGCCTACCTAAATGCACACTATTGTAAGGAAAAATCATTTTAAAACAATTTTTGGAACCACTTTTATGAAAACAATTTTCACAAAGAGACTTGAAGAATTTCTAAAGAGAAAATAGTGGAAAAGATTTCTAGAGATACTCCCAGGAAAGGGAGGTGAGTCTCATGGACAAGCTCAGAAACCAAGCCTCTCCTAGCCAGAGATCTCTAAATTTCTTTCACAAAAATTCTCAATAAAAATTCACACCAAAACAGATTTTGTGAAAACATTGTGCATATGAACTTATGACCAAAGAAAGGTCAACTAGGTGGTAAAAGAACTGACACCTAGATATCACGATGACCTAAAATAGAAAGGCAAACATACAAATCACACACAACAGAACCTGGACATTTAAAACATAAAGACAAAAAACATAAAGACAAAACACATAAAAACTTAAAACATAAACTAGACGAGAAATTAAATCCTAAGTGAAGATGCAAATGGCCTTTGGAACCCCTTGATGCTTCACGCTAAACACGATTAAACTATTACAATTCAATGCTAAGGATGGGATTGCTACAAAGCATTTTCCCACCTAAGCCAAATGAAGCAAACACAAACAACAAACTGAAAAAAATACAACCCCAAAATCCGTCATACAAAACAGAAATAACATAATAAAAGAATATGAACTATTTAGTGTCTCAAGCTGTAGTGTCCTGTGCTATGCTCACTCTCGGTCCAGCCCCCCAAAATAATATTCTGTCAATTATTGTCTTCTTTGGAGTCCCAGCTCACTCCACAATTCCTCTCGGATAGCGCTCCCACAACAGATTCACTCACCAATCCTTCTCCAAGAAGAGGCTCCACCTATAAGGACTGCTAAAAATTGTGAGTGTGCAGTGTCCAAAAAGGAACAAGAGCAAATGAACAGTTAGCCACTTGAGAGTAAAAATTAGCATAACAATAAAAGCTCAAATATGAATCTGGACTACATCAAGTGATGGATTATACGGACAAACTCAAAGAGTAGCCAACAAAGACAAGCAAGAAAAAGGAAAAGCAACAAAGGATGGCACACAAAAGAGAACCTAAAGAATGTATCTAGAATTTGATTACACAAAACCAAAATCAAACAAGACTCAAAACAAGTTGAATCAAGAGCATATGCAATTTGAAATTGAAGAGGACAATAGCAAATCTGTGACTATGGTGCACTCCTTTTGTTTACTCAAAGCATTCAAACATTATCTGTTATGGCAGATTTTCGCATCATATATTCTTTTCCACAAATTTTCTTTTCAACTCACTGATGAGTGCGTATTTTTGCCCTCATTCAGTGTTTAATTCTGGGTATTTAATTGAATTTGTGTGCTTAAAGATTGATTTAATTGGGATTTCCTATTATTGGGTTTATTGAGAATGAGATACAAAAACATGTTAAAAATAGCTTTTTAGTTGCATAAATGTTTTTTGGATATTTTGAGGTGTGTTAGTGCAGTTGCAGCTAAGTTGAGCTCATGGAGGTGTGGAAAAAAATTGATTAAAGCTTCATGAAACCTTAAAGATAAATCCAAGAATAAGAAATTATCAAAAGCACAAAAATCTAAGCCAAGCATTGCATGAAGACGGTAAGAAAAGCTTGAAAAAGTAAAGAAGTTTGGCTAAACCAAGAGAGGAAAGAAAAATTGGACCTTGCGGTTTTCTTTATCTTTATGATAGAAGATTATTTGGGAAAATATATCTTTAGATATTTTATTTGATATTTTTAAATAACTATCTTATTTAATTATATCATAAAATATTAAAAGATAATAACTACCAAATCTTTTTAAATATGACAAGATCTTCTTGAATCTTTTTAGTTCCACAACAAACAAATATATCTTGAAGATATTGGATTATTTAGAAGATAATTTAAAGAGATTGCAAATGGTTGATTTGGAAAATTAATACAAATACTAATTGGTGATAATTTATCATATATCTTTAATTAATTAATTAATTTAATTATATTAGATATTGATATTATCAACCAATTATATTTGTCAAATAGTTTGTATATCTCCAAATATTTTTAAATACTTATCTTTATCTTTATTTTAAAAGATATTTGAGAGATTTTAGCAACAGAAAAGCCCAGTTCAATTCCTAAATAAAGAGACCAAGGGAGAAGGAGAAAAAACAAGCTCGGCACGTCGGAATTGAGGAACCCTTAGGGGGACCTAATTTCTTTCTCTCTCTTTTCTTTTCTCTATTTTTCTCTCTTTATTTTGCATTCATGGAGTTCTAAACTTCTTGGGTTGATTCCATTGTAATTTCTTAATTGGATTCTGAGGTTAGATCAATTAATTTCTTTGTTCTTTTCATTATTATTGAGGTTTTAATTCATCTATGTCTTTTATCTTTGAATCACGTAAAAAGTAATGATTTTAGATCTATATGCATGATGATCATATGAGTTCAAGGGTTTTTAAATCTAATTGAGACTTTACTTTGATTTTATTTAGAAACTTTCATGTGATTGAATGATTTTTTACCAATAATTGAGACTTTACTTTGGTTAAAGGTATTTACTCTAACGAAAATTAATCGAGACTTTACTTTGATTAATTAAGCTTTTTATTTGGTTAAGAGATAAAAGAATAGACATGATTAGGCATAGTAAAATTTGATTGAGACTGTACTTTGGTTGAATTTACTGTAGATAATCTAAAAGTTCTCACTTTTTAATTGAGACTTTACATTGATTAATTTGTAAATCTACAACAATAATTAATTGAGCAATAATCTTTAGATAACCGATGATGAATCTATTTTGAAAAAGCAATGGGATCAATCTATTTTTCTTTACTATTGTTTATATCTTATTTTAGCTTTTTATCTTTATCCCTCATATTTTATAATTTTATTTGACTAACTTTTGTATAGTTTTATAAGAACGAACTTGTTAAAAATCAATTCCGTGTTCGTTGGGAGACGACTTTGGGTTACTTTACCCAATACTATTTTGTTGACTACTTTGTTAACAATACTGAAGTTGTTATAGATAAGTAGTATTAATTTGATCGCGTCAACGACAGCGTTATCACTCACATAGTTCACATATGCATGTTTTCTTTTAAAGCACAATTCACATCAATTGCAGTTTAGCAATTCCATTCAAACTATCAATTGCATATGATAGATTACAACGATCAAACTAAAAAACAATGATGAAAACACATACAGGACAAACAGAAGAGGTTCAGCTAGTGCAGAACAAATATCAATATGCAACAGACTTGAATCAAACCTCAACACAAAGCACAAAATTTGCAGCATTGTACATCATTTGGCAATCTCAAAATCTGGACATGTGTGAACAAAGAAACTAGCAGCAGGCAATCAAAGCAAAAGCACCAGAATTGTGGAGGCAAGCAATGAATCAGGCCACAATAGAAGCACTCAAGAGTAAATGAAATCTCAAAAACACCAGACACTAGGCTAATCACAAACACAATAATAGTGATATAGCAAATAGAATTGACCAAAACAAATATAAGCATGAATAAACTGGAATTTGGTCAAATAGTAATAGCACATACCAAATGAGCCAGGATTTTTCCAATTAACAAACTGAAATACTTTATCAAACACATATCAGCTGAGTAATTTGAAACAGAAATGGCCAAAACGACTACACTCAACAACAAAGGCCAAATAGGATGCAACAAAAGTAATGTGCTATAACAAATCTGCAGATATAGAATATAGCTACTATAACAGTCAATGTAGAATGCATCATATCAGCATAGGTTTGACCAACTGATCATTAACATGATTTGAAAACATTGAAAAATAATTAAACCAACATCGAAAAGAGTGGAAAGCTAATGGCTGGTGTGTGAACCAATAAACACAGTCAAGAAACTGTACAACAGAAAAAACAATTTTCAATATACTTGGAGCACATGCACAAAATCTAGAGCAGAAAGAATGACTTTGACATAGAGCTAATGGTCCAAACAACACTGGAATCAAGCATAAAGGCACCACACCATAGAATAATCACAAAAAACAAGAATTGGTGATATAGCTTTCAAAGAAAATATATGAATGCAGTTTTGAATTCAGCTTCAAGGATCAACATGAATTTACTACAAACATATGGATATGGTTCGAATTCAAAGCACAATGACCAACAAAACTGAAGTAGTTTTCACATAGCATAAAAGTTAGAGTGGAGCGTAAAAACAACTGATGCAAACAAAATAGCAAAGACTCAACCTATATGTTGACCAAAACCAACTAGACTTCCACGTAAACAATCTGAACATAATCAGATGTATCATGAATTAAGTGGAAGAAGTAGAGTTCAGTCATTACAATCAGTGGCCAACAATGGATTTTCAAACAACACATATTGAAAACAGAGGCAATTTAAGCATAATTGAACAAGAACAATATTAGTTGGCACTGCAAACAATTTGCCAATGATCTAATAAAAAATTCAAAACTCATACACTCATAGGAACTAATCAATTAAAAATAGAACAGAACATAGACTGAACAAAAGTGAAACAGTGAACAATACATAAATTAGGCACAACGTCTATAGAATTCAATGACATATAAACCAACTAAATAGTACCTAAGACAAAACACGAGATTATAAAATTCAAAGCTAGGTAAAAAAATTTGAAAGAAACCTAGAAACATGCATTGAATGGCAGAATCAAAGATCTAAACATTAATATCATCACAGTATTGATTCAAAAAACATCAGAACAAGCAAACTTGAATCAATTTCAGCAAAGGATTTAACACAATAGCACAAATTCAATAGAAAAAAAATCAGACTCAAGCAGAGCATGAACAAGACAGATTCAAACAAGAAAATTAAAGAACAACAGAGATAAGATGAATAACACTTATCTTTAAAGACCTCTGAGAATTGAGTGGCTCTGAATACCACTTGATGAGGCTGCTCCGTCGCAGGATTCACCGGAAAGCCTCTCCAATCGGTGTGCTACCGATTGAAACGCAGCGGAATACCCTGGTAGGGTTCGTTCACTCTCGTCTCTCACGAAAATGCACACACTCGTTGTGTTTAAAACCCTAGGAAGCGAAATCCTCATCTAAGGTGAAGGGTGAGATAATGAATGGAGGGGGGAGTAATTTCAACCAATCTCACATTCGTCAAAGCTTCTTTACATAAGGATGGCCTGCCTATATATAAGTGAAGGCAGCTAGAAAACAGAAAAGAAGAAAGGGAAATGTTGTTCTAACAAGATGTCATAAAGACTAAGAGTTGGGGAAGAAACGTTGAAACCCTAACAACTACGATTGGGGGCGTGAACCAGGCGTGAAACGAAAATCATAACTAATAGGGTGGAACGCATGAGGCAAGAGGCGTTGGAATCACTCTTAGCTATGTTGATAGTTTGGTGATATGCTGAAGGTTATTGGTTGCTAGTTTGCAGACCCAATTTGAAAGTTGTATGTGTGAAAGAAGATAGAGCGTGTTGTAGTTGTTGTTTTAAGCCCAACCAGCAATGCTGATGCGTGGAAGAAAGGAATGCTTTTAGATGTGTTGTTGGGCTATACTTATCACGCGTGGAAAGGGAGGTTGTAGGCTCATAAAGAATTCATATAAGCGCACGTGAAGAATGCAAAACCTAGACTTTCGTTGGTGACTTTGGGCTGGTTGACTTCAAAGGCCCATAACGTAGGATTCCAATTGGGTGCCCATGGATTAGTCATGGAGCAGGCTTGGTAATGGGATGCACAATAAAGCCCAATGATTAGGCTGAAAGTAAAACATTCAAAATAAAATGTATTTATTTAAAACAAAGATAAACTAAATGGGCCTAACCAATTGCCCAAGCTATGAGCCTTGTTGGGGTCTTATCACGCCATCGCCAATTTAATCACACAAAAAATTCGTTTTTTACCAAGGAGGGGGCACTTTAAAAAAAATGGAAACCAGAAGAACCTCATCTTCCTACTTCTAAAAAAAGCACTCACCCTTCACTGACCTTTATCCTCACATTCATCACCACACCACCAGCAGAGAATCCTCCAGTACCATCACCAACCTCATCCACTCCACCTTACACGACTACTTCGTTTCTTCCTCTAAACCTCATCCACTCCACCTTAAACGACCATTCCATCTCTTCCTCTAATCATCAACCCATCCATCCTTGAGCCAAGCATACCCACGTAACTTCATCATCCTCCTCACAACGCCCTCATCACCAATATTCTCGACACCTCCATCATTTTCCAACTCCCATATCACACACTCTTCATTACACCATGATTCATCTTCATCACCTTCTGCATAACAAAAACCAGATAACAAAACCCACATCTACCTTTCCTTTGGACCGTAAATCAAACCCTTCCCCTCATGATAACACATCACCATTCATCATGGCCATCACCACCTTCGAAACTCATGAACCCACCAACACATAATCACACACAGAAAACACCTCTTTCTCCTCTAAACAGATCCATTCAATCCCATCTCAAAATGCACATTTTCACCTCTTCACCTACAAACAGAGAACACACAACAAACAAGAACTAAAAAGGAAAATAGTGACGTCGGTGGCATTATCTGTAGTTGCAAGGAGAAGGTTATTAGAATTAATTGACGAAATAATTCTATTACTGACTCATTTGAAATATTATGATTGACCCAATTATGATTTAATAAAATTTAAAGACCTATTGGTTATTATTATGGGAAGTGATAATAAAATAAAATAAAGATAAAATAAAAATCAACTTGATGGGTGTTGGTTTATAAAAGGGATTGGGTTCTGTCTCTGGCCATAAGATTCTTTTCATAGTAACCCATCAAGAACGTGTGAGAAGAGAAAAGAGAGGTAAAATGGATAGATTGGGAAATAGTGGTTGAAGAGCACACGAAAGAATACAAATTGAAGAATGCATATTCACAGGATTTCTTATGGATCAAGGTTAGTGCTCTATTATGTTTTATTGTTTGAGAATCATAAATCCTAAAGATCCTTAATTGTTTTACATGTGGTATCAGAGCCAGTGTTGTAGGATTTATGATTCTCCTATTATGTGATGTTTCTTCTTTATGATGTTTTCCTTTATTGTTATAAACCTTAATTTAAGTTTATCCCCATTTTTTCATGAACCCTAATTATTAATCAAGGGTTTATAATCACAATGCCTTTATGAATGTTTTCAAGTTGTGTATGTATGATGTTGTTGCCATTAAAAAATTGCATCCGCTGTGTGTATTAATTTTAATTGCAAATTGGTATTGAATGTTTTGTTATGCAATTTTATGAATGTCGTGCAATTGCAACTACGTATACATGAATATTAATGATCAAGTATATTAAAATTGAATGGAAATCAAATATCCATCAACGCAAAACAGGAAAAGTGGAGGTGAATGTGTTTTTGAAAAATGACGCACAAACATTTACGTGAGTGAGTTGGTTAATTTTGGTAAATTGAATAAATGCATCCCATTTTGTTATGAATTAAAGGGCATCTCGTCTCATGTTTCGTGAATGTATTAAAAACGTTTATTTAATCATCGGTGCGAGAAAGACAAATAGGTCGGGCACTCTCCTTGTAGCGATCTTGTGCTGCCAATGGTTGGCGTTGATCTTAGTAGGACCAGGACGGCGTATTTGACACTTCAATCAAATACCCGCTCAGGATATGAGCGAAAATATACACCTTTTACAGTGTAACCTTCACCCACGCCCGTGGGTCTGAAGGACCTCCACAGACTCAGGTAACTAACCTCACATCTGAGTGTTTCCACTCATGACACCTTTTCTCTAACTGCATTCTAAGCTCTTGATCCATACACGAATTCTGGGTAGAATGGTGTCCAGGGGGGAGAGGAATGGCTGACACGTTGACTGCCTTCGAGAAAAATAGAACCCAAGCGGTCTAAGCCTCGGGACAGACCCCAACTGAAAGAAAGGCGCTAGACGGACTAGCGACAAGTACTTCCTTTCTATTAGTGCCACCAGAAAGGATGAAAAGAGATAAAATGCTGGTGGTTAGCCTGCCCCGGACTCGTAATTGATAGTTTCTGATGAATGGAGATGGCTATGGGGCCTACCTATGACTGATTTCCCTTATCGGTCCTAAAGGCATCAAATGACTAGGCATATATCCACCTCTGGTGATGGGACAGATGGATCGAATGCAGCATAGGGGTCAATGGCAGCAACAAAGAAAACAACTAAAAGCGACGTTCGCGCCTTAATAAATAAGGGGAATTAAGCATCCATCGACGCTCACTTGTCTATGTTCCCTGTGTCAGTCTCCTTTTTAAGGATCTTTCCTAGCTCTCTTATTCATTAAGAAAACGTACTCGTCAGGTGTCGGCATCACACATATATCTATTTCAAGTGTGTTGTGAGTGGCTTTACCAACCGAAAAAGAAATCCCAAGGAAACCAACTAAACCCGGACTTACCTGGAAACCAGGAAAACAAAAAGAAGTCAGAACAAGGAATTAATTCCCAAATTTTCTCGTAGAAAAGCTGCTAAAAGCCTTTGTTTGTTGTTTAATGCAGTCAGTGGATTAGCTAAATTTTATAGTCAGGTAAGGCTAGGGAGAAGTCATTGATGAGGACATAAAAGACGTACCACTCATCCGGTAGGAACCCAAATTCAAAAGCTATACACCTTCAAGTTTGGGTGGCTGAAGAAGAGTTGTTCTCACAGTGGGCCTCCAGTCCTCAGACCTCAGTGTCCTTTTTGTCTTCCTCGTAGGGCGGCTCCTCGTCGTAGCCTGCTATCTCTTCCAACTCGTCATAGAATGAGGCCATGTTCACACCGCTTCGCCCCTTTACTGATTGATTGGATTGGCCATAGCATACGACGGGCGAGAGGGGTACGTGGTGGCTCAGTGTGTCTCCCAGTTTCAGGTGAGGCTATTCAGAGATCCAGGGCGAGTCCCGATTCCATATATACGATTAAGCAAGCCCTGCCGCCAGCTTCCACCTAGACGACAACGTGAGCGCTTGGCGCGAAAGGTTGTGATTTATGGGTTAATTGAAGTTTATTAATTATAAAGCATTTCAAGATCGTCCAAAGGTTGATTAATTTTTCTCATAATTAATGAGCATGATTGTAGATAATTCAGTATCTATCACTAGTTTTATTTATCTACCCAAAGGTAGTACGTGATTCTAGTTTATGCATATTTTAATTATCAATAATTTTATAATATGATTAGCATCATTATGTTTATGTTTGTGTATTAGTGGATCTCCCAAAGGAGAACATTAGTATGCATAGAATAATTGTTTATGTCTGGATATGTATTTATGTTTAGTTTTGTGACTCAAAGCATTAATTTTAGGCATGTGTTAATTACAGTCTCTGCTCTGGTATCTTTACACTCGCACGCTACGTCTGTTCCAGTTTTTAATGGGTTGAATTTCCCTGACTGGAGTGAACAAGTCCAATTTCACTTAGGTGTGTTGGATCTTGATCTAGCTTTTCAAGTTAAAAAGTCGGCTGCTATCATGGATGTTAGTAGCAATGAAGAGAAAGTCTATTACAAAACTAGGAAAAGGTCAAACAAACTTAGCTTAATGTTTATGAGAATGAGCATAACAAACAATATTAAGTCAGCTTTCCCAAAAAACAATAATGCAAAAGAATTTATGAAATTTGTGGAAGAGCACTCCCAAACTGTTGATAAATCTCTCGTTGGGACACTAATGAGTACGTTGACCACCATGAAGTTTGACTATTCGTTACTATGCACGAGCATGTGATTGAGATGACAAATATCACACCAAGACTTAAGTCTCTAGGAATGGAAGTGGATGATGGTTTTCTTGTGCAATTCATTCTAAATTCATTACCGTTTGAGTATGGTTCGTTCCAGATGAACTACAACACTATGAAAGACAAGTGGAATGTGCATGAATTGCACAATATGCCAGTTCAAGAGGAGACCCGAGTGAAGAACTTAGGAAGCCACTTTATTCAGTATGTGAAGAATCAAGGAGCTATTGGAAAGAAAGTTGCTAAAAAACATGGAAAGGGTAAAAGACCACTGAAGATTAACGAGTCCTTAACCAGAATCCAGAAGAAAAATGACAAATGTCGTTTCTGTGGGAAGTCTGGACATTTCCAAAAGGATTGCATAAAGCATAGAGCTTGGTTTGAAAAGAAAGGTGAGCATAATGCTTACGTATGTTTTGAATTAAACTTAACTGAAATTCCCCATAATACATGGTGGATTGATTCTGGATGTACGACTCATGTTTCTAATGTGATGCAGGAATTTCTTACAACCCGGACCATAAACCCAAATGAGAAGTTTGTCTTCATGGGCAATAAAGAGAAAGTTCCAGTGGAAGCGATTGAGACTTATCGATTAATCCTCGACACTAGATATCACTTGACGAATTAATTCTATTAGTGACTCATTTGAAATATTATGATGGACCCAATTGTTATTTAATAAAATTTAAAGACCTATTGGTTATTATTATGGGAAGTGATAATAAAATAAAATAAAGAAAAATAAAAACCAACTAGATGGACGTTGGTTTATAAAAGGGATTGAGGTTCTGTCTCTGGCCATAAGGTTCTTTTCACAGTATCCCATCAAGAACGTGTGAGACGAGAAAAGAGAGGCAAAGAGATAGATTGGGAAACGATGGTTGAAGAGCACACGAAAGAATACAAATTGAAGAATGCATATTCACAAGATTTCTTATGGATCAAGGTTAGTGCTCTATTATGTTTTATTGTGTGAGAATCCTAAATCCTAAAGATCATTAATTGTTTTACAAAGGTAGCCATGGTCACACAAGGAAGAGGATGAAGAGGCCTCATTATGAAGAACGAAGAAGGAAATTGGAGAAGAGAATGTTATCGATGGTGCAGGAGGCGTCTCTAAACAAGAGTGTGGTGACAAACAATGGCCTTGGTCGGACTCGAGGTGGACTGCCATGACACCTTTATTGCTCTTGTGTAATGGAGGATGAAGATGATCGAAGAAATCCTTGTATTTGTGAAGAAGAGGAAGAGAAGTTCCGATTGTGCTCCCAACCACGGCAAGCGGCAATGATAGTGCGTGGTGGCAGGGGTGCGATGTTCGGGGTGGTGGTGCATGGCACCACGGTGATTGAAATGGAGGCTGCCCTTACGTGAGAGAAGAAGAGGGTTGTCTTGGCTTTTCTCTTCAGTTTGAGAATGGAACCCTAAAGATGGTAATGTAAGAGCTCTAGGCTTGAGGCTGGCCATTTCTTCGTGCATCCCTGGTTTTCATCATTCATACACCTCCTTTATTTAAGGCTGTGCTGTTTTATTTTCTTTGTGTACTCCCTATGTTTGCTAACCCCACACCCCTACGTCTCTTGTTGTTTTAGACCTGTTTTGGACTTGTTTGTTGTTTCTAATTGCAACCCATGCTTCACTACACATTTTTCACTACACACTTTCAGTGACTACTTCTTACACCACCATGTTTACTGACTCTACACCTCATTTATGTTTTACTTCTATTTTGGACTTGTTTTACTTGCCGCAGTCCCACTTTTATTTTACATAGCTCATTTACTTCATGCACCTCCCACTAATTACTCATGCACCCTCATATTTTGTTTTCTACTTTTATCCTTCTTAATTAAATTGAACCTTCTTAATTTTTTCTAAAAAATAAATATTTGAAAATTATAAAAGTTATAAAAATATAAAAAATCTAAAAAATGAAAATTGTTCTCTTTTACTTTATTGTGTCTGTTTGGTCGTCTGCATCGTGTGACACTCGTTTTTAAAATATCGAAAATAGTTTTCTCTTTATATTTTTGGTATTTGTCCGATTGTTCGCGTCATGTGACACCTATTTTCAAATAATTCTAAAATAAAAAAATATACAAATTTTCAAAAATATAAAAATATTACAATTTTCAAACAAACAGTCCTTAAGAACTATATGATCCTTGATTCTCCTTTATGAGATACGTATGAGCAAGGCCAGTCCTTGCCAGGTGCACTTCCAAAAAATTAAATATTTTTCCAAATAGTTTTCCAAATTGTTTCTCTTAAACAACTAGGTAACTTTGATTTCTCACTTTAAATGAGAATACGTAAGACAAGGTCAATCCTTGTCGGGCCCAAAAACAAAAAAATATATTGTTTCTTTTCAGTATTATTTGTCTTATTATTTTTGGGGAAAATTATCATTTTGAAAACCACATCAACTTTGCATGTTTAATTAAAGGTACTCTCATTGGGCAGGCGTTGTAGGATGCTAACACCTACTCTACACGTAACTGATTCCCGAACCAAAAAATCTGGTTTTTTCACAGGCTTGTTTTATCTTTATGGTTTTCCATAGTTTTCTAGAAATAACTATGGTGGCGACTCCAAAATCTCTTTTTGAAACTCATTTCTTTTTTTGATTCGTCGTTCGGTCGCAATTTCGGTTATGACAAATAGAAAGGCCAAGTTATGCAAAAAGGTCATATACAGTTGGAATATACACAGTCAAAAATGAAAAATGAATTAATAAATGAATAAAATAAGCCTAAACCGGTAAATAGCACACAATTTGCCTAAACAACAAACAATTCACCAGCAACAACGCTTAAAACTTGTTAAGACTTTGGCAAGTATACCAAGTCGTGCAAGTAACAAAAATGGTAAGTCAAAGTATTGGTTTTCCACGAGAATTGCGTTTGTTAGTTAACTATGCATACTTAATAATTTAGGCAATGAATGTAAACATAGATTGATTTGAAACAAGTGAAAACATAAGATATTTCTAAACTTGAAAGTGATAAAATAATCAACGCAACGACTCATTAGGGTTGGATTTCATGACTGAAACTCTAAGTAATCATCTGAACAATATATATCTCTAATCTACTCAAGCATTGACATCAAAGGGATTCAATCTCTAATCCCTTAGGGGTAAATTTTGAGCTTTTATGTAAAAAATAATAATCCCTTAGGTATTTAAACACAAAAGGCATATCAAAAGAAGATGTCTAGAATGACCAAGAGCTTTGGTCTATGTCTAGAACCAAACCTCTAAGTTGTTCTATCCATTTCTAAGGTTCTAAAACACTTCCCTATGATTAGATACCACAAATCCCATAGATATTCCATCATGCACGTGAATAATGTAGATAGAACACAAAAGTAGTGAAAGAGATGCTATTGCAAAGATGAAACTACAATGAGTTTAGGTACATTACATCAAACCCCAATGAAATGGAGTTTAGCTACTCCTATACATCTAAAGGACAAAGAGAGTTAAAATGGTGAATGAATGAAGAAAGATGAATCCTTTGAGCCCTAGAAGTGCCTTGGCCCTCTGTCTTGAGTTCTAACAGTGTTCCCCCTACCAAAATTGTGTTTTTCTTCGAGTCTCGACACTTTTAATGTTTGTGCAAAAAGTGATTACTCGTTAGTCCAGAAGACCTTCTCGTTGGGCTAATAAGTCTTCCTCACTAGGCTAGTAAGTCTTCCTCACTAGGGGAGTACGTCTTCATCGTTGGGCGAGTGACTCCCAACAGTTGCTAGCGATTCTTCTTAATCTTCCATTTTTCCTATAAAAGTTCACAAATGACAAAGTAAACCTGTCTTTGAAGAATAATTACAAAGTCCTAAATTCTTTCATGGAATTAACACAAAACACATGAATAAAAGACAATTAAGAGGTTCTAATAAGTGTAAATAATAGGTAATTATAACACTTATCATTGTTCTTTCAATTTTTGAATCGTAGAGTAATTGATTTGTTGGAATCATGCGTCTTAAAGAAAACTAGAAAGGACATGTTAAACAGTGTAAAACAATAAGACAATTTTTTCCTTTTTGAAATAAAAAAATATTAAATCGGTAAATAACACACAATTAAACTAAACCAACTTTAGTCCTCAACAACGGTGCAAATTGTTTTTTTTACAAAATTGACAAGTGTACCAAATCGCACAAGTAATATAGTTGATGTAGGATTATCTTAATTCCTTTTAAGATTAGTGAATATGGTGAGAGTTGATTAAGAAAACCAAGTGAACATTCTCATTGGACATTAAGATAGCAAGTTATCTAGATGTAAAGGTTCATTTCACAAATCTTTAGAGGAGGAAAGAATGGATTGATTCGAAACAAAAGATATAGAAACACATGGAAACATAAAAAGCTGAAACTAAAAGAAGAAGAAAGAAAACATAAAAGTGGAAAGACAATGCCAAATCCATGGATCCTTTGAAGATGAGTGGATGGTGCTGCCACTTGAGTCTAGGCTCGAGATAAGGCTCAAAAGTATTCACTCATAAAGTAGGAAACTCTCACAAGGTTCAACACAAAGGTGTCTATATTTCCAAAATTATCAACCTTTTACAAGTATTAGAGGAACCCTTATATAGAAGTGTTTAGGGGTCTCTAAGCAAAAGCACATAAGTCTTAAAGGATTACATAACAAATAGTAAACCCTACATTCTAGAAGGTAGGTTAAAATGGTGCCACAAGATGGTCTCGTAGAGTGGCTTCTTAGTCAAGACAAGTGCTCACATGTTCTAGATATCTCTAAGGTAGATTCTTGACCAATTCATGTGGTCCCTCAAACTAGATGCTTCTAGAATGCTTTGCTCCTTCTCTCTCTTCCACATGTGCTCTACAAATTATGCCACCTATGCCTCCAAAATGCGCCACCTATGCCTCCATTTGCGCCACCTCATCTAGATTTTAATTACCTAAAAAAACAAGTAAATATGGATTAGCATGTTGGCTTAAGTTAATCTTGAGTCAACAAATCAACTTTAGACAAAGGTCAACAAGTCCACTAAGAAAATTTAACTAAGCCAACTTTAGAGAATTCAAACTAAGGAAATAGAAGCAATGGAAGGGATTAAGGAACTCCCTTTCTTCTAAGCATGTGCCTTGGGTGATCATCCTTGGTAAGGATCAAGCCTTCATCAGTAGTGAACAATTCCAGATATCGTTTCCCACAAAGACTAATGTGATTTAAAATAATTAGTTGTTTACTAACAAAGGAGAAAAGTAACGAAGCATTTTGGTGTATAAAAATAAAAATAAATTCATAAATAAAGATATAACATAAATTCATGCAACGGAAACAATCAACTTGATTTAAGAAATTATAGGGTAAAAGCTTCATTGGGATTGGGTTTCATGATTCCATTCAAAGTAAAATCAACAAACAATATATTTCTACTTCCTTCTCTCACATTCACATCTTTTGTAACAAGCCTCGATTTTATCATAGACAAGCCTAAACTTGAATAATAAAATATCTATGTCTAGCAATTTTTATTAATTTCTCATTAATGAACTATATGTTTATGTTAAGAATGACCTTGATAATTTAATTATATGTAATGTGGCTAACTGAGATGTCATGATATGAACCATTCATTAGTATTTATTGTTTGAGTTGTGTATATTTGAAAACAGTTTTCAAATGAAAGTAACTTACACATGTAATGAGTTCTTTTCCATTTAGTCATTTTGTAACTTACACATTCATTAGAGATGAAAGGGTAGCATGTTCAAACAAAGGAGATACTGACTATACCATTAAACAAGAATATAATCAACCACTACTTAAGCTATATTGATTCAGTAAAGGTTACCAAAAAATTACCTATATTTAGATATACTGAAAGTATATTTCTAGAGAGAAGTTTGATATACTGAAAATATTATGTGGAATAGATTGAAAAAGACAAGATATTAATTCACAGAGTGAAAGTTTCACAAGCCTTTATTTATGGACTAGGAAAAAGAATGTCCTACGACAATTACCTTGCTAGTTGTATATTTCCATCCTCATATGGAAATAGTAATTCTAAGTCTTGTTGTTCAAATGGTTCGAATTGATGAAAATCGTCAACATCATCTTTACCCATTTTGTACATGTCTTTAGGCTTTAAATGTACAGGTATGCACCAATTTTTATGCAACTCATCTTCTACATAATACATCATTTGAGCTTCTGATGCTTGAATGTATAACTTATCATCATCGTTATCACTAGTGTGGATCAATCGTGCAAAACTTACTAATGTAAATCCAAAGTCATCAGTCCTAATCCCTCTAGAAGAAGTTGTATTAGCCCACATACATTTGAATAAAACAACTGAGAAATGTCCATGGTAATTTATCTCAATTATGTCTATTAATCGACTATAATATGGCACACCTCCAAACCTCATTTGATTATCATTGCTACTTGAATAAATCTATGTCCCAAATGTACTGAACACTTTAAAATTCAAAGATTGAAAACAAATATAAATTATATAAAGACTAGAACTCTTATTTCTCCAAAAGTTGTAATTTTAGCTTATAAAACAAATTACTAAGTTTTCACGTTTGCACCAAAATTAATGTGAAACATTATGTGAGTATATATATATATATATATATATATATATATATATATATATATATATATATAACTGGAAGGGTTGAAACTAAAGCAGGAAAACCTTAACTAGAGTACATGTTATCTATTTGAGCATGGTGAGTGGAGGAGCAGAAATTAAAAGAAAAAAGGATTGTTGGTGTGTAGGATATTTGTTAAAATTAATCTTTCTTAAAATAGAGCACGTGTGTGGTAACCATCAAGGTTCAACATCATGTGTTGCAACCTATCTGATAATAAATTGATTGCACATGGTTCACACACCAATCAATTGTTATCCCACTTTCATGGTTGACAATGTCCCCAAAACAATTATCACAAACCAAAATTGCCTTTTGTATGTGAATTCATTCCTTATATTTCTATATCATACTGACCCTACATACATAAATCTATAAAAACCTTTCCAAAGATAAAAAAGGAAAAAGTTCAATTATTCATGTGAATCTTCAAAAGTCGCATCAAACACATGAGGTAATTAAGAAATGTATAGAATATTCTACTTTAAAAAAGTTACTGGTAAGTGATAAATATAACATTAATTAAATATTTTATTTTCTAAAAAAACATTAAATAATTAATGGTATACTTTAAAATTTGAAAGAATATGAGAAGACAAAAATTATCAATATTGTTTCACAAAGAATTAACCATATGCCATTCATCTAAATAGTTCTGGAACAAAAGTTTAAAATTTTAGTTTATCCACCACACTATCATTTGATGCAATTAGGATATTTAAAACGAAAATGAAGGACATAACGAAGTAACTTACAAATACATGAAGGATAACTGTCCAGAAATATATGTTAGATCTTGCATAAAACAACCAAAAAAATAGCCATTTGTAAGCTTCATCTAACAACATGAAAAACTAAGATTGACTTCACCATAAGATGAAATTTCAAAACTTTAATATTGAAGGTTGATTAGGAATCTGAAATTGTAAGTACAACTGTCACCCGATAAGAACCACTTTTAACCATCTATTATACAAAACAATAAAAGGGATGTTGTGATCTTATTGAATTACCATTTGCATGTATTGTACTAGCACTGCATAAATCAAACTTGTTGATTGTAAGAAAATTTGTCTTTCACAATAACTTTATGCCTAATTGATTAGATGAAACTTTATAAGATCTCTTAACTCCACCTTGAAACTTTTTTCCTTCAACCAGATCGATATCATGGTAAATAAAGACTTCAAAGTTCCATTAGAAGTTTTCTCACATGTTGGCAACCTGTAATGACAGCCCCCAACCCCTAACAGCAAAACATCATTGCACTCAAACTTCACCATCTCCTTTATGTCTTTGGAATTGAATTTCATGCCATGTTCACTCAGGAGTTAATGTCTCCTCGAACTTCAAAGAAAAAGAACCCTTCCTTCACGAGCTTGGAATTCAGCCAAATAAAATCTTGAGAAGTGTACAACCAAATACATTAGATTTAAAATCATAGAGACTGAAGTGAAAAAATCACATTTTATGATTGATCACAAAAGACAATCTTGCCACCTTTGTAACACAAGCCATGTTCCCCAATATCATCAACGAACTTGCCATAGCTATACCTCAAAGGCATTCTCCCCAAGACCCTATGAAACTCCCCAATGCACCATCCTCTTCTCTTCCTATGCTCCCCTTTCCTACTACTCAACCCCACCCTTACCTCTTCCTCCACCTCGTTCCTCGCGTCTAGTAATCCCCTACTCTCTTCGCCCCCACCAACAATGGATCCCCCTGTGTCTCCTCCGCCACCACCAAATTCATCAACACATCCTCATAGTTTCGCACTACGACCACGATCCCCCGCGCACGCGCGCCATGCCGGCCACACCCACGCACGTGTACAGAAACAGGTTCACAGAATTGCTTAAATGGAAATAGGTTCGGTGAAATTAAATTTCAAAAATATGGATTATCAAATGGAGTAGGAATTTTCTAATTGGCGGCCCACACATCAAACACAAACTCATACCCCTTTTACCTTTTGCGAAAGCAAAAACGTAGATTATTTGAAAAATAATGAAGAAAAATTAGGGATTAGTGCGAACTGGATATTGTGAGAAGCTAAATAGGTTTCTAAATTGAAAATTATACCTATTTTGATATACGAGATCACATTCGGTTGCGGTGTTTGCGGTCACCACTGCTACTTGAAAACACTGAGTTAGAACAGGGAAAATAAACAGTGATTTAGGGTAGTGAGATGAAATCAAAAAGATAAAATGAAACTTGAAAACGAAAAAGCAAGGGATGCAAAATCGAACTTGAAATCAAGGATACAACGTAGTATGAGGAAGATGAAAACATGAGATACAATCAGAATGAGAAATAATTATGAAATTGAAAGAGAAATAGTGATGAAATAGAAAGAGGAAGCATGGAGAATGAAAAGGTTGTTACCCGGGACTTGAAATTTGATGAACGGAAGAGTGATGAAGGAGAACGAAGAGAGCTTCTAAAACACATGGAGCATGAAAACAGAGACAAAGTGTTTTTAGGTTGATAAGGTTATGGAATGTTGTTTAGGAATGATGTTCCAGATCACATGGCCCTATTCAGAGACAAAGTGCAAATTTTAAAAATTATGAAAACAAAAAAATTAAATAAACATTGGGAATTTAAATTTTATTGGGGTTCTTAATAAAACCCCTGGTATTTAACAAGGGTTTTCAAAACCTCTCCTATATCCATTTCTTTCTAGAAGGTATTATAACTTTTGTTAATAAACCCCTACTAGATTTTATATTTTTGTAGTGTATAATAAGTAGTTTTTTAATATAAAGAAAGTAACATCTAATTAGTTAACTAATGAAATTCATAATAGATGTGCAAGTTAATAATAAATTAATTTGAGAATAATGCACTCAGAAAATTTTATAGATACAAATTATCAGTAATAACATGAATTTTGTTAGTCACAACCTATTTAATGTTATTTAACCTTATAAACTATTGTATCAAAACCGATATCAATCCATTGAATCCTTGTGTCATCTGGTATATTGGTCTCCTCTTGGATCATCCACAAATCTATAATCCCACAAATATTTCACCAGAGATATGACCAAATCATCTCTCTCCTCTTTCTCTATATGTGTATATATTATATAAAATTGAGGAGTAAACATCATGTTAAGTTAATTTTGTAAAGTTAATTATACATCAACACATCATGTAGAGATTGAAAAAACCATTACATTTTTTGAAAGACTAAAAAAAGACATTTAAGAATATCCTTATATATGAAAATTTTAAAATATATTTAAATTTAAAATTAAATTATATAAGTTAATTATGTTTTTAATCTTGATATTTGAGTTAAGTTTTTTTTTCTCTTTTAAAATTAAAATAATATTTTTAGTTCTTATAATTTGAAAAGAAATTGGTTTACTCCCTTAGCCAAAATGTTTTATATATACTTCCCAAGGTGAATATTTTAAAATAAAATAAATATTTTATTGTACATTTAGGGATAGAAATACAAATAAAAGTGAATTGTTAAATAAGCAATTTTCAAATTTTTTTTATCATATACATCAAAATCTTTAACTATGTCACTACAAGAAAAAATATTTTTAACGGAGCTTTATTTTTACATTACCCAGGGTTAAAACCTCTACTAAGTTCTTTACCCGGGATTTCGATTTTCCCCGCTAAACCATCCCTGGAGAATGGGTTAGCTGGGGTTTTTACGAACCCCGGGAAGCACCAATCAATAACGGAGGTTTTTTATCCTCTTGTATTTAACATAGGTTTTAAAACCTCAGTTAAGTTTTGTGCGTTTAAAATCTCCGGTTAATTACCATGAATTTTGAAACCTCCGTAAAATATCGTGGAATTTGAAATCTCCATAAAATACTATGGGTTTTAGAACCTCCATAAAATAACATAGGTTTTAAAACCTCCATAAAATACCATGGGTTTTAAAACCCCCTAAAATACCATGGACTTCAAAACCTCCGTAAAATACTATAGGTTTCAAAACCTCCGTAAAGTACCATAGATTTTTAAATTATTATTATAGTTTTTTACTCATTTATCATTTATGTATTCATATATATTTTTTCAATCACAATTATTTACATTTATTCTATTTTTTAATCTATATTTAATGAAATTATACATAAATAGATATAAACTCATCAAATTGACAAATTATTTATAGATGACTAAATGTATATCAAAGTATAACAAATATACGAATTCAAATTCAAATTCAAGTACAATATTAGTCAGCAAAAACTATCATGAAGTACTGCAATGGTTCTCAAAACATAAAATGATTCAATTAACTTCCACATTATATTATATTCTTCAACTATCACATATGATTTTCCTCATGTACATAACTTGTTGTATTAGTTGGCACACTTCCTTGATCAGAAACCTAAATCATAGCCAAAAACTACACATGCATCGGCCTTATTCGCTGTAGTCTAGTGCTTAACTTTGTCACCAAATTCTCGAAAGAACACATCTGCATACGTTGTGAAGTCTTCCCTATATGCATACACATAAAAATATCTTAATCACAACAAAAACCATTGCCTAATTTTATAACTGAAGTATTTGTCATGAGATCTATATATATATATATATATATATATATAGGACAATTAGAGATTTAAAGTTTGAGAACCACAAAATATGCTATTAAAATAATTTACAATACTGCAGAGACAAAAATAGAAGATATATTTTCCATGTGTAGTATAAAGAAACTACAAAGTAAATATATGGCAAAACTACAATAAAATTATGGCAGATGTAATTATGGGTGATAAGATTAAGAAAATAAACAAAACTACAATAAAATATATAGAATGGTAAAATACAAAAAAACATCATAACTGCATTTCCAGAAGTAATGGATCCTAGACTCTATTATCAACAAAGAGAAATTAAAAACCCGAAAGAAGCATAGAATAACTAAAATATTTCATATATCATGTAATTCAGAATGAAAATAAAATTTAATAAATAATCAAGCACAAGTCTTCCCCAAATAACAATACCTTAGCAAATTTTCCACTGAAAATAAAGAGAGCAACCTTCTAGAATGCTGGTATATGATGGACTATAACTGTAGTTAATCTAAGGATATACCTTCCTCTTAAACCATCAACCTCTTCACCAATACAGGAGGAGTACTTGATATCTGACTGACAATAGTTAATGAAAACAATAATAAAAAAAATTTACACCAAAAGTTTATCCTAGCTTAATGACAATACAGAAATCATTCACATATATCTGCATCCATCTGGCATATCAGCATACATGCAAAACAAATATGAAAAAGAGAAAACCATGAACTACATTCTGCTTGTCAAATAACCATGTTGTAGTATACATACTTCTCTAAATTACTAGAGTAAGTTTTGACAAGTAATGCTTTTAAGTTTATATATAATAAAAATATAGGCTTTCCAATATCAAGAATAGGACTACGAAGAAAAAGAATAGGAGAAAATACAAGTCAGATACTCACGAACAGAATGATAAACGAACATGCTAAGTTTTTGCTGCGATAAAACAATGCAAGATATAAACATTCAAATTATTTTCACAAAAAATGTTTCCACCTTCAGAACTGAATCAATTGTACTAATAGAGCAAGATATAAAACAGAAAATTCTTTCAACCTTCTTACCATTGTAAAACTGAAACTCTTCTCTGGAAGAACATAATTGATTACTATCCATGCTTGTCCTGCACAAGCCCCAAATTTAGGTGAGTAATGAAGTGTATTTTTTTTACTTAAATAAGGAGCATGTGCATATTGGAAAGAAGTCATATCTACTTAAATAA
>Ga0214543_1002181_pt1 | contig 38551 bp, 21 predicted proteins | sample CNSS2metaG_FD_160094 | JGI IMG/M metagenome (GOLD analysis project Ga0214543, IMG submission 160094) | Root nodule microbial communities from cowpea collected in UCLA plant growth center, Los Angeles, California, USA - CNSS2 | ecosystem: Host-associated > Plants > Roots > Nodule | place: USA...
TATATATATATATATATATAAAAGCTAACCTGTATTAAATTTGTTTGAAGCTTTCTAAAAATTCTATATTTATTTATTTTAAATAATGTTTTTGTTAATGTTCATAATTAGAACGCGTTTTAGAAAAGACAAAAACTATATTGTTGGAAATCGCAATCATGAATAATAAAAGTTATAAACTAGTAAAAAATATTGCTAAATACATTTGTACAAAATAGGATGGAGATGATGGTGTGTGATCCCTCGTGGCTCATCTGGATCCATGATTAAGATCTGTATTAGAATAATCAAAAGATTAATATTAAGATTAGTACACTGTAAATATTCCAAGACTAGATCTAACCTATCTAGTATAGATTCATTTAAGTAAAAGTTCTTAAAAATTATATATATGATATAAAACAGTTTATTTATTTATTACCATATGTATTTTATCTGAAGACTTAAACGTTAATATCTCACTAAAGACGAGAAACAATGTTGGAAAAAGAAAGATCTTGTAAAGACATTTAGACTCTCATAAATAATGTTCACACGTATTTTTTTTTAAGATCTTTATAATTCATAATTTATTAGAATATTAAATGATTTCATAAAGATAATATGGTATTTTCAGCTTAAACTTTTGATATCAATTCAAGAAAGTTAGTTTGTCCAGTTTCCACACAAATGCTTTCTTAAAAGAATTGTCAAAATTCATTATCAGGAAACATGATTCCTTGAAATTTTTTAAAATATTAATCTAACATGAGAAATAATTTATCTTCAGATCCTTAAAAATCTAAAAGTTCCTTTCATACCGAGTATCTCTTATGATATTCCAAAGAAAAAAGGTTATTTTTGTTGAAAATAAAGTAAAATCAGATACTTGATCCTAAAGTGAGAATCATTAATACTTCTTGGAAGAATCCGATTGAACTGTTCTACCAATCTTCTTTATCGGTAATTATTGCTAACAACTTTATAACAACCCAAGTCTTCCATAGTTGAATCCAATGGCACTAAACTATTCACACGAACTTGTATATTTGGTTCATGAAGTATTAAAGTGAAAGAAAAACACCGTTTATTACTGAAGCAAGTTTTTATTTTTCTAATCCCACAAGTTCCGTCGTTGTTCATTGTCGTGTTAAACAAAGTTTAAGATTTCTTCTCAGGTGTGTAAGACCGTGGTAACATCCAATCAAAATTGCCCAGGTGGAACGACGAAAATTTTAACTTGGAAAACTGAAAAAATGTTAGAGGAGGTTGGTATATTGAATAACGTGCCATGCTAGTATTCCACGTGGACTTTCATTCCCTGAATGCTTCTTCTTCTTCGTCGTGTTTCCCCACAAAGGTAAACAGGTTCTCTCTTTCTACTGGGTTTATTCATTTCATCCAAATACCCTCCAAAATTTTCATCACCTACAGTCTCATCCTTCGATCACAGCAATTCACTTTTCTCCCTTTTGAAATCCCTATCTGCTGTATCGATTCAAATTCAATTGGCTCGATTCTTGTTTGATTGGCTCCAATTTCATCTTTTGCTGTCTTTCTTACATTACCCTTTTGTGTTGAGGAATCAAATTGGGATTTTAGCTATAGTTTTATCTCGCAAGAGTGATAATTTCTGTGTGTGATGGATAACTATGGATCATCTTCTCCATACCGGTATCCAAGCCCATATGGGTACCCTCCCAACCCTCATCAACCATACCCTCCTCCTCCAGTTTCAGCTCCTGATCCATATGCACACGCTCCTTATCCTTCATATCCTTACATTTCTTCACATTCCTTCAACTATTCTCACCATGGACCTCCTAGACCATCTTCACATTCTGGCCATTTTGAGTATTCTTACCCTCCTAACGCCATGGACTATTCTCACCCTCCTCCGCCATCTTATTCTCCTCCTCCACCATCTTATTCTCCTCCTCCATCTTATTCTCCTCCTCCCACTTATCCTTATCCCTACCATGTGCCTCCACCAAATCATGGATCTCCCAGGCCTCCCCTTTTTCACCAGCCCAGTTACCAACATGGTTCACCTCAATACTATTATCCACCAAAGGAGGCCTATTCGCCGCCTCATGATATCCATTCCGGCACCAATAGCTTCTCTAGTCCCTATTGGCAGGATCACACAAGCGCGGTTGAAGGAGGTAAAGTGTCACAAAGTAGTGACAATTTGAAGCCTTCTCAGGGTTCTTCTTACCCAGCTTTGGATGATCTTATGAGCAATGTTAGGTTGTCTGATGGCCAGCCAACTGCTCCTGCATCACCTCCTGCGTCTGCAGGGCATCCTCTTATGCATTCCATTTCAGTTCCTAAGTTGCAACAGAAGAAGGAGGATTTTTATGGATGTTCTAATAACTCCTTCTCCGGGTGGGGATCCTCCTATCCCACCCGGATGGGTTCTTCTAAGCTTTCAGATTTTTCTGGCTCATTTAATGAATCAATGTATGGTGAGCGTTTGCAGCTTGTTCCAGTGCAGAATAAAGGGTCCTTGAGAGTTTTGCTCCTCCATGGAAATCTAGATATATGGGTCCATGAAGCCAAGAATCTTCCAAATATGGATATGTTTCACAAAACTTTAGGTGATATGTTTGGTAAATTGCCTGGTAGTGTGAGCAATAAAATTGAAGGAACTATGAATTCGAAGATTACTAGTGATCCTTATGTATCGATTTTAGTATCCAATGCTGTAGTTGGGAGGACTTATGTCATCAGCAACTCTGAGAACCCTGTTTGGTTGCAACATTTCTATGTTCCTGTTGCACATCATGCTGCAGAAGTACACTTTCTTGTTAAAGACAGTGATGTTGTGGGTTCACAGCTCATTGGCATTGTGGCAATTCCAGTGGAGCGAATATACTCAGGGGAAACAGTTGAAGGATTTTTCCCTATCCTGAATAGTAATGGGAAGCCATGTAAGCAAGATGCTGTCCTGAGGCTATCCATTCAGTACATACCTATGGAGAAACTGAGCATTTATCACCAAGGAGTTGGAGCAGGGCCTGAATACGTGGGGGTTCCTGGAACATATTTTCCTTTGAGGAGAGGTGGAACTGTTACTCTGTATCAAGATGCTCATGTTCCAGATGGAATGCTCCCTAATGTGTTGCTTGACAGTGGGATGTACTATGCGAATGGAAAGTGTTGGCAAGATATGTTTGACGCCATAAGTCAAGCTCGGCGTTTGATTTATATTACAGGTTGGTCAGTGTGGCATAAAGTAAGGTTGGTTAGGGATGCTGCTCGCTATTCTCCAGATTATACCTTGGGTGATCTTCTAAGGTCAAAATCTCAGGAAGGAGTAAGAGTGCTTCTGCTTATCTGGGATGATCCTACATCAAGAAGCATTTTAGGCTATAAAACAGTAAGTAAAACAACCTTTTCTCTTACATATCTCTGCATTGCCATGCTTCGACTGGCTGGTAGGATTTTATTAGCAATTGTCTACACACATGCATATCTTTGTTCTGTGTTGTTATCTGATAAACGTTTTATATTTTTCTGGACTTTGCATCTTTGAATTGAAGAAATGAAAAGAAATAGATTTTGGCAATGAACTGTTGTTCAAGAGACAGTCATATACTACTTGTTGAGCAAGTGAGCAGCAAAGGGGGGATACTGATTCCTTAAAACATTTTTCTTGGTTACTAGTTTCATAACTATTAATAAAATTGTTTAACCTTCCGTTGGCTGATGGTGGCCTTAAATAAATCAGAGTAGAATATTTGTAGAACTTGTATACATTTGGACTTGGGACATTTTATACCTTGGTTACTCGTTGACCGGGCAATGCTTTTGACTAGATTAGATGGTAAAATAAGTAAATCAAGTGACCCAACAATCCATTCTCTTATCCTCTTCCTTAATACTTTTTCATGTGTGACAACAGATGTTTACTTTATTTCAGTTAAGATAAAGATTATTGAGTGAATATTTATTTTATCAATAATGAATATATTATTTGTGTCTTTCCCTTTAAGCTTTAGTTTTGAGAGACTCATGGACTTTATGTTTAGGATGGTGTCATGGCAACTCATGATGAGGAAACTCGACGATTTTTCAAGCACTCTTCAGTGCAAGTGCTTCTTTGTCCTCGTAGTGGTAAACGACACAGCTGGATCAAGCAAAAGGTTTGGTTTTGACAACTACTTTTCTAATTGAAATATTCTTTATTAGTTTATGCTCAACTGTCTACGCTAGTGCTGGAGTATTGTTTCTCTTTGATGTCATTATTTTAGACATTGAAATTTTGGGACTTAAATATATTATGATTTAAGCTGATAATGTGATCAAATTTGGTAGATTCCTGAATTATACAGTGGCACAATTGTGAATGTGATGATTGGACTGGATTTAATATGCCGAGTCTGCAAGTGTATTATCTGCATACTTGTTGATGATAAATTAGTCAAATGCATTTACTTGTTGATTACAACTCATGTGCTAGATAGTGAGATCAGTACATCAACGAATAATTTCAATTCACTCGTGCTCTATGTTATCTACCAATTAGTCAGCACACAAAACAATTGGAACCCCATAAAGTGCTCTATGTTCAGTGAGAAATGAAACTAAAACTTCATGGGTCATACCTTTTGACAACATTAGATTTTGAAGCTGTTATATCTGCTTTCTTTTGTGTTGTGTCTTTTGGTATGTTATCACATCTACAATTTTGGTTTCAAAGTTCAACATTCTTTTGGTCTTCTTATTAGGAAGTTGGAACGATATATACACATCACCAGAAAACTGTTATTGTTGATGCTGATGCTGGAAATAATAGAAGAAAAATTATAGCATTTGTTGGTGGACTTGATTTGTGTGACGGGCGATACGATACTCCCCACCACCCTATTTTTAGAACATTGAATACAACGCATAAGGATGACTACCACAACCCCACTTTCACGGTAATCTCTATTTCAGATTCCATTGTTGACCAATGAAGATTAGCTACGGTTTTCTATCATTTTCTTGATATGATATGCAAAGAATGAATGAAAGCAGCTGTAAAAAAAATATTTTCCATTCTTTTATAAGAAAGATAAATTTTTTCATCACTACATGCGGTGTATAGTGCAGCTCTCATTGATATACTGTTACTTATATTCAAGTACCCTAATTGCACAACTGGAATTTATCAATAAAAGCCACAGTTTTCGGAGGAAATGTTCAGCAGTATATTTATATCATGGTGGAATTTGTAGTTAGAAATCTGTTTGGTTCAATTTCTAACTATTATTATTTGAAATACCCAGACCAATTAATTGCTATAATAAGAGTAAATTTCATGACAGGGTAATGTTGGTGGTTGTCCGCGGGAGCCATGGCATGATTTGCATTCTAAAATTGATGGTCCAGCAGCTTATGATGTTTTAACTAACTTTGAGGAGCGCTGGTTAAGAGCTTCAAAACCTCACGGGATTAAAAAGTTGAAAATTTCATACGATGATGCTTTGCTAAGGTTGGAAAGAATTCCAGATTTTATTGGCATCAATGATGCTCCAAGTGTTGGTGAAGATGATCCTGAAGTTTGGCATGTTCAGGTAATTAGTTATCTAATAATGCAACCATTTATTTTCTAGGTTGCTCTAAGGTGAAATTATTGATTCTGTTTACTTTGGAATGTAGATATTTCGTTCAATTGATTCCAATTCGGTTAAGGGCAATTCGGTTAAGGGGTTTCCGAAGGATCCAAAAGTTGCAACAAGCAAGGTGAATGAAAATCCTGGTTTTCAATTTTTCTTTTTTAGACTTGGTATACCTGTTAAACTTTGATAAATTTGTGCTATATGTACAGTGGAATTAATGCTTTTTGTATTTTTCCAGAATCTAGTATGCGGAAAGAATGTGCTGATTGACATGAGCATACATACAGCATATATTAAGGCCATTCGTGCTGCACAACATTACATTTATATAGAGAATCAGTATTTTATCGGCTCCTCATACAATTGGGGTCAACATAAAGACCTTGGTATGGAACTCCTCTTTATGAATAATTGCTGCTTATAATTGCATTCAATACTATTTTGGAAATTATGTAGAACATAAACTAACACTGTATCAACTTTGAGGCAGATAAATTATCCTGAACCAGAATCCATCTCGTAGAATTAATCTTTAACTGATTTAATCGAATAGACTATGCAATAGGTAACAGAAAAAAATCTTTCAGATGTGCAGCATGTCACTTGGATTATACCGCAAAGGCCCTAGAAGTAACACAAGTATATTACAACTACAAGATCATATTATGTTGAATTGGATATTTTCAACTGCTGTTTGTTTTACTAATTTCAAGTTGAAGGGGGGAAATTGTATATTTCTGAATGACCAATCTGAACATTGGCTTCACAGATTACAGACTAAGGCTTATGATTAGTTTCGTAAGGTAGGGGTGAGTTACAAGAACAGATAGAATTGGCCCTGATGAAATAAAATAAACAGCTAAATGTTCAATTTGAACATTGTTTTAGGCGTTACAGAAAAAACTCGTTGAAAAATAAATTATAGGAATGCCCATGGCAAGCCTTTATCAACCGTATCTTTTCTGCGTTCTCAACCACTTATTGGGTGAATAAGGATAAAACATTGTCAATGAGGTGGCACAAATTTATTTTGAAACACTTTCATATGTTAATTTTCTTGTTTTGGCAGGTGCTGATAACTTAATCCCAATGGAAATTGCTCTAAAGATTACTGAAAAGATAAAAGCACACGAAAGATTTGCAGTGTATGTTGTTATTCCCATGTGGCCAGAAGGAGTTCCAACAGGGGCTGCCACGCAAAGGATTCTATTTTGGCAGGTATGATTCAACACACAATATGAAAACCAGGTTTCTACTTTTGGCAAGGATTTGACTGAACTATTGAATTGGTTTTAGTTTGAAATTGTTCACTTTTACATCAAATTATATGTCTGCTCTATCACTATCATATTAGATCAATTTTGTATTCCAGTCTTCTATTTTATGTGGTTCATGGTCGTTTTACTCAAAAAGGATTCTAATGTATTTTGTGAGTAACATTTTTGTAGTAAACCCTAAACCCTAAGCTTGGATTAGGTTCCTCTGTTATTAGTTGAATAGCAAAAATATGGTTGGAAGGCGAGGTGGTTATCGTAGAGCAAAAATACTTAGAGGGCACAATGGTGCCAAAGAGCACAACAAAGTTTGGAGGTTATGACATTTGTCGGAAAGCAAAAGATGCTTAGAGGGCATGACTACTACTGAAGTGTGGGATAGTTGTCAGTGAGCAAGACTTTTGCCCGGAGAATAAAAAAAATGTTCGAATGGCATGATAATTGTTGGAGAGCAAAAAAATGCGTACTGAGTGTGCAATTGCTGGAGAGCAGAAGTGCACAGCAAGTATTGTTTACCTGAAGAGAAAATCAGGGTGACAAAATCAGTTACCACTTTGGTACAGTCTTAAAAGCTAGTTTAAGCTTCACTCAACTTTATAAAATCAGTTTATAAGGTAAAACTTTTATCTATTTATATGCTCTAGCAGCTCTACTTTATTACAATCAAAGACCATTTTATATCCATTAAAATGGTCACTCACAACATTATAGACGTTCGAAGCCCAGGAGTGTTAGAATAGAGTCTATTTTTATGAGTTTTGTTGGGATCTCTTATAAGCTTCTTACACTGAGTCTGGGTGGTCTGATAAAGAATGAGTGACATGATAGTCCAACAAACCTCACTTGAAAAGGCTCTTATACCATATTGAAATTATTACTTGTAATTGTGTGTTTTTTACACATGAGAATTCTTGTTTATAATGAAGAAGAGATAGAAATAACAAGGAACAGAATCAATATCTAGTAACAAAAAGTATTGGGTGAGATATTTCCCTCTCGAATCATATTGTATCTCCTTGAACAATGTAATCAAATAATATTCTTTAACATAATCAATCATCTCTCTGGCTAGGATTATAATGTATAGTCATTCAAAAAGGAATACCATTGTGACCATCTTAAAGAGCTAGAATAACATCCTCTTTCTTTTTGGCTTAATTGTTTAGAGGACAAAAATAAATCAAACCCCGTTAAATTTTTCTAATTAAGGAATCTTTGATCTTCAATCAAATGAGTGGTAAGACTCAACTGTTGAGAACTTGTAATTGCCAAATGTTAACTGAAAAAATGTTGTAGCAGATGGTGGTACTTGGTTATTGCATTTGTTGATATGAAATTATTTTCCTACTTTTGCAGAATAAAACAATGCAAATGATGTATGAGACCATTTACAAGGCTTTGGTTGAAGCTGGGCTTGAAGCAGCATTTTCTCCACAAGATTATTTGAACTTTTTCTGTCTTGGTAATCGAGAAGTCATCAGTATGTATGATAAAGTTTCTGTGACAGGAGCTCCTCCCCCAGCAAATAGTCCTCAAGTATGTTACTTTTAACACCCCTTTTACCTTGTTTCACTCTTTCCAATTATATTTTTCTGCTACCATACCACATTAATTTTATGAATGTCATTATGTGAAACAAGGATCCCATATAGATTTCTCTAGTACCAAATGTAGATATTAAGGGGGTAAAGGCTTCCAGATAGGTGTTTGATATTTTATCAAGTAAACTGCTATCTGACAATCAGAACGTAAGAAGTTTAATATATCAGATAGTACTAACAATTAACATTGCCGATCTAAAGAGAAAAAAACTCTAATGCTCTATCCAAATTTCTTGGTGATTTTTATTCAATATCCATATAGGTGTTTATAATGTTTTTATTCATTTTTTAAGGGCATGCAATCTTTGTTTAGTGAATGCTCTGGTAAAGCTTTTGTACGTTCGTGGTCTATTTTCAGGTGGCTAGCAGAAATAGCCGACGTTTCATGATTTATGTTCATTCAAAAGGCATGATAGTTGATGATGAATATGTGATACTGGGGTCTGCAAACATCAACCAGCGCTCCATGGAAGGAACAAGGGACAGTGAGATTGCAATGGGCGCCTATCAACCTCATTATACATGGGCAAGAGCACAAACTTATCCACACGGTCAAGTAAGTTTCTTACATTACTATTTGGCTACTGATGTTTTCTAATATATTATTACTATAATAACTTCATGTTTCACTTGTGCTATTCAAGTTGAAAAGATGAAACTGCAGAATTTCATTAAATATCTCATGGTCATGTAAAAATATTACATAGAAACTATGATCCGGATACGAGTATTGGATACGAAACGTATCTAATACGTCGATACGTTTATTTTGAATATAATGAGATACAATATGTGATATATATGCATGTTGAAAAATGTACAAATTTTTTTAACATGATAAATATATGATTGTAATGTGGGAATCTAAATTAAAATCATATGTATTAAATGTTGTCAAAATAAAAATTATAAATTATTGTCATCATAAAGTATTACCGCTTTATAGATTAGAAATTTCATAGATAATTATCGGTAAGATACCCTAAAGTAGATACGTGTCTGAAACAGATACGTTACCCAACTTAAATGCAGAAGATTACTCACTTCAGTCAGAAATAAAACACTCACAGGTATTATTTTGAGGTCATCAAATGGGATTTTGCTTGATACAAATGAGATTTTGTATGCACATTCTGACTCTGGTATACTTAATGTTCAAAGAAAATTATATAATAGTGTTGTTTGATTTGATTTTTTAGCAAATACATTATTGAATCCATTAACATGCAACCATCCATAATCTAACATCAATACTTTGTGAATCTCTGTTATGTAGATCCATGGATATAGGATGTCACTTTGGGCAGAACATACAGGAACAATTGAGGACTGCTTCTTGCAACCTGAGAGTATTGAATGTGTAACTAGGATCAGAGCAATGGGAGAAATGAACTGGAAACAATTTGCAGCAGATGAAATAACAGAGATGAAAGGGCATCTACTGAAATACCCTGTAGATGTTGATAGAAAGGGCAAGGTTAGATCACTTCCAGACCAAGAAGAGTTCCCAGATGTGGGAGGAAAAATAGTTGGATCTTTTCTTGCCATGAAGGAGAATCTAACCATTTGATGAATCCATTGGTTTTGGTTTTTCACATTCTGCTAGCCAATGCCAATAGGATAATGTGTGTAAATACAACTTGGAAACAATTTTTGAAATGTATGATAGAGGAAGAAACAAATACCATTACCAACCCAAAATCCAACTAAATAAAGACACCACACTTGTACAAAGATCAGAGAAAGATGTTATAGTTACTGTGATTTTTCAGGGATGTTACAACAGTACTTTCTCTGTTCCACCAGTTTAAGGTTACTGCACATATAACAATAGCTTCAGTAAAATATACTATTTTTTGAAACCTCACTCGTTCCCTAAATAAGAAATAGTGTATTCGAGGACATATCAGAAGAAAAAAACTTACTACTTCGTTGAGAGGTGAAAATTTCAGTAATTTTGAAAAATTTTATATAGTAAAAACTGTAGATGTTTTGGAACTGACAGTTACACATTAATGTAAGCATGGTTGCCTATGCTAGAGACAAATGTTTCTGTATCAAACAGTTTTATATAGTTTGCATTACATGAAATCAACTTTCCATTTTTTTAAAATGTAATTCAATCTACAAGGTGTGATAAAATATATTTCAATCAAATAAACATCGACAAATGTAATATTTGATAAAAAGTTTCATCACTCCTCTCAAAATAAAAATAGAACATATATATATATATATATATAATTTACAATATCTTGGTTGGATACATACAAATCATAATAGAAATACAAAAACACTATATACAAGTTACATGTGAAAGACATTATTATTGCATGTTGCACAATTATGTTATAGCATATGTTAGATGAAATTATAATCTACAAATTCAATTTTTAATGAAACAATTGTTTAGAAAAAGATCGATACATCAATTCTTTAATGAGATCAAGTGACCAAGTCATTTACATTTAAATTGCTATACTCTTCAAAATAAAAGATTGTCTCTAATTATAAATTATAACTTTTGACTTAATATATTATAAATTAATTCTTAACATTCATGAAAAATTATTGTGGATTGGATAATTATCCCATAATATGCAACTCAGTATGTTGGGCCGTCTTAAGTCCAATAGGTCAGTGATGTTCAATGTTGTGTAACTGTAACGTTTATTGTGATGTTTGGTCTACTTTAATAATACATCCAACTTTTTACTTCTTTAGCATTCTTCATTTAAGATATTTATGGACCCAAATAAATTGAAATATTTCAAATTTAATATTTGTCATGCTTCTATCACTGTTTCTGTGAGCAGAAAAATGAATTCTTGAAAAACTCATTAGTTAAATTTAATGAATTTTAATTTTATCTATACATGTCAAATATGGAGTGAATTATAAATGCCATTTATTGGATTTTAAATTAAGTTGAGATATTTCGTACCTGAATTAAACCTACAAAAAGGTTTTTTTTTTTGCTAACTTTGGTGAAATTGCAAAGGTTAAAGAGTATTAAATATTTTTAATTACTTAAAAGTTAAAAATCAGTTATAAAAAATAGTTAACTAATAAATGAAACATGTAACCATCATTTCCTTTTCATAATAATTAGTTAGCCAAACAATAGTTAGATGAAACGAATGAGACATGAGTCTTAATAATTTCAAAAGAGTTTGGAGAATTTAATATAAATTACTAATAAATTTAATGGCATTAATAAAACTAATTAACTTCTAATTAGTCAAGTGAATGTAAGAACAAAGAGAGTACATAGTACTGACAACGAAGTTTTTGTTGTTAAATTACTAATTTTCTAGTACTAGGCTGAAAAAATGGTTTTAAAGTAATAATTATAAAATGTAATAATTTTTATTTAAATAAAATGATTAAACCATAACACATAACACATAAACACAACTCCAATTTGCTACCTCTTTCTATATTTTCTCAAATTCAACATTTTAAAATTTAATTGATGCTTCTATTTAATAATAGTGACGTGGATATAATAATTAGAAGTTTAAGCATGGACATTTTATTTTAAATATAACAAAATTTGCTTTAATTAAGCATTTCTTAGTTTGTGTATATGAGCTTTAAATAACCAAAACTATGAAAAGGAGATGGCACTGTACAGGGGAGAAAAAAAAAACCCTAGAAGGAAGAGAGATTTGAAATTGAAACGGAACTTACCAAAAATAATAGAGAAAAAAATATTTATTTAATAATAATATATATAGAGAGTGTTTAGCGCATGCCAGCTCAGTCACAAGTGTTGTGTTCATAAAACTACGGCGCTACGTACAGCTAATACAACACTCGCGAAAATTAAGAATTTTATTTAATTTTCCCCTTTTTTTCCTTCTCAAATCTCAAAACCGAAACGCACTCACTAACACAACACCACGACGAAGACGACGCACTTCTGCAATCTCTCCTTCGTTCATTCTCCTATTCGAGAATCGTTCAATCGAAATCAAATGTGCAATTCTTTGCCAAGGCGCTTCCAGATTCGCCTCCGCTGACGCTGATTTCGAATCCAATCCAGCCGAATCCGATAATGTCTTCCAGCTTCAGTCCCTCGCGTCCGCCGCAGCAGTTAATCGGGGTTTCGCGCCTGAGATCCTCCGGCGTTAAGAAGCTGCCGGAACCCTTGCGGCGAGCAGTCGCCGATTGCCTCTCCTCCACACTCTCTCCATCCAACGAACCTTCTAGAACTCTTCAGGTCTCTCTCTATTCTTCGTCTTCGCTTCGTGATTCGTGTTGCACTGGATGTGGAAAATTGGAAAATGAATTTCGCACGACACCGTTGCTGGAAATTATTTTTTTATTAGAAATTATTATTTTTGAAAAATTGGACGTTAGTTACCATTTTTTTTTTCACTTCTGTTATTATGTAAAAATAGGAAGTTATTTATCCTCGCGGTTGGGGAAGAAAGTGGGATCGAGTAGGCTTTTTTTACGTACTTAGCTGAATATGAATCTTGTTACTGAGCTGGAGGAGGGGTAGTTTGGTCAATGTTGTGTGGCTGGTTTTAGGTTAACTTGTGGGAAGGGGTATTACTTCTGTACACACTCTTTCTCACTGGGCATGTTACCTATTTAGCATACAAGGTGTCTATCTAGTTATAGATAGGAGGAAAAATAAAAGTAAAATGAGTTAAACTTCTTTCAGTTAAAATTACACATTAGTTACAGTAAGTTACTGGATAAGCTAAATTAGTGAGCTATTATCCCCTTTGTGTATATGAGCAATCATTTTAATATTTCTTTTGCATTAATTATATAATTAGTATTCAGTAATTGCTTGAAAAGTCTTCCTGGCTTGCTATACCCATCTTGATAGGCACCATAGCAACTTCCTGTGCGAAGTTCTGGAAGTTAGTTAACTGCTAATGTCGTCTTTAATTTTTAATGTGTAGGCTATGAAGGGTGGCGGATATGGTTTTCGTAATTAGTGTGATGATTGCGTCTTTATCAACGTGACATTTGAAGTTTTTCCTTAAATTTGTTGCTTGTATGCTAATGATTTCAGATGGCTGAGTAATGCCGTGCATGTGTGCGAGAAGTTTAAAAAGTACTCTGTGTGGAGTTCTTATTTGATGTAATGGTCATTTTTTTATCATCATATACATATGCATATACATATATAGTATGCATGCATACATCTATGTGTGTGTATGATGCTGAACGTTTTTTTCTTAATTTTGTTCGTGTAAGTTAATGATTTTAAACAGCTGAGTAATGCTGTGATCAGGTGCAAGAAGTTTTGAAAGTACTGTCTGAAAATAATGAGTATTCTTGTTTTGCTTTCAACTCATGATGCAGGCTGTGTATCAGCAGGGAAAATTTTAATATTTACTGCAAATGTTGTAATGCTGATGTCACATTCAATATTTTTTTGCATTTATTGTACCATCTGTACTGAAGTTACTAACATATATTTTATGCAACAAATATGATTGTTATCGACAGTAAGTCTAGTATTTTTAGATGTAAGGTGATTACTCAAGCACCAGCTTTCTATTATTGGGGTTCCTCACCATCTGCAACATCGTTTTTGTTTCTTAAAATATTAACAGATTTTAATGCATAACTGTCGCTCTCGTTACTATGACCAAATCCCATTTAACTGCAAATTATTGTACCATTTTATTTGATATACAGTAACCAAATTCTAAACTTTACCAATTTGTTTTTATTTTATAGCTTAAATATATGATTTCAGGACTATCTGAAGGCCCCTGCAGCCACAGACTTGGCTTATAATGCAATTCTGGAACATACTATTGCCGAGAGGGAGCGCAGGTAATTGTTACATTTATTTATCCCATGAGGTAGTTGGTGATGCTTTCCAGACTTGTTAGAAAAACATCTCGATAAATATCCTGCTATGTATGTACTTAAGACAATGTCATGCACGCAGTGAACTAATTTTTTGGATGAAAGGTGTGGAGTACATCCTTATAATTTCTATTTGGTAGTAGCTGAGTATTTTTTTTTCTTGGTTAAGAAGGTAATGCACCTCTGAAGTGGATGGTGAACAATCATACACACACACACACACACACACACACACACACATATATATATATATATATATGTGTAGGATTTACCTTCTCTTGTCTACTTGTTTTATTCTGCTATTGGACCTGATTTTCCTTTCAATTCATTGAAGATCTAGTTCCTTTTGTTATGAATTTGTTAGTGTTTCCCACAGTTGAACTATTGTAATTGACTTTGTACTAGAATTTTGCTAAGACAAGCTGATTATACTGTTGCTTATTGTGTACTACTGTCGGTTAGGTACCTCAAATATTGTTTCTATTTCTTTATTGCCCTTTCCTGTTATACAATTTCAAATTCCAGAAGTTTCTAACTTTGATATTTTCTGTCAGTCCTGCGGTAGTCACAAGGTGTGTGGCACTTCTGAAGCGGTATCTCCTAAGGTATGTTTTCAGTTACTTAAATATGTCAAAACTCAATGGTTTACCAGATTTCTATTTTCTGGACATTATCTATTACTCTAGTCTAGTGTCTTCCATCCTCATTTCATAGACTTGCACTTCATTTTACTATAATTATTTCAATATATGAATTTACTTACACAATGTTATGTCAATCTTTATGTTAAATAAAATGCCAAAAAGAGTAGAGTATTGGTAGGTGTTTTAATCAATGCCAAAAAGTGGGTATATGTCTGTTTTGTATGCTTTATGCTGAACTTGAACTTCTACTCCTAGAGTACTTCGTTGGAAGAAGCGTTTTGTTTTACCAATCTTACATGCAGAACAGTGATGTAAACTCAGTGTCAATAAAGTCCATTTATTAAACAACAAAGATGATCATTAGTTGATAATTGAAGGTACCAACAAAAGTACTAGAGCACAATGTTATCTCATTTCTTCGTTACATTCTACAGCAAGATGTTTCAAATTTGGGGAAAGGGATTTGTTAAATTAGTTTTTTCACATCCTATGTCTTTCAAAATTTACTGTTCTGATGTGCATTAAAGTTTCTAATGTATTTACATTAAAGAACTCATAATAATCAATTAATAGAATAATATGGTAGATCCTCATATGTAAAAATTAATATGCTCTAGTTATCTGTTTCTTAAGACATGGCAATGCCTATATCATTATTTTGTTAAATTAGTGTTTACTGGATTTTGATTATTTCAAACTCAAAAACTAGCTTTTCAGTCTGATTCTTGAAGAATTTGATTATCAGCTTTTCTCATACTCATGAAAGAAGAATAAGTTAATCCAAAGGTCAAATGGTCTCTCACTTCGCAAAACGAGTGACACTTAAATTCTATTGAAAATTATGCAGTTAGATTCCTTTTCCATTTTTTGTGGGATAAAAGCACAAAATTGCATTTAGGCAAATAGCTTCTTTGTCTAATTGAATAGAACAAAGTACAGAAATGAGGACAAAGTGTCATCTCAAAAGAAATCAAATGTGCAGAGTCTAGGAAGAAAGAAATAGCATGCACATTTTTTGTTGGAAGGGGATAGGTTGGCTTTCTGGTCCTGGAATTCATTGTTCCTTGTATTAATTATTGTCTTAGTAACAAAACTTCTTTGTTCTCAGGCCAGGGGAAGAGGTTAGTGAAACTTCTTTAGGTTTATGCTAATTTTCTTTGTCGTTTAAAGGATCTTATATTCATTATCTGAATGCTGTTTACGTAGATTTATAGAATATCTGAAACATGTAATTTGTATCTTTCCTTATTTGACTGCTTCTTGGACAATATACAATCCTGTTATAGTTGCTATTTGCACATTAAGTACTCACAACTTATTACTACAGATACAAACCAAGTGAGGAGACATTACTTCAGATAGATCGTTTTTGTTCAACCATAATTGCTGAATGTGATATTAACCCTGCTCAGCCGTGGTCACGAGTTTTGAATCGTCAATCTGGTGTATCAATAACATCTATAAATACATCTCCTTTACCTGTATCTACCTTTGCTTCTGAGGCACTTGTAAAGTCACTAAGTTATGTTCGTTCATTAGTGTCTCAACACATTCCTAAACGGCTTTTTCAACCGGCGTCATTTGCTGGACCACCTTCATCCGGACAGTCACTGCCGTCATTGTCATCATTGCTAAGTAAATCCTTCAATTCCCAGTTAACTCCTGCAAGTATTCCAGAAACACAAAGTTCCACAAGTGTTCAAGAACAACTAGAGAAGGATTCAAGTTCTCTATCCATTTCAAGGTTGTCGAAAATTGAGAAAGCTGATGAAATGGATGAACTAGGGTTCATCGCAGGTGATGTTCTGAAATGGCGCTGGCTTGAGGAACCAATGTCATCTATAGGCACTGAAAAGTAATAATCTGTGCTTTATACTGGTTTAGGTGTCTTGTTAATGGCCACTGTAGCTTACATCTCCACTTTACCTTTTAATTTTCAATTATCTTCTAGCGTTTCAGAAATTAACTTTGTTAATTAACATCTGTTAATGCAGTGATCGTGCTGCGAATTCTCAAGACATGACATCACATAGCTTCTTAGAAATAGGTGCCGCAGCTCTACTTGTAGGAGACATTGAATCTAAGATGAAGGAGCAGCCATGGAAATTTTTTGGAACTGATGATATGCCTTACCTGGATCAGCTATTGCAGTCTTCCCCTGTAACACCAATTACTGATTCTGATTCTGCTCGCCCCCATTTGAGAGCGATTACAGCATCTAAGCGCATAAAACCTGGTTCTCGTCAGATATGGCATGTTCTTATATGAACTTGCTCTGTTATTTTTCTTTTTCTATTTTTTTTTGAGTTCATGACATGCCAAATCTTTCATAATTTGTTGTTTTAGCCAAATATTATATTACAAAATCTGAACTATTACCTTCATAATATTTTATTTGATGTGAAGTTGAAGTACTTACAATTTAAAAGCAATGGTTTCTAGAATTTTAGATTATCCTTCAAAAGACAAATGGATTGTCATGTCATGTTGATTAATTAATTGGTTTGTGCGAGGTATGTTGAATTAGTTTTGTCAGTTAAGGTTTTGTCATTGTACTTTTTCTGTACTCACTCTGTTTCTTGTATTCTTGTTCTTTCCCTCTTCGTTGTATATTTTTTTTAATATACACCTTATCTGCACTCATACATAAGATCTTTATGCAATTTGGGTGGTCTCTTTGGTTCATTATCACTCATTTCAGCAAGGACTGTGAACTTATGCGAATTATCATGCTAGTTGTATGGGCAACATTATGTGATAAGTATTTGAATTGGTCCTATACAGTTTGATATTCTTTTTATCCACAAGATGTGTAAAAGATATATTTTTTCTTTTTCACTACTTGGTATGCAGCAATGTTTTTCATGATTTGGTTTGCTAAACGCTTCCATTTCTACAGGGAGGATTTTCCTGTGACTACTTTCCGTCCCAGAACTCGACAGCTTTTCCAGTATCGTCATTACAGGTTTAGATCATTTGACTCTAGAGAATCTTCAGACGAATTGGACAACAAATGTTTGAACCTGATTTTACCATATCTGAATATGCATGCCATAAAATAAATTATAACTTGGTCTTTCGTTGCAAGGGAAATTGCTATCATTGCTTTCCAATTTATATTCAAAAAATGTAATTATTTAATATTTGTCACTTCTTTCAATGTCACTTCTTTCAAAGTAATTGTTACTTCATCCTAAAGCTTCTTAAGCTGAAGTCGAATATTTACATTAGTATGTATGATTTTACTTGTTTATTGAGCTCTGGTAGTTTTGGTGCCATTATTGATGATTTAATATCTTATTGTCTATAAATTTGCACACTCTGATGACAGAATTGAAGGGAAAACTGTCAGGAATAGTTAGAGCTGTTAAGTAAATAGGGGGGGGGGAGGACATATTGTAAGCCAGGAATTTATTTGGTAAAGGCCCCCCCAAAAGGCCTGATTGTCTTTTTTAGAGGGCTATTTCTGAATCACATATAGTGTAGTGTAGCTATTCCTTCTGCAACAGTTGCTGCACTTAACTGTTCTACTTCAGCAGTGACTTTAGTTCCCAGGGCAGCTCTGCCACTATAGCACTCTATTTATAACCCTTTATAGAGTAACTTTTCTGGAGATGGATGCAGAAATAAGACATAGAACGGGAGGATAGGAGAACACCGCAAATGAGGAACTTGTTTAGGAGGAGGCTCAACCCCCCAAGCATCTTGAGGAAAACTGATATGGTAGTGGGTTAGAGTGTGGTGGTCCAGAGATTCTCTCTTGGGCAAGAAAAATGGGATTAACCCATTTGATGGTTATGATCCTTTTGGGTAGGTTACTAAAGTGGAATGCTTTTTAAAGTGCAGCAAATTAAGCCACTAGTTTAGAATTGTGGGAGATGATCAGCAGGGATTCTCATGCAAGTGGAATCTCTATGTTGAGAAGAGAGAAACTGAGAAGGCCTCTGGCGAATTCCATTTATTTATACCACAATGAAGCTATTCAATTTATATGGGGAGAACATAATTACATAATATTCAGAAACCCTATTTTGGGCTAATAATATAAATGTAGAATCAATCTAATTGCCTAATGTCAATAATAACTTTATCTATAAGATTCTAACATATCTACATTCAAACACTCTCCTTTAAGTTGGAGCATATTGGTCATATACACCAACCTTGTTACATATGTTGTTAATCCAATGACCCCTTAGTGATTCAGTGAATATATTTGCTAGTTGATCACGGGAATTGACAAAGCTAGGAGATATTTCATACAGCATAACTTTCTCTTTGACATGGTGAGAATCAACTTTAATATACTTCATACTTTCAAATCATATCTTTTACATTCCCCTCACGTTGGACATATATATGATATAAGTCAAGCTTGTTACAAACATCATCAGCATAAGACCCCTTGATAGAGCAAAAGTGCTCAGCAGACAATATGACTATTGGAGAGCGAGAAGAATGCTTGTAGGGCATGACCAACTGCTGGAAGCAATAATTGCTTCGAAAACACCATGACTATTGGAGAGCAATAATGGTGAAATGAGATTTTGATTGTTGGAGGCCATAATGCTTAAAGGATGCAATGACTACCGGGAAGGAAGAATTCCCAAATGGAGTGATTGATGTTAAAGATAAAAAATGCTCATAGAGCGTGGCGACTACTAGAGAGCAAAAGTGCTTATAGTGCGTTCAAAAAATGTCTCAGGGCTCTATGGTTGGCAAGAAAAAAATGAGTTGGTGGTGAATAGTGAAACACGAAATAAAAGGAACAGAAATTGGCAAACATATAGAATTTCTAAAAGGGTACCTTTGGTCCATTTGGAAAGCACAAATTAAGGTTGCCTTCTCGTTAGGCTCCCGATACCATGTTAAGAAGCAGGAAATCAAGAAGGTGTGTGATGAATTCTGTGTATTTAGACAATAGAGGAACTATTCTATCTAATTTGATTGATCCTAATATCAACTGTTACTATATCTATAGGATTCTAAAATATCTATCACAGTTACATTTAGAGGACAAGGTTGTTGTCCGGAAAAACTGTACAGTAAAAACTATTAGGGACTTTCAGAGCATTTAGTAAGAGGAGATCAGTTAGATAATTTGTGGATGGGGGGATAAGGGGTTTCTTTGCCTTATCTCAATTGTTCAATAAAATTGTTTTTTCTTTAAATTGCTCATTTTTATTCCTTGCTTCCTAAGATTTTGCATATATATTCAGTTAATAATTACAGTATTTTTTTATCATAGTATTGTTAATAGTTTATTTATGTGTTTCTATATCTCACAAAATGTTCTCTTTTGTCGACCAGTGAGCAACAACCTCTGCGATTGAACACTACTGAGGTACATGATGTTATAGCCGCAGTTTGTGCAGAGGTTTCTGTCCCAAATGCCAATGTTGTCAGAGCCTCAACTACACTAAATAATAACAGCGGCAAACCATCAACGGATGTGGCTGTGAGCGTCCTTATTAAACTAGTTATTGACATGTATGTTTCAATTAACTGTTGTCTTTTTTATGTTTTATTCCTTTCTGGTTACCATCAGTCCTAAATAATTTTTCTTACTTTTACTGTATATTCCTGATTTCTTTTATTAAAATATTAATTTTTTGTGAGTTTCATTTTCTCACAGAATGTAAACTAGTACGAGTTGAATTAATTTTTGAAGTAGAGAAGATAAGGGTTTGATATTGCAAAATTGAAGAAAAATGTTATGAAATATTTATTTTATTGAAGGTGGTCCCCATTACGCTAGTAAAAATATATCCCAAATATCATCCAGAAATTCTTGCAATTTGGCACTAATTTAATGAATGCCGTGCTTAGAATCTGTTTTAGCTACGGGCGCAAGCATATAAAGAAGAAAATAGACACAGTAAATTGTAGGTCGGCCATGAAACAGATAGAAATGTCTGATGTACAAAGATTACTCTATTCAATGCCCATGCGCATAACATTGGATATTCTCCACAAATCTCATTGAAAATTTGTTGCCATTCACAGTTGAAGGAACCATTGTTTTTTTGAAATTTTTACAGAAAGGAGGGATGGTTTTATAGAGGTGTACGAATATATAACTTGTTGACTGGTATTTTTTGCAGTTGTCCATTTTATTTTAGTTTGGGTTATTAGATTAACAATTGCCAATTTACACTGATGTGAAAGCATTTTCGAGATATGGCTATGTAGGTAGTATTTCAAAACTTATAATGCTTTTCATGTTGGGTAAAATTATAGTGTTGAGTGCCAAATTGTTTAGCGACATATTAATTTTCCAGCAACTGATTGATTGAACTAATATTTTATTTCATATTTCTATCATTTTACACTTCTGCAAGCCAATTATGTGTAATGATCATAGAGATATTATTTTCCAGGTATGTTTTAAATTCTCAGACTGCTGCTCCGCTCATTCTTTCTATGCTTGAGGTGATTCATAAATAAAAGACTTTTTCTCTGTTATGCTATGCTATCTGTAATATTTTCGGGTACTAATGTATTTGAAATGCAATTTTCAGGAGATGCTTAGTTCTCCTAATACAGCGTGCAGGGTTCGTGCTTTTGATTTAATTCTAAACCTTGGGGTTCATGCACATCTCCTAGAACCGATAGTTGCTAATGATGCTTCTACTATAGAAGAGGAATATTCTCAAGAATCCTATTATGACAGTGACACTAAAGTTATGGTGCCAGGAAGCGCAAAAGCAAGTTCTCAGAATAAGTCAGATGGGGGCTCTGCAATTGATAAATTTGAGTCTTGGATTTTAAATATTCTGTATGAGATACTACTTCTTCTTGTTCAGGTATCATTGGGCAGAAAATGAGATTGTTGAACATAACCATTACTTGTTTCTAAATATTTTTTCTTGGCTGGGATCATCTGTCGACTGGTGTCAATATTTTATCTTTGACACTTGTCACAATATACTAATTTCTGTGTAAATGACATGGTGTTGATGTGTTTCTATTGGAAACTACAGTTAGGATGCGACATTTTTTTAGTGGATTGAAAATATAAGAAAACAAGGCAAGTTTACATCGTTTTCTTGCATTATTGAGATTGGGAATTTGTTTTTCTTTAGTTTATGTTTTAAGAGTTAGATAGCTATTCTAGATGGATTTGTTGTGATATTAATATGTGCTAGGAATTGCATAGAGCACCAGTTGGACTTTCAGGTGCTGTGTTATAGAATATTTTGTATGCTAAGAAATACAACTTTTTTTTATCAGATTTCTCAAATGTTTCTTGATGATTTTTCCATCTGAACAATTAAGTTCTACTTCTGAATTCAATGATGACATTATAATACTTTCGAAGGTAGACTTTTAGAGTATGATAGATACATTCATAACCACGTACAGATAGATGCACATCAAGAAAACTGTTTTTGTTTAATATCGCATAGAATTATATGTCAAAGCTTATATGATCTTGTATTCTAGTGTCTTATAATATAAATTAGGATTTGGATGCTTACATTCCTAATACTTTTAAGATGTAGACAGAAGACATTGTACACTGTCGTGTACATGTCCCTTTAGACTACTAAATTGTCAGGATAACTGCATTAACTAAAAATACGAACATTTAAATTCTTTGAACATACATGTGCCATTGGTTAGTTCTTCCATCTTGTACACATTCTAACTAAATAATATCACCTGAAGATGTTCTAGTCAGTATATTCTTTTAAATTTGTTAAGTAGAACTTGGGGGCTAACACTTTTGAATGTGGAATAAATTAAAGGGTAATTGTTGTAGTCACTGGTGGTACCTAATCCTTGATATACTTGTAAGCTAGTGGAGTACTGTTGAAATAATCTCTGTCTTTAATAACTAGAAAAATATGTTTTTGAGGTAGTGTTCACGTATCGGAGTGGGTTTGCATTTGTTTCAGACTGGTTGGTTCAGCTTAGGTGGATAAAGAAAACGTTTTTATCATCTATTTCATATGAATGTTCTTAAGATAATTATGTTATCTGTCTATCTGCTTTTTCCATTTTTCAAGCATAATGGTTTAATCATGCTGTTGTCATAAATTATCATTTATGCTGATGAATTGCTTTATACAGTCTGAAGAAAAGGATGAATCTGTTTGGGCATCTGCTCTCAGCTGTTTGCTGTATTTTGTTTGTGATAGAGGAAAGATCTGGAGAAACCGTTTAGTAGGGCTTGATATAAGGGTGAGAAATAATTCCCTACTCTCCTATTTGATTCTATTTGTATTTCATGGAAATTTCATTTTTATTTCATAGCACATTCTGCTGGCTAAATATTTTTCTTCTTTTTTGGGAGGTTGGACAGGGTGTCAGGGGAGAGGATTCCTACTAATTATTGAACTTTGGAATTTAATGTAGATCTATAGAAGTTAAGTCTTCTATTTAAGGGAGTGAAGGAATGGTGATGGGGGATGTTTTATTAAGCAAAAAAACAAGTAAAAGTTTAATAATTAATATTTTTCAGACTAAACTAGATAAAATTAAAAATAGTGTCACAGAAGGAAGTTGAGCATGTTTCAAACATCTTTTTAAACCAAAAGGTCATGTCGCTGCATCTAGAACTGAAAACTGACGTTTTCTGTGGTTGTATTGCAAGGAGAGCATTTCACTAATGCTATTCTTATAAATGTCAACTTTCTTCTCTAAGCCTCTTCTTTGTCACCTGTCCCTTTTACTTTCATATTCTCATTCTACCTTATTTCTTTCATTCCCTTTATTCCTTGTTATGAGCCATAGCCATCTATTGGGAACAAGTGATTGGTGCTAATTTTCTCATAGTTGCTATCCTAGAATATGCGTCTTCATTGTCTCACTTTGATTTTCACCATTGTTAGGATATAATCAACGGTGATAGATTTCTAGGAAATCAACCATTACATAATCTCGGAAATTAGGATGATTGATTCCTAATTATTAGGTGTCACAATTGATTCTATTCAATAGCATAAATACATATTGTGTGGTCTGCATTAAACACACAATACATTCAGAACATATACAATTCTATATATAACCAATTTTTGGTGTCCCGGTATTAGTCACTCTATCATCTCCTTGGTTGAACAGCTGTTGTATATGTTTATTTTTAACCCCCAGGAATGATTCTGTAAGGTTGAACGCTTGAAAAACTCAGTGTTTAGGTTTAGGTGAACGTACCTAACATGCAACTTAATGCTATTGGATTATGTTTTAGAATTTCTATGAGGAGCTAAAACAAACAAACTATAAGGTTGTAGTACTTTGGTTTCTGTAATCTAGATGTTCTTTAGTTATTCAGTACTTTTTTGTCTTCCATTAAGACAGTTTGTTTCCCATTTGGGCACTTAAGTCTGTGTGCAAGCTATATGGTTTTAAGCTTGTCAGCCATAAAATAATTCTTAATACAGGGATTTGTAAACCCTAGGTGTTGTATCTTGAGTTATTAATGCATAGCTATTTGCTTACTGCTTTATGTCATTATGATATAACTGTCTAATTTAGTTACTTCCAATCTACTGATAGGTTCTGAAGGCACTTGTAAGAATCAGTAGGGAGAACTCTTGGGCAGAATTAGTTCACTGTAAGCTTATTTCTATGTTGACCAATATGTTTTATGAAGTTCCTGAAGTTGCTGCATCTGTACCCGGCAAACCAAAGTTTCTTGTGGATCAACTTGATCTCATCGGTGGAGTTCAATTTATTTTTATTGAGGTGTGTTTATATCTTTTTTCCAATTGAGTTTATTATCACTGATACTTTTCCCCCTTTTCACCAAAAGTACTGTTCTGTATCATTATTGTATCCTTGCTGCACAAATAAGGCCCAACATGTTATCTCGTCAGTTGACCACTTAATTAATTCATTTTTCAATCTGTTGAGAAACAAGTATATTATGGGTGATCTATGATTGGAATAACAAAACTAGTATTGGAAATGGTGTAGTTGCCTGCTCCAGATCATGTAATTGGTTTTAGGAGTATGAAAGAGTATCGGAGAGTTATAAGTAAAATGATTGTGAAAAAACTAGAGATAAAGATTGTGACACATTGGGCCATTGGATCTCCAAATTTAACCCTAACGGAGTGAGGTTGGTTGACATGATGGGTTAATGGCACAGAAAGATGTGATTGTGAAAAAGCAGATGCAAGGTAATCTCCACTATAAAATTTATTGCTTAAGAAGTCTGATTTTTGGTACAACTTATAAATGATAATGGACCAAGACATAATTTGCAGGACAAGACCTCTAAGCAAAAAGGAAATTATTTTCTGTGAAAATTGGTCTGTCATGCACAAAAACTTAATGGTAAATGATTTTTCTAGGATCTGGAGCTGATATTTACACATCCTCTGGTGGTTGTGGACTTCAGCCAATGATTGCAATGGGCTAGATTCATTTAGTCATTGTCGTGTTGCTTGAGTTGGGGACTTTTAAGCTTTCATCAATTTGTCATTTTGGTTGTGATTGGTTGATCCTACACAGCCTGTCTGGATACACACTTAGAAGTGAGCATCTCAACTAGAAAACAAAAACTATATTTCTTGCGGAGAAGCTCTCAAAAGCACTTATAGCTTCTATCTAAAGAGGGCCCTTATGGAATAATACTTTTGTTATTGTGATTGATTGATGGGTCCAGTACAGATCTTCCATTTTATTTGGTCGTAAGATTTCTATTTTTTAGTTTTATGCAGTGGAATAAAATGTTCATCAAGGTCTTACTTACAATGTAAGTTTCAAAGTATATGATTTCTCCTTGCTTTTTGGTGTGTTGGGTGCAGTATTCCCTAGCAAGCTCAAGAGAAGAGAGGAAAAATTTGTATTCAGTGCTTTTTGATTACATTCTGCATCAAATAAATGAAACATGCTTTGCTTCTGGAGTCAATGAATATAGTGATGATGAGATCCAACCTCTTGCTGCTCTACTTGCTCAAACAAATGCACCTGAGGCATTTTATATTTCTGTTAAACTTGGGGTAGAAGGCATTGGAGAGATTCTGAGAAGATCGATTTCTTCAGCACTGTCCAGATATCCCAATAGTGAACGACTAAATATGGTACTTCTATATTCTTTTTTTCTTATCTGTTGTTTTAATAGTTTAAGGGTTATTCCTTTTCATGATTTTAGTGAGTGTCTCTATTCTGCATCCGTTGGTGGACATAATAAATCTTAATGTTTTTTTAAATGTAAAAACCTGCAAGATTGTTTTTTTTTTGTTAACACGGAGGAAAAAGGTTTCAACTTGGATTAGTTTGTAAAGGCAGGTAAAAACATTTAACAATTTGGACTACGAAGAAAGCATGTGAAACAATTTGTCTAGTGCTTCTCAGGGATTTGTAATACCTTCATCAAACAAAAAAAGCTTTTCTACCAGAAACACATGATTACGAAGTGTAAAAAGTAAATTTCTAATAAATATAATTTTATCTACCCTTTTGTCTTGGACATTAAATTTATTTATACTTTATATGACATCTTCAATATTGTGGGAGTTGCTTTATAGTCATAAACTAAATTCTTGTTCAGTTGATGGTTTATATCAATTAAAACTTATAATTTGAGGGAGGATTTCTTTGGTAGCCAAAATTAAGGGTTAAGTATGTTTTTAGTCTTCGAACTTTGAGCAAAATTAAAATTTGTCCCTGTTTGAAACTTTGATACATTTTGGTTTCAAACTTTAAAAAAAAAATGAAGTTATTCACTGGTTTAGTTCAGTTATAGTTTGGTTTTATATTCATTATACCCTTTATTAAAGATTATGAAGTTATTGTCACTTTTAGTTTTAATATGTTTTTTCAAATATTTGGCTTAATATGTTTATCAAAGATTATGTTTAATTTCTAGATATTCGTTTTGTATATTGTTGATTTCTTTTAAATATTTGCAGCTACTGGAAGTTGTAGCGGAAAAATTTGATGCTGTAATAAGTACATTCACTCATTTGGACAAAGAGTTCTCTCATATGAATCAGATAACCAAATCTCTCAAGTTTCTGGAGAACATGGAAGGTGTGGTTCTGAGAAATGGCATTGGTTTACAGGCAAAGCACTCGTGGTCCACTTTACATTCTCTTCTTCATTCTGAAAGAATTTCTTATCGTCAAAATGGGTATATCTGGTTAGGTGATCTGCTTATTTCCGAAATTAATGGAGAAAGAGATGGAAATATATGGTCAAGCATAACATACTTCCAGCAGAAAATTGCTCAAGCTGGAACTCAAGATTCGTTCAATACCTCAGATGTTCCTTTGCCCATTTTACTTTTGTGTGGCCTTCTAAAGTCTAAATACAACTATATTAGATGGGGATTTTTGTATGTCCTTGAAAGGCTTCTCATGAGATGCAAATTTTTGTTAGATGAGCATGAAATGCAACAATCAAGCAGCAGAGATCAGGGTTATGGGAAGAGGGATTGGCATCTCGAGAAAGCCAATGCAGTGATTGACATAATGAGTGGAGCTTTGTCTTTGGTATTTCAGAAAAATGAGACAGATCGCATTAATATTCTGAAAGTAATTTTCACTGAACTCGACATACTTTTTTATAATATGCTCATGATGTAACATTATCTGTCTGTAAAAGTGTTGCAATCCACACTACAACATAACAGAAGCCTGATCCCCCTAGGTGAAGTCAGCTGCATGGCCACTTGATACCATTAGTATATTGGTCAGAGATTCTAACTCTTTGGAGATATTAACTATGAGATCGCTTTTAATAACTTAATCCGATTGCCTCGTTGGTCTCTCTTTTTTCACGAGACTAAATACTGTTACTCTCCTTAGTAATGCTTATTCCAATAGTCTGCATATGTCTAAACCACCTTAACTGTTTTTTTATCTTTTCCTCAATTAATGCCACCCCAATATCTCTTCATATACTATAGTTTTGTATTGCATCCTTTAGTGATCCATCCTTCGTTCTCATTTATGCTACCCCAACTTTTGTCTTATTGCTGCCTTAAAGCTTAGCATCCGGTACCATAGAATATACAAATGTCTAGCAGTATGGGTAAACATTTTAGTGAGATTTGTAGATAATTTGACAATTCGCAAATAACCCCTGATGTCTTTTTTCCATCTTAACCATCCCACTTGTATCTTGTGTATGGCATTCACATTACTTGCAATCAGCACTAATTTTGAAAAATGTAGCTACCAAGTCTGCATGTTCTAATCCTATTTGAGTTTGTTTTAGGATCTGTTAAGGAACTTTTAGTCATGCTTTGTTTATCAGTAAACTGTTTATGGAGCATATTTTTTGTTATATGATCTAGAATGGTGTTATTTTCTGAGTGGTGAAGAATTTTGTAGTAAATTAAATTTCTACAATCACAGACTATGTTCTAGCCGAAAAAAATTGTTGATATTGTTGCAGATTTATATTGAAGAATAGTAATTTTTATAAAAATATTGTTTATGTTATTCCTTTAAACAAATGTTTGGAGAATTTGTATTTGGTTTTATGTTGCTGCTTCTATTTAGGTATTGCTTGATCTATCATTTTTCATCCTATGTGCTGAACACTTTTCTCTGTTTATAAACAGATGTGTGACATATTATTCTCCCAATTGTGCCTTAGAGTTCCTCCAGCTGCAGCTCTGCCCTATGGAGATGATGTACACCATGGTAGAAATTTAAATCACAATAATGTAAGTAAAAGGTTTGATAGAGATAATCATTTTGCCAGGCAAGATACTTTCCACTGGGATGAACACAAGGAGGAAGCTAATAGGAGATCCGGCTATCATAATAACTACCACCTGGATCATGAGACTGCATCAATGGCAGCACTTTCCCAAGGACGAGCCATTGTCCCAATGCAATTAATTGCACGTGTTCCTGCTGCCATACTATATTGGCCACTTATTCAATTGGCTGGAGCAGCAACGGATGATATTGCATTGGGTGTTGCTGTTGGAAGTAAAGGAAGAGGAAACCTGCCTGGTGCTACATCTGATATTCGAGCCACACTTCTGCTACTACTTATTGGTAAATGCACAGCAGATCCTGTTGCTTTCCAGGAGGTTGGTCAGGAACAATTCTTTAGGTGATTCCTAACTTTGCTCTTTGTGAATTTGTTGGCTTTCTTACTTTATCATCTTTATACATTGGCATATAAAACATGAAATTTCTTGCATCTTGCAGGGTACTTTTGGATGACACTGATTCAAGAGTGGCATATTATTCTTCTGCTTTTCTTCTGAAGGCATGGATTTTAATTGATTTTTGGTGTTGGAAATGTGTTAGATCCATGTCTATATATATATGTATGTGTTTGTGTGTGTGTGTGTAACTATATCATCTTTTGTAATAATTTCTCGTTGCTACAGCGAATGATGACCGAGAAGCCAGAGAAATATCAATTCATGCTTCAGAATCTTGTTGTGAAGGCTCAACAGGTACCTCCGTTTTTCATAATGAGTTGGTCCAAGTCCATACTAGTAGTAAAGCTGAGATTTAATATTAATCTTACATTTGATGAGCTTCATATCCAAATTCTGTTTATGTAATTCTCATGATTATGTTAATGAAACAAAAAAAAATGGTGACATTCAGGCTTTCGAAGTTCCAGTTACAGTGGAAATTTAGGCTAAAAGACAAGATTTTGAAACCATGCTTGCAAAAGTCATTATATCAGAATATTAGGGTTATTCATTTATTCTTAGTCCTGCTATGCTAGTGGTCATATAGGAATGGGTTTGTACTAGTACTTGGCTTAGACGTATTAGTATAAACTAGTTATTAAAATTATAATTTATATCTTTTGAAATTATTAAAATTATTATTATAATGGATTAAAAAAAATAGTGGTAATAATATAAATCTTAATGTTACCTCAAGTAGATTGGTTATTTAATATTAATATCATCCACATTATCTAATGGACACATTATTACCTCAATATATATTAAGTGTGTACATTAATATAAATAATTACTAATATACATTGAGGGTATTAATATCTCAAGTAAAATGTTATCTCAAAAAAATTGATATCATCCACATTGGTTATTTAATATTTAATTTATTAATTTCTATATTAATAAGCTTACATGTACATGTCGATATAATATAAAAAACTCACTTTGTTCATCTAAAAGAAAATTTTCAACTATTTAATTAAGTGGGAAGTTAATCAATTAATAAAGATTGACTTAAAAATTGCATTAGACATTAATTTTGCTTAGAGAAGATAGTTACATGGAACTATTTATATTTTTTCATGTAATTATATATTAAGTAATTGGCTAAAAGTTCAATTGAACCTATTAAAACAATTAGAAAGATACATACATATATATATATATATATATATATATATATTTTTAAATGTAATTGATGTAAACTTTTCATTCTTTTTGTGTCGTGCTTTATCCATGTTTTTTTTATATTAATAAGTTTAGATGTAAGCATTACTGTTTTAAGATAAGAAAGTTAAAGAATAATGATTGTCCTACCATTTTTGAGATAATTCTTTTAGAGTGAATTCAACTTTTTTTAGGTAAAATAACATTATATAAATTTGTGAGGTCATAAGATATTAAAGATTTGAAAATTACATTATATTAAAATTATTACAAATAAATATAAAGTTTTAAAAATTATAATACATTATATTTTATTTTGACATGTTAATATGATAATTGGCTAACTTTGGTTATCATGAGTGAAGTTTTTGTTATCATTTATTTATTTTATTGTGTATCTTAAAATATAAAGCGGAAAAAAAACGAGAATGAAAAATTGGAATGAAAAAAGACTTATTCATTTAATCATTCACTATTTTATATGCTTGTTGCTTTTGTTTAATTTACATTTTTAACAATATTAAAACAATCAAGAAAATAATATATTACTTAAAAATAATATTAGATATTATACATAAAAGAAAAATCAGAAAGGTAGAAACAAATTATTCAAATAGATACGAACCTGTGTTAAGGGAAAAATAATTCTTTAGGCAACTAACTCATTTCTTTCCTTCCTGCTGGTCTACTTAAATGTCATATTAGAGGACTCTAGATCTGTTGATTAGTTCCTTCTTCTTTTTTTCCCTTTTGTTGGTTTATTTCCGTACTGCGCCCAACAGTATGTGCCATGAACAAATGGTAAAAAGGCCACTCTTGTAGGTACGAAAGATACTGCTAGGGTAAACAGAAAAAACCGTACACTTGCCTGCTTTTAGTATATTAAGATAAGATAGGAGTATTAGGTTTTGGTGTTTATTATCCTTCATTGCCTTCCCCCATTTTTCATTCGATCCTTTAATTTCAAGGAGGAATATAATGATTTCCTGCCAAAAAGTGCACGCTCAATTTGTCATTGACTATGAAGGTCGTCAAATTAAACTCGTGGGAGTTTACCATCCTAGATATATCTACGGACAAATAAAACAGAGCTTAGATTCAACGAGGGAGAAAAGGAAGCACAACCAATTTTTTTGGAAACATAGTTGGACCCATCATCTGCTAAAGTAAGGTGATGAAATTTTAGAGGTGACATGGAAGAAAATAAACCAGTCCCAACAATGTGAGAAGAAGAATTACTAGTTATGTACTTGCTAATAGATTTCCTAATATTATTTTTAAAATTAAGTGAATTCTTATGAGTTTACGATGATCAAGACAGTTGAGAATTTATGCAAAAGGATGCGGCAGTAGATTAATAGTGCTTGATAAGTTTCCCATATGTGAGTTATGCCCTCTATAGAGATGGTGCAACAAGCATTTGTTGAGTTACAAGAAAAAACACTCCAAGGGAGTTCATTTCCTTAAAATTTCTGGATGTTCGATTTGTTTTTTATTTTTTTTGTGGTTTTCTTTATAATATAATATTTTTGGTGAATTTAATTGTGTTGCTTAAATTATCACACGTTGTCTTTGCAATGTAGAGTAACAATGAAAAGCTGTTAGAGAATCCATATCTTCAAATGTGTGGCATACTTCAACTGGCAAATGATCTTGGGATTGACCTGTGATCTTCAAGGCATGACTTTCTGGGAGGCTATATTATATGGGGTAGGACATCTGCATTGGTTTGAGGAATTGTCGCTATTCATTCTGAGGAAAAACTTCCGTCATTGGATTTACTCAGATTGAATACATATACATATCCAGGGCATACTTAAGTTCGGATGTTTCATTCTTGCAACATAAATGGATTGATTGTCAGTATTGCAGAGTACAATTGTATCCAGAGAAAAAAGAGCCAGTGGAATTGAATGAACTCTTAATATTAATTAATTACTTTGAGAAGTAATTAAGAGAACTAGGAAACATACTGCATGGCATCAATTCCTGTATCTCTTCAGTGATATCACTAGTTTGGAGAGCAATGTTGTATACTTGTATCTGCCATTATTTCAACTACTGGGGGAAGACAGAGTTCTATTAAGGGATAAATTTGAATGTCCCTGATTTTGACTCAACTGTTGAAATTCTTGGCCTGCCACCAGGTTCGCACCCTCTCTTATTTTCTTCTTGCTTTGTTGGGATATTGACGCCTTCTTTGTGTCTTTAGTCGAGACATTAGTACCCTGGTCTGAGTAGATGTCAATAGAGCAGCTAAACTCTGATATTCAAAATCTTGTGACGTGTTTTGACATGATCATTTTGTGTGCATGCAGTTGCTGGCGGGCGTACATTACTTTCCAACCAAAATGTGTGCAGAACTACATAAGATTGTCTCTTGTACAGGCCATAGATTCCCACCGAGCCTTCTTCAGTTTTTTTTTTCATTCATGAAGGCTGCCTCTATGCTTGCTTTTTTTACTTGGCATACAGGACCTTTCATGGGAAAAAGGGAAGAACTCAATTTTGTGCGTTGTCAATATAATCACAGGTCCAACAAAATCCTTTGATAGGGGCATCATGGGATGTCTACTTTTAGAGGCATCCAAGTTGCTCTCGTTTCCTGTAAATATGTTATTATTTCCCCCCCTTTTGATCTAACATTTATTGCGAAAACTGTAACATGAATTGAGAAATTATATGTACTAATGTAGATGATTTATACAGAATACTGGGCTTTGTGATGGAAATGATTGTGTAGGACAGTTTGTGATCTAACAACCCCTCATAATCCTTCATGGTTTCATTTTTTTTAATATATTTGCAATTAACGCAAAGTTTTGGCCACTATGTAAACTTATGTTCATTCTTGTTCTTATTATAACACAGATGATTTTTATAAGATTATGTATTCCTTGCTCATTAATCTTGGTATGTGAGTTTTTGGTTCACAATTGCTTCTCAGTCAACGGTTCAGTGATAATATCCGTGACCAATACCTTGGAATAGTTATCTGTTTATACTATTATTAATTATTATTAATGGACTTTTACTTGAAAGAACCTTGGGATAGATTTATGTCATTTTTAATCTTGATTTAGTTGTTGTTTAGTTATGATGATTGATTTTAGATGTTTATAATCTTTTGATTGGTTACATAAATATTGTACCGAAGTATCTTTGGCTTTACATAGTACTTCTCAGTCTAACTTCTCAAGAAGACAAGTACTTCCTGGCCTTGCATGATATTTTTCAGCCTTGTCTCATAAAAGCAAGATTAACGTATTCTTAGTTTATTAATTCATTTAACATTCAGCATGGTTTAAGAATAGTGTAGTACACTACTCTCTAGGCCCAATTGTATTACCATGTGTCTTGAAAGAAAATTTCATTTCTTTAACTAGATATCATAAGAAAAATTTAGTATACAATAATTTTGACTTATTTTAACATGGATTGGTGCGAGTGGTACACGATTCACAGGTTGGTTGAATAAAGGCCATATGAAATCGAGAAATCCTTCCAAAGCTAAGAGTATGCAATTAGGTAATTCAAATCTTGATGCTCTACAAGACATGCTGGTAGTTAAGCCTACTTCTCATCTTTGTGGCTTTGTTTCAATCAGGTCAAAATATTGCGCTGCATACAACGGATCCAAAGAAAGATGATATACTATTTTGTTTGAATTCTAATTTCGTCACTCCAAACTGCCCCGTAGCAAACTGTGTGTAGTGTTTCGAAAAATATGTCCAAACGTCAAACTAATCTAGACAGCAGAGGTAAGATTTTGCAACAAAATATTGTGTTATATATCTGATGCTTTTCTGACCCATTTGCGCATAATACGATTCAATCATCATCTCACTTTCCATGTTGTTGCTTTATCCGCTTAGCCTCTAGGTGATACCTCTCCAAGTCATCGTCAAGATCTTTAGCAGTCACTTTTCTATTATTGTTCTTTACTTTTGCGTGGCCTATCGGAACGCGGTGAGGCCTCTCCAAAGCATGACCAAGATCTGTAAAATATAACTTTCGAATATATCCCTTCTCTTCTCCATGGACCCTTGGAATGTAGCCCTGTACGAAGTCATTGTGGAACCCCCTACCCCCAACTCTTTCTCCTTTGCTGCAAAAAAGCGTAGTACGGAACTTACAATCAATAGAAGTTACTTAAGAAAAGGGACATGCAGGAATAAACCTGACCATTCTAATCACAATTACATGGAATCACCATGGTAACATGTTAGGAAATGTGGATCCAAACCCCACATACGTTTACCCCTTATTTATTACAAATATTCATCTACTCAGAAAAAAAATATGTACTTAAATTTCTAATTTTACTCAATATCTAAAATGAACAGAGAGCAGCTGCAATGTTCAGACTAGATAATATATAGAACTGAAAAGCTAAAATGATCAAGGATCAGAATTTCACACCTTAGAAGTGAAGCACTTGGTCCCAATAAGTTATTTTGATGAAGAGGCGCAACAACAGGACTACTAGTTCCAACGAGCTCAATTTGCAATGGTTTTCCATCAAGCCTCATATTGTTGTATTTCTTGATGGCTGATAAAGCATCAGAGTGTCTCATAAACACAACTTCTGCTGTTCCCTTTGATCTCCCATTCTGATCATAATGAATGGAGCATCTTTTCAATTCACCCTCTTCCGAGAACAGCAGCTGTAGAAGTCATACTTGATTTTCAATTATTTACAGTATTTGCAGATCAAAAAACAAAGGGTATCTCTATTCACAATTTTTTGAAGAGTTCTACGACGACAGAAAAATTATATATGTTTGAAACAGGCCATTTGAGTATCATGTAGCAATAGAGGTTTGAGCGAGCTGCGATTTGGGTACATGTCATAGGTCCATATTGCAGTAATGTCTCCTTGATGTACCTCAATTTCAAATTCATAAACCAGCATAATGAAAGGGCTGTCAGCAGAAATGTCATTTAATAGAATAAGTAGAAACATTCTTTGCACCTCTCACATGACAGACGCAAATTTTCAGTAATATAGAGTTCTGAGCATGCTACACACTTGAAGGTAGGCAAAAAATTATGGCACCAATAAGTACAAAAAGTTGAAAGCAGAGTAAACAAATGTAGTAAGCACCGCTAAGAATCAAAATCAATGAATATTATAGAGTACATCAATTTTCAGTCCAAATTATCTTGGTTCCGATGCTTTAAAGACAATGGTTTTTGTCATGACAATTTGGGAATTTCATCTCTCTTCACAAAACATAAGACATGGAGCCCGACCAATTTTGACCCAAAATTGAATAGTCTAAACTAAGTTTTACCCAAAACTAAATTTGTAATATCATGATAACATCTACTAGCACAAGAAAGGTGCGAGGAAAAATGGATCACAAAACATTAAAAAGAAGACATTAACAAAGGAGGGAGCGAATAAAGCACGAAAGAGTTTCTTGTGTAGAAGATGGTGACAAAACCTTCATATCACCGTTTGAAACTCCAAGATCCAAGTTAGATATCAAGAGTTTGGTTCCGCTTTCGATCATAGCGGCACCGTCATCTTCGAAAACCATTTCTGGAATCATTCCGCGATGCCTTGCCTAACAATCAAAACGGTGAGTCACCACTAAACTCTCTTTTCTTCGTTAATAACAAAGAACCATTGAAAGAACGAAATGAAACCGTAACTCACCCGCGGAACGGGATACGGCGTCGCTCTGACCGGGTTGCGAACAAACGTGAATCGCCGACGAGTCGCCGCCGCCTCGGCGGAGCTCCTTATAATGTCGTCGAGTGACATGTCAATGCCGGCGACCATTCTCGTCGGAAAAAAATAAAAGTGAGAACTTAGGGTTTTGGAAAGAGTGCAGTGTCTCCGTGAAGCGTGTTTGCGCTACTCAGAATATTTGAACATGGTGCAGTGTGAGTGAGACCAAGAAGGAGAAGAAACGAGGGATCCGTGTTCGGTGTATTCGCCATTCCACGCATTCATTTGTTCGTCAATCTAGAGTCGTCTGATAACAATCAAACGGTCCCTATTTTGTCTCTATAAATCAACTTAAAACACGTGTCCATGATAACATCCGTCAAAAAAAATATCTTTAATCAAACGGTTATTAATGCGCCAAGATATTTTGGCTCCAATGACTCCGTTCCCGAGGAAGATGTGTGTGTGCTGTGGTGATATTTTGTACCCGTACTTTATACAATTCCCGCTGATATTTGGACACGTGCCATCATAAATTTTCATGTATGATAAATTTATCTAACTTTTGTAATAATCATATTATTATAAGTTTAGCACAAAATTAATTATTAATTATATAATAATTAAAAAAATATGTTTTTTGTAACTTTAAAATGATTAATGGTTCAGACTTAACCTCAAATGACAATTAAATTAAACATTGAAGGATCATTTCTATGTGCACTCTTGTTAAAGACAAAAACTCCAAGTAATATGGTCTATAACAGCTCTTTATTTTGAGGTAAAAACATTTTGAAAATGATTAATTTTAAAATGTTTATTTAAAAATAGTAAAACTTTTAATTAATTTTGAAAGGTTGATTTAAAAATTAGAACTATCTATAACCAGTTTGTTTAAAAATATAAATGTAATAAACAGAAAACTAACTTTAAATTTCACGAGATCTTTAAATTGTAATTAATTTATGTATGCCCGAAACTAACATTTACGGGGGGAAATTAAATTTTCACATACTTTCTATATAAATATTTCTATATTCTCAATTAATTAAAAACTATTTCGGATATTTTTTAAAACAAATGAGAGTTATTATTATAAGCTGATAAATAAAAAGATAATTACCATAAAAACTTAATAAACTTATCAACCATGATAATTTGTACTTTGGTGAAATTATACCGCCATGTCATTTTAATTTAAATTTAAAGAAAATAAAATTATGTTTATTTTACAAAATTGGAAGCTAAAAAATCTGAGTAATATAAGGGAGAAAAGAGTAGTGAGTGTGTAAAATGAGACAGGTTTTTTATTTTTATTTTCTTAAGTGGACCTCAAATTCAGTTTTCAAAATTTCGAAATTATATACCTTTATACTTTTTCCTGTATTTCTATAAGCAAATGGAAAGAAAATTTACCTTCATCTTTCAAACATTTTTTTACTATCATGTCTCTGTACTTTCCTCCATTTTCACTCCATCTTCTTCATTCTTTTTCAATTCTACATGGAGCTTATTTTAACTTAGTGTAATTTCAAAATGCGTTTTTTATTTTATATTTATGAATAATTCAAAATATAAAAAATTAAATATCAAATTGTGTAATTTAAAATAGACATAGATTATATAATTTTGAAATATAATATTTTATATTCCAAATTGTATATTTTGAAAACATTTTCAAATTAAATCGCCTGATATTCAAAACAAAAAGAGGGTAAAATTATAATTTTGAAAAGTATGAAAGTATAGAAAGAAATTATGAAGACGAAGGAATAAACCCCTTATATGGAACTTCTTGTCTTACTGTTCGACCAATCTTAAATAACAAAAAATCGTAATCCCTTTCAAAACCAATTAAAAAACATCTTTTAAATTTTAAATCCTTAATACGTATTTTTTCTGTGAGTGGTTTTCTTAATTTATCCCTTAAATAATATTTCATTTTCAAATTAAAATAGTTACTTTACTAGTTTTAGCTATTAGCTATCTGTTTTTCAAATATAATCAAATTTTTTCAACTTAATATATTTTTAAACTAAAATAATGAGTTAAAATTTGTGTATAAGTAATTTTTTTTGTATTTATCTTTTGTAAAAGAGAGTTTACTCTTTTGTGTCCGCTATTCAAAATATCAATTTTACTTTTTAAAATATAATTTATTTATAAAATTTTTAAAAATTGACTGTTATTTTTAATTTTATTTATTTATCAATAATTATTCTCTCATCCCTTTTTATATATTTTATTTTATTTTTAATAAATATAATTTATTTTATATATTAATTTAATAATATTATATTATCATTTATTAATATAATATTACATAAATTTAAAAAATATATGACGTATGTATGTACCTTAATAATAATAATAATTATTATTATTAAAGTATCTTATTCAATTTATATATTTCTCTAAATTATTTTACTTCTCCGTTCTCGTCTAAACCAGGTCATACGTCGGTTCAAATTTTAAGTTCAAATTAGATAAACAAAAAATATCAGGAAGAAATCAAATTTAATATGAGAATTTTTGGGATTTAGGTTAATGCTATCTGTTTTGGAAAAAAAAAAAAAAAACAAAACTAAAAAAAAAAAAAAAAAAAAAAAAAAAAAAGAAAAAAAAAAAAAG
>Ga0214543_1002182_pt1 | contig 38545 bp, 17 predicted proteins | sample CNSS2metaG_FD_160094 | JGI IMG/M metagenome (GOLD analysis project Ga0214543, IMG submission 160094) | Root nodule microbial communities from cowpea collected in UCLA plant growth center, Los Angeles, California, USA - CNSS2 | ecosystem: Host-associated > Plants > Roots > Nodule | place: USA...
ATATATATATATATATATATATATATATATATATATATATATATATATATATATATATATATATGAGTTCCACTAATTTAAAACTCATTTCTCCTATAAAACTTCTAAGTTAAATGACACAAACTTATTTTTATGAATTCAAATTTATTCCTTCTCACTTGAGTTTCTCCAAGGTCACGATTTCATGTTACTAATCACGCATTAAACATCTCCTATTTTATTTTTCATCAAATATTACAACTTAGATTTTATCAGTTCTAATTTGCGTATTTGAAATATAAACATTCCAAATGCATGTATTTTTTGTTAAAATTGATGAGCCAATATTTTACAATCAAGAGGAGGGTGAATTGATTTTTTCAAACTTTGGTTTGTTCTTTCACTTTAAAACAATTTTTAAAAGGTCTTCAATCAATTAACACACTACATATAATAATGCATAGTTTTAAACATTTAAAATTAACAAGATACCAAAAGATGATGAAAGAAAAGCACAAGAAGCACCAGATTTATAATGGTTCGATTCAAACGAATCTACATCTGGTTTCAAGCAACCCTAGCTAAAAATTCCACTAAATCAAGAATTAGGAGTACAAGATCCACTTACGTAACACCAAAACTTTAGATATGAAAAATCTTGAAAAAATCTTTAAGAAATTCAACTAAGGTAATGCTACACACAATTACCTATACCTATACTTTCATAGTGAAGGAAATAATAAAAACAACAACAAAAAGATCTGAAATGAATCTATCTGAAAAATATGCAAAATTTTACATTACAATCATATGCCAAGTAAGAAAAACTTTAGAACCAATTCAATCTTTTTTTAGTCTTGATGAAAACTTGAAAAACAGTGAAGAATAGTGATGAACTCTCCAAGAACCATCTAATTTATCTTTCTCTAATATTTGTTATAAGTTCTTTTAAAACTAATGCATAGTTTTAATTTGTAAGCAAGATAGTTTTCTCACATAATTAATTGATTAGGTAATCAATTAATCTGATTGCAATGTTAATTATCACTCTTCAGACTTAACCTAATTGATTAGATTAACAACCTAATCAATTATTATGACAATTTTAACATTTTTAACATACATTACATTTAAAAATAATTCGGTTCATGTCATAATTGTCTCTAATTGATCATGTTGTGATTAAATTGATTTTAAGGATAATCTAACTTGACTCAACATATCTAGACACATATTTATAATCTATTAAGATCTACCTATTCTAAACCATTTTTTATATATGAACATCATCAAAAACAATAACTTGATCTCCTTTTACATAGTAACAACATTTTTAAACTTACACTTCACAATTTTACAACGTGAAATTTAACCTACTATATGAAATTAATAACGGACTCAATTAATTCTTAAAATCTATCATTAAAGTTTTTTGAAATGTTTTCATCGATTGCAGTTTTTAATATTATGTAAACTTGTAGTACTTTAAGTAATTATATTTTAACTTAGGTGTAATATGGGTAGAATAATAGAAAATATTGGTAAAGCTTTAAGAATTAATTAAGTTGTAAATAATTCATAAATTTAATACTTTTAATTATTTTTAATAATTTTTTATATTATATTGAGTGTTTAAAATGCTTTTTATTTTTAAAATATTTTTTCGTTTGTTTTATTATTAATAGAGATAATATAACCGCTATTCATGTCTTCTCATTTCTAATTTATTAATAACTTACTTATTTTTTCTAACTCGTCAATCAACTATTATCATCTATATAAAAAGGAGTTAACTAATGAGTTAAAATAAAATAAAGATGAAAAGAACGAGATGATAATCAAATTGATAACGAAAAAGATAGGAATTATAATTAAATTTTTCCAGAAAAATAAAACCGCATAATACTTAAACAAAAAAAAATTGTAAATGTAAAAATCAATTTTTTTACTATGAACTCAATTAAAATATACAAATTTATAATACACTTAAATTTAACAAAGTTAATCTTTAAATTAAAGAAAAAACTATAAAAGTAAAATTTCGTTATTCTTTTATTTTTAAGGTTTTGGCTATTAAAAGTAACACCTAAAAGTTTATTTCCTTAATTTTTTTTTGAAAGGAAGTAAAAAAAGAATTGTCCAAATCCTGCAAAGTGTTCTATATTTGTCTTTAAATGCTCCAACTTTATCTTTTATAAAGTCTTCTTTTCCCCTTTCACACGTCCCCTTCGTTTTTAGATGTCATTTCAATAAAGCCTTTTTTATTTTTGAAGAATATGTTAAAAACACAATTCAGATTATTATTTTTCTTTATTGTCTGAAATAAAAACGACTTAAATCATAAATAATAACATTTCTAAAGAAATCTTCAATTTTAATAAATTCATATTCATAAAGTCTGCGCTAAGATATTATATTTACTAATAAAGAAAGTTCGTGTAAACAACTTTAATGTTCTTAGTAAACTAAGTATTTTTAAAATAATAGTAGCTGTAATAATTACTTAATAATTTCTATAAAAGGAAGTACTTCATTAATTAACTAAGTGATAAAGTGTGAATTTCTTCACATATTCAACAAGTAAGAATAATTAAATTTTACTTACTTAATTAATTAATTAATTAATCCCACAAACAGACACTGCTCCACATGGAAACTAGTGACTGGAATGAGTCCATTATGTATGCATTGTCAAACCTCACGGGCCCCACTTTTCTCTTCACGCGCGCTCTCATCAAACGGTTCGGATCACACCCGCAATAAACGGAAGTGCATTTCCAAGAACCATGCTCATTCCATCCAACGGCTCACATTTCTTTCTCTCTTTCTCTCTCCTTCAAATCCTTAGACAAAAGAAAATTGCTCCAAAGGCAAAACGCATTCTGGCCGAAATTCTCTGCTTCTTCTTCTTCATCACTTCCCTTCACTGATTCCTCTTTCATTTCGTCTTTTTTTTCTAACAAAATCTTAGGTCTTGATCTGTCACTTTGATCTTTGACTCCCAATTTGTTCGGTTCAAACGTTGCGGTCAATTTTGGTAAAAGTAATTGTTTTTGTGCTGGTGAGGTTCCAGTTTTAAGATCTGTATCGTAAAGTTTGTTTCTTTTTTAAATAACAAGGATATATACTTGTGATGAGTTTTGCTCTACTGTTAGCTAGGGTTTTCTTTCTGAAATTGATTTTCTGTTTTAGTGGGGGGCTTAGTTTGATGCAAAGTTTGGAACTTTACTGTGTAGCTGGCTGTGAAAATTCGTTTATGTTAATGGGTATGTACGTTGAGCGATGGATTATGTGATTCAGATTAGATTTAGGATTTTTCTGAGGATAATCGTGATGCTTTACTGTTATTTCTAGAAAAATCTTGCCTTTACGTTTTAGTATTTTGGAGCTAGATTGAAATGTTTTGTTCTTGAGTCCTTTGGTTACTCTTTTATGGATGGTTGCTTCTTGATTTTAAGATCAAGCCTTACTTTGACACTTTGTTCAGTTTCAGGTTTTGGGGTTTGTCTTATCTGATAATCTGGAGTGGAGCTAAGACAAGATGCCGTGGGTTTCCTTGTTTGTGGATCACAAAAGAAATTGTGTTCGCTTGGTGGTGTTTTTTCGTGTGATTCTGTAAATTAGTTTGCTCAGGTGAGTGTCAATTTGCTTCTACAGTTTGTAGAACTATTCTTGTTTTATATTTTTGTCTTCGATGAAATTTTGATTGGAATGTGTCTTGTAACAGTTTTATGTCTATTTCATGCCATGGAATGAAAACGACTGTGATGTTGGTACAATTGTTTTGTTTCATGGAGAACATGTATCGTTCCTATGACTTGAGACTTATTAATATGTGAAAGGATAAATTGAACATAGCTGCCATAGTTTATGTTTTATGAACATTTTATGGAATCTCATATTATATTGTTTCTTGTCATTGGAGGTGCAGTCCCCATTAGGTTGCAAAGGAACTCTTTTGATTAGTTTTTCTCCATTTCACATCCAAAGCTGTTGGGGGATTTGAGGATGTACTTTGCCATAACAATAAAGAGATACCGAGCTGTGAAGGAAGTTGGACAAATTAAAATGAGTGTTGGAGTCATTGCGTACAACCAATTGATGCTTGTTTGCCAGGTAAGTTTTTCATCTTCCCCACTTTTCTGTTGCCACGGAGGATTTGGGATTTCAACATCAGATGACATTTTTTTATCTTTAGTTTCTAAAAGTATCAATGAGTTTCATTATCTTATTGTGGCTAATAGCTTTACAAAGCAACAGGTTTGAAGGTTTATGATAATGATAACATTTTAAAATGTAAAACATACTTTTGAATGGGGTGGAAGTTCTCTATAATTGTATAAATAGGATCTTGTAGATTTGGTACTGTTATTGCTAACAAGAAATTCAGTTTTGGTTTTCCCCCTTACTACTATTACTGCTGTTTTACACCATTTTTGTTTTGCAGGCTGAGTATTTTCGTCAGTTGCTAAAACCTGTTACGTAGTGTAGCTTTGAGGGACATTGGTTTGGGGGTGGGGATTGCCTTGTATTGTACTTCATCATTAATCATTCAAAAGCTGCAGAGAGATGAAGTTTTAGTTTGGAAAAGTTGGCACTTGATGTTAGATGGAAATTGGAATCACCTTAGCGCCTGCTGTTTAGTTTTAACATTCCTTTAGGAACTTCCTTCCACCTTTAGTACAGAATAATTGCCAGTTGCATAGGCTAAATCAGCATTGCTTCTTGAAATTCAGTCAGATTGAACACATAATATAATGCAGACACAGGAATATTTTCTCCCGGAGAAGATGGTTCTTCCTTTGGCAGATGACTCCATTGATGCTAATGCTCATATGCATGCTCCACTTGCTTCTGCCTTTGATGCTTTTTTACCTTCAGGTGTGGGGCAGATAACACCCTTTGAAAGATTTAAATTGCAGCCCTCTGAGGCATGCCCCAAGAATTTTGTTATCTTTGATCAAACAGATCAGCGAAGTAGGATTATGTTCCATCCTGCAATGACCTACAAATTTAACAGTCCTGGTTTGAATGTTCATGCTAATTTTTCTCAAGATTTTGAGAAGAATAAAGTCAATCAAATAGAAAGAGAATTGTCATCTCCTTTTGAAGAAGATCCTAATGACATTGATGCATTGTTGAGCATAGGAGCTGATGACCTAGAAGACTTTGATGAGGAAGAAGTAAGCACAGCAAGGACTCATGAAAATTATGAAAATTTGTCTGATACTTGCTCCAGTTATTGCTCAAAATCAAGGAAGAAGAGGCTGTCATCATCTTCTGTACACAAGTCTTCTGAAGCTAATGATGGGAATAACAGGGAGATAAAGAGGATGGTGAGGATATTGAGAAAGATTGTGCCTGGTGGAGGTAATCAAATGGACTCTGTTGCTGTTTTAGATGAAGCTGTTAAATATCTTAAGTCTCTTAAAGTTGAGGTGGAACAATTTGGAGTTGAACCATGAAGATTTCAGATGCTGCTGCAACAACAATTGACTATTTCTCCCACCTCGTTTGTTACTACCCTCTCTCACCATCCAAGTTATGACAACAGGTCTTGCAATCTGAGTAATAAATTATGACTGACATTTTACTGATTCAGGTTATGTAAGAAAATACTATAAATAATTGTACTTTTAGGTTGAGCTTTACTGTGTTGCTATGCTGGCCTAAAACTCAATTTTTATTATGCATGCTGTTATGTTATGAATGTACCATAAATATATATGGCTCAAGATAAGTGCTTCTGGTACCCTTGTGAGAATGAGGTTTTTTATGCTGCTGCCAAGCGCCGCTTTAATTTCATTTGATAGTGCGCTCAGTTTGAAGTATGTTTCTTGCAATTGTTGACTTCATTTGCTTTTAAATATGTTTCCAGGCTAAAAGGTCTTTTCCAGAAACAACGGTGTTTTTATGTTGTAACATGGCTGCTAAAGTTGTGGTTGACTGTTTTTTCTTTTTCTATATTTGATGTGCCATATTATCTTGTAAAAGTGTAAATTTCAAGCAACAAAGATGGTGTTGCATGCATTGTGTGTTTAGGTGCTCTTGTCCCCCAATTAGTTTTGCAGTGTTAGTGGCGCACCATTGAAAAAACCTTTTTCAGTGGGCATCCACCTTTTATGCCGTTTCAGGCCCCATAGTGATTCAAAATCCATTTAGTTGCCTAACCGTTGCCACTGAGATTCTGAATTTTGTACGTATTCCTTTATCGGCATTGCTATAAAGGTAATTAAAGAATTGAGAGATAAAAGCATTTTTTAGAAATTACTGAAAGTACAGTTTTCTGGGCAGTTTGGGATAAAACTTCGTATAACTGTCATCAACACATAAGAAGAATCAAATGAAATCTTCCGTTAATTTATCAAAACTCTCGTTGGATTAACCGAGTTTGGAAAGGTGTAACTTATCAAAACTTTTATTTGTTTTTATTTTCTACAGAAAGCACTCATGGATCCTTTATTTAAAACACATCCTAGAACAATAAATCGTATACGGTTTTAATAAAATTTCCACTTTTTAATTGTTCAGCAAACTACTAATATTTTATGATTCTTTCATTTTTCTTTTTCCTTTCCATTTTATGGACCAACAGTACAAACTCTAATAAGATCGAATTAAACCATACACGAAATGATTATGGATCTTCAAACTGTTCCAACCTAATTTCAAGCAGAAATTTCAAATCACGGATCTGATTATGCATCCCGCATCCTGGTGGAGGCTTAAATTGAAGCATATTTTGTTCTAAAATTGTAAATGTCGTGATGAATTTCAGGGGTACAGGATTTGAGTCACATTTTCCCTAGGAGTTAAAAAAGAACTGTTATGATCAGCTGTACCCATAGTCAGTCAAGTCAGCATGATTTGGACAAAAAATAATCTTTCTCGAGATCGATTAATTCATTCAGCTTGGAAGCAGGCTAACATGGTCACCCTGCAACAGCCATATTCATGTCGGACGGGAGTTATTCAAGCTCTGAAAAATACCCAACCAGCATTGAAACAGTAGCGTCCCAAAATTTGTAAAAAGAAAAGAATTTTTCATATATCAAATTGCTGATATATACATTTAGATTTAGATTATAAATACAGTGGGAAGGGAAACCTCTCAGCCTTAAGCACTTGCATCCATCATATCATTTTCTCTTATGCGCTCTTAGGGTTAAACATATTCTGAGGATATCTCAATAAGCTGTCCAAACTCCAGCAGAACAAGACATTTGCAAAGGTTAATGCATAATTATATAGGACTCGCTCTTGATATCTGCAATACTAGCAGCATTTATATCACTAACAGTTCTTATGCATCTTCAAAGCCACACATGACAAAAGCATAACTACTATAAGACTAATAAATGAGCCATGCTTGCTGGTTCACTAGATAAGGTTATATTCTGGATTCCCCTAATGCAATGCCTTTTTATTCTCTTAGGGAAACAATATGATTGTGAACAAGTTTCAAAGCAATCCATGTTCATATGAAAAAAAAACAATTTTCAACAGATGAAGGGATAAGAGAAAAAAATAATTTAGACAATGACGTGAAACGGTTTGCATATTCTGAAATCACTGCATGGATAATTTAACCAAAGGAAGATATATATGATATAGGCACCTGATTCTGCATGCTTGTTGCCGTAGTCCAGCGTTGAGGATGATGAATTGCAATTGAACTATCAGCAACAAAAGTTATTGTTCTAGATTCTTCTGGTACGCCAGCAGCTTCTGCAGGTGGTAATTCTCTCATTACCCACAGTATCACTGCTGAAGGTATTGATGAACCTGGAAGAAGCATCATATTCAGATATAAAGGAGATGAAACCACTTCAGAAAGTTATTGACAATAATACGTTATGCGAAAATTGAACGGAGAACATAAACCAATTATTAAACAGCAGACTTTGTAACACTGTTTCAAATACTGTCACGGAATGAATAGAAGATTTCTGCAAGTGGACTAGTAACTGGTAACTGAATTAACAGCACATACCCACAAAATAATACAAAACGAGTATAAGAGAGGTGTAAGCATCATTCAGACGCTGTTGATGCCAGCTATACTGCATCTGCAATAATAAAAAATAACATAACAAGAAAGTTCAGGAAATCTTAAACCTTTTATCAAGAAAAAAGTAGAATTCTTGCACTCATTTCACTCATACATACAGGGATGTCAGTTAAAAGTTCTACACATGAACTTGATGTGAAGCATAGTACAGAGACAATAGTTAAACCTGCAACCTGAGAAAAATGAATCCGTTAACAATGTATTAAAATTTAATAAACACACAAGCATCACAGCAGAAGCCTGTATATTTCTATCTCAACATACGTCAATATATTTAAAACTAAAATAAGCATATAAATTATGCATCAGATGAAAAGTTCGATTAAATGATGGCAGCCATGGGTGTCAGAGACTAGCATGCCCTCAAAAAAGATTCAAAATCACGAAGGCTAAACATTGTCAAATACTCCAGTGGGAACAGAAATGTAGTACCTTCCACATTTCAGATGAAGGTTTCTCGGCTCTCACTTTGCTCATTTTCAAGCATAATAGGATTCCTGTTTAGAAAATACAGCACATTAAAGTAAAAACAGTTGACATAATAACTTACTAGGCATCAACAATTTAACCCTCACCAAACTATGACCAGCACCTTTTAGCGTATAATTCATCTAACGTTATTATAAAATGAATTTTTATTTGCAAATGGAAATATCTACTCCATGATATTAATACAAGAATAAGAGATCGGAACCTTAATTATTCTTGCATTAATATTCAAGCTATGCTAGTTTAAGTACAACCCATACATTATAGCTTGGTGTTTTATTATCCATATTATTGTCGATCGGTGTTTTATTATCCGGATTATTATCCCTAACCAAGCTATCTATATGGATTGTTTGTGGTGAGTAATAATGCATATAAAAAAAACATCTTTTCCAACCTGCCAACTAATCAGGGTCAAATGTTATCACAAGAGTCCTGTAACTAAGCAAGAAATGGCACTTAACTATAATTTTGGAAGTTGTCTGAAAAGGCTTTGTTGGAGGAGGATTGTGGTTTGGGAAATCATGCAAATTATAAAATATTATTAAATTTGGAAACAAGAAGCTGCTTTAGTGCAGGTTATGAGTTGTGCAGGTATGCGTACACATGCAAGTACCTCAGCTCAATTTGCTAGACAACAAAATTAGGTTAGGTATCTCACAGATAGGTGAAAGTTTCATTAATCTTTCGGTCAATTTTTCCTAAAGTACATTTTTATATTAAAATGAAGGTAAGGAAGCCGGAAGGCAGAGAAAGCATGATATATAACCTCTACCTGATTGGAGAGTAGTTAGTTGTTAATAAAAACATAACATGTAATTTAGTGCATAATAATCCATCTTTACCAAAGCCCATATCATCCTAGCATTATATGCTTAGACTTCTTTTGTCATATAAAATTTATTTATGGAACACTACTCTCAATATGTTGGTATAAGCTAGATACTTTTTGTTGCACAATCCGAGGGGAGAAACACTTGGAAGACTTCACGAATCACAAATGGGTTACAAGCCAACACATGTAAGAAAATATGATATCACCTTCAACCTGCAACCTACGAAGGCAATAAGTTTGTGGGTATTACTCACTTATATGCTTACCCATCTTGCCCAACTCACTCTCCAACTCCAAACACCAACCAACTCCCCTTCAAGTCTGCGTCTCCACATCATAACATTTGGATGCTAGGAAGATTTTTGATAAAAAAGAATCATTTGCACATGGGATTCACCACCAATTCTATTACTCGTCTAAGCCAATCACCAAGGCAAACCATCAACTTTGACCCATTAGTTAAGATTTCCCTGCCATTTCTCTCACTTAGATTTCCCAACAATGGTATCAAAGTCTTTTTGTTGATCAACTTAGACAACTATGAATGGTGCTAGTGTGTAAATGATCACTCGTATCAAAGGTGCTTCTGACATTGAATCCAAGCAACGTGCTGGCTAGGTGAATGGCAATGCAAGTAAGGATCACCATTGAGTACTTGTGGACAAGCAAGCGCTCGCACTTGAAGGGGAGTTTACAATGTGGAAGGGACTTACTTGAGAAGGAGTTTGTTAGAATTCAAATATGAGTTGAAGTTCTACATTGTGTAGAAAGGGGCAGGCCAAGCAACATAAAAGTGAGACAAACCCACAAACCTATAACCTTAAAGTTTTCGGTTGAAGGTAGTGTCTTGTTCTCTTATTAGTTTGGCTTATGATCCTTTGGTGGAGTTCTTACCGCTGGATTTCCCAACAAGTGGTCATAGAGGCTTTGATAGATTGTTACCATGTTGAATTTATTCTCAACCAATTGATGTTAAGTGAAGTTGCCTAACAAGTCCCTAGTAATTAGGGCAGACAATGCTGGATTGCCCCATATCTTCTGCGTATACCTCCCAAATTTGGAAATACATGATAGAAACCATATGAATGTTAGAGTTCCACTTCACAAACCTCGGAAGCAACAACAATGCCTATCAGCATTAATATCATATTGTGAACAATGGTGGGTCTAACTTCCTTACAAAAGTGACATCAAAGATGAAGAATTTCCCGAGATTTGTAAGGAGTATTCTAATCATTATTCCTATCTGATTTGGGACATCTCAACACATCCCTAACAATTACGACTGAACATTTGCAGCATGATGCATGCAGGATTAGACATTTTCAAAGATTAGATAGCCTCTAAAAGCATATTAGAGTTCATCTTAAAACTAATTGGCGTTAAGTTGCCTAACAAGTATATAAACTGTGCCTCAGTAATTGACTTGGACCTAATGATTGGAATTTTCCCACATGGTACCGAGTATGCTACTCTTTTATGTATATTCAATCTTGGGTATCATAAAAAAGTACAGTATTTTTTTTTATCAAGAACAATCCTAGGTATGTTACTATAACAGCAAGTACGTTTTTGAACTATACATGTTATTATTTGTCTATATTTGTATTTGTAAATCACAAGGAATAATAATCAAATCCTACCTCTTTTCGTAGTTATAAGCATAAAATAAAGATCAAAATTTTCTTGTTCTCAAATATAAACAAATTTTAACTACTTTTACTTCATATAATGATAATTTTCCTAAAATACCCTAACTTTAATTAATGTCTGACTTTTGGTTAAAAAATAAAGATAATCAGCTTAATATATATATATATATATGTATCTAGGTTCAGCATTGCTCATCAACACATGCATTTCCTCAGACAAATTAGGTATATATCCACTCAAGCACAAGAAAAAAATTGCATTCAAATTTACTGAAACTCAATGGAGAAATAGAATAGTAGTTGCTCACCATAACAGGCTAATGCTCCTCCCAACAAAATCATTCCAATAGCAGAAAGATCTAAATATACCTGCAAGATAATTTTGGTCACAAACCATACTTCAAAGGGTTTTTCGAATCAGCACAGCACTGCTATAATACCAAAATAGGTCCTAATTCAATCTTCTAGTTGGCCTGCTACACTAAACTGCTTCACTACAGCAGCCCCTCACTACAGCAGCCCCTGCAGGCAGGGTCCGCTTAACTGTTATAGCAGAGCTATAGTGTGCTACTTCAAACATTGATTATAAACAATACTAACCAAAGCCTTGTTCCACTGGGTATTGGCTATATGAATCAAATGATAACATTGTATTTTGTCATTAACTAAATACTCAGCAAGTCCATTTTAGATCCAAGTCCTTTTTCATTGATCGATTATAAGCAAAAGCTAAAATGACAGTGCCCATACCTGAGCTGTCACTTCAGAATCAATGGGATTATTTCCTATACCAATCCAGATTACCAAAGCAAATGCCATCATGGTAATGAAAACTAGCAATGTAACCTGGAAAATCATTAATCATCATTATACACAAATGAAATACATTTTAAAGTAAATTATTAGACAACAGTCATAATAAAGAGGAAAAAGGATACCACAATCGGAATTACATAACAAAAAACCATTGTTTCCCATACCAAAATCACAATCTTTTGCCGATTTCCAACACGAGAGAGCCGAAGAGGAAAGCACTTTCGATGGCTATCTATGTTTGCTATGTTTGATTCATTGGATGTCTTTTCCAGCAGAGGGTTCTCACAAAAACTTCCTTCGTAGTCATCATCATCATCTGCCTGATGGCAAAGGTCAACCCTGCAAAAGGAAGCCCCAGCACGAAGAAACTAGTTCATATTTAGCTATGCAACAATAACAACAAATCTTTATCCCACTAGATAAGGTTGGCTGCACATATCACACAATAACAATAACCCGTTATGGCTTGATTTTATTTTATTTTTGTTTGAGATGCTTCTGTCTAACAAAAGACAATTAATAACTAATAATATCATGTCTAAGAGATTCAAATCACAATAAAATCAAATTAAAACACCACAAATTTCAAGTTCAAAACTTAACATAACAACAAAACATAGTGAAGGAGTTGCTAGTTCAACGTGTGTAGGGTGGACTTGCAGTCTGCGACAGCAGACATAATGATGGCATCAGCATAAATGGTAGGGTCAACGGAAGCAGGAGCAATGGCAGTGGCAGCAATGGCATCAGCAGCAGGGTTCAGCGAGTCTGCTCAATACTGAAGGAGACTGTTTGTTCAATACGGGTAGGGTGTCTTACGTCAATGTTTTGTTGTGATGTTTGGTTTGGGTTGAGTTGTACGACCCAGCTCACCTTTTTAAAAGAAAAAACACTTAGGCTGACTCCCGCTGGGAAAATAAGAAAAGAAAGAAGATCAAGGTTTCACTATCTTGGGTCGGGTCACACAGACCAGAGTCTTCTTCTCACTGATGCTACTGGTTCTTTCGGATGTGCGCCATTGCTACTCCTCTGATTCGCACAGGCATGACTGCTACTCTTTCATTTCACGGTGCCACACTGGCACTCTGCAACTTCTTCCATGACTGTCCCGCAATGCTATTTTGTGACACCACCATGACTGCCACTTGGATGCCAATAAAAAACTGCATTGCCACCACCATGTTGTGGTGGCAAGCTATAAATCCACTGATTTTTGCCATAGGAACACTGACTAACAAATAATGTGGTGATCTACGTAGAGAATCTTTTCATGAATTACATGATAGTCAATCTCACCACTGTTCATTTATTCATGCAAAATTGGATTAGGAGGCGAAGTACAATGTGGTAAGAGCCATAAGCCTGTACTGTGCCTCTATATTGGACATTGCAAAAAGAGAAGACACTTGGGCTGACTATCCGTTGAGAAAATAAGAAGAAAAGAAAGAATATTAGGGTTTTCACTATCTTAGGTTGGATCATGCGGACCCAAGTTTTCTACTCCTTTGTTTCGCATAAGCGTTGCTCTACTCCTTTGGTTTGCACGAGCACCAAGCTTCACTTTCATTTCCCATGGGCACCGTGATGCCACTCCATAACTCTGACCATGTTTGCTTTGTGACGACGCTCTGCGATGGGTCACCATGGAAAACCTACATTGCCACTGCCATGTTGTGGTGGGTGGCAAGCTATAACTCTGCCACCGATTTCCACCATAGCGTTGCTATAACGGATTTTTTACAACACTGGAAATGAATATGTTGTTAGGAGTACAATAGCCATTAAATCACCTATTAGTTGGACAACCTGTTGAAGTTCATGTGAGTTAGAGTCTCACATTGTATAGAAATTGACAAATTGAGTAATATAACTTAGAAAGACCCACAAATCTATTATCTTCAGATTTTTAGCTGAAGGTAAAGTTTTAAATCTCATATGTGGTTGCCTAGTGGCCCATTAGTGAAATTGTCCCCCAAGTTTTTCTTCCCTTTGGATTGCCCAACAAGTAGTACAAGAGTTGATGGTTTATCTTATTGATAAGCTTAGACGAGTACAATGGAGTTCCTAGTGGATCAATAAGTCACCCTTGTATTGAATGTTTTCCTAGGAGGGATATATACGCGATAAATTTTGTTGAGGTGAATGACAATAAAAATATGGATACTCATGGATCAGCGCTTATGGTTGAGGGAAAGCGTACCAATGTGATAAGGACTCTCTTGTGGGGGAGATTGTTGGAGTTTAAGCATGAGTTGGAGTCGCACATAAGAATCAAGTAAATACACCGGTTATAAGAACATATTTATAGAACACTTAGCAGTTTGCTTCATTCTGTTCATCTGTTCAGTGGGCTTGCGCGACTCGCATTTGCAGTGCGGGGGTGCGGCGGTGGGGCGACAGTGGTGCGGTGGTGGTCGCACGACGATGCAGTGGTCCTCTGTTCTGAGCAGGGAGGTTTCTTTTGTTTTGTGCTGGGAGAGTGTTTCTGATTTTAGGGTCAACGTGGTGATTGTGGCGCACCTAGCCTTTTGTGCTTTCATGAGTGAACAAATAATCCTATGGCTTTTTTGGTGGCTAAGAATTGGGCCTGTTTTTAACCTAAAATTTTAACTCATTTAATTTAAAATATTTAAAGTGCAATTCGTAAATGGTAACTACTTCTAAAATTAATAATGCACCCAAAAGAAAAAAAAGGTGACTATGGAAAATAGTCATTGAATTAATCAATTTGCCCATCTCGACCTACTCTGTTCATGGAAATCCAATGATATCTAACAATAGATTTACTAAGAAGGGAATACACGTCCAAGTATGATTGGATTATAAAATTTTTATTTCATCAATCATGGCTTCTTGCCAACCTGGGTGAGAAGTACTTCATGAGGAGACTTAGAAATAGTTGAAGAAGACAATGGAGAAACAAAAGCATACTATGAAGGTGATAATATGAGATAATTGAGAAAACTGTCGATGGGATGATGATAGGACAATTATGCAGGTATAAAGAAGGGAAGAAGAAGAGGGATATGGTCCACAATGCTTTGCATTCTCACGCATCCTCGTACAATGAATTGCATTATTTTGTACCTTACTATTGACTTTTTGCTTTCCATTCTTCACCACCAAACAGTTGCAAGTTTGCAACCATCACGGGTCAAAGTTGAAATCATTTGTTGTGTGCATGACATTGTACATGTTGGTTCTATCATATGCACAAATGAAACCCCTCACCACCCTTAACGACCTCTTTCAAACAATACTTAATCAAGATATTTGATATGTTCAAAATCTACATGAGAACAATCACATCATATATTAGGTGCATCTTTACTTTTGGGTCATGCTATAGGTTCCAACTTTTTCTTCCCGTACCGAATGTGATTATTTACTTTTACAAAAGCTTCCACTTTCCTCTCAAACTTATTTTCAACTTTTTTATTTTTTTTGTTTAAGTCCAAAACACATGGATACACGCTCATTGGTATAGATATAGGCATCACAGTTACAACCAACATAAGTATGGGTCCGCATATAGGTGCTCATTGGTAGGGTTATTGAAAGGTTGCTTGTAATTTTGCATCTTGTACACTCTTGAGAGTACTCTTAATTATAATTAAGAAGAGATATGATAAAATAAGGAACAAAATCAATAACTAATAATGGGAAATATTTGCTAAGATATTTACCTATTTTTGTAATCAAATCATATTTCCCTATTTAATGTAAATCAAATCATATCTTTAACACTCCTCAAGTTGGAGCATATGTGTATCATGTGATTCAAGCTTGTTATGAATGTCATAAACATGAGATCCATTGAGAGACTTAATGAACAAGTCAGTCAGTTGATTGGAGTTGACAAAGTCAATAATGACAAAGCTTCATGCATCAATTTGGTCCAAATGCGTCAAGAGACAAGTCATGGAGCTAGTGGCCCATGGCAACTATTGGTCCAGAGTTAGGTACCATACCATAATGGTTGCTAAAGAAGGGAAACTCTGTTCGCGATAAGGTTTGTTTGACTAACAAAGAGAAAACAATGGTCAAATAGGGTGGTGGATAGCAAAGAGCAAAAATGCTCAAAGAGTGTGGTGGTTGCCCAAGAGCAAGGACGCCCTAAGAGTGCGACAACTGACATGAAGCAAAATGCTCAAAGGGCGCTCAAAGCTGCAGAAGAGCAAAAATGAATAGAGAGTGCTCGCAACTACCAAAGACCAAAAGTACTAAGAGGACGTGATTACTTCTAGAGAGCAAAAAATGCTCCAAGGACGCAGAGGCTGCCAAAGAGAAATTTTTTTTGCAACGGGTATTGTTTACTCAAGAGAGTCAAAGTAATGAAGTTGAGGGTATTGTTTAACCCAAGAGAAAAAAAGTCAAGTTGTGGCCAATGTCCCTAGAGAAAAAGTCATTATCTAACAGCAGATGAATGACAAAATAGGCGAGAATGGTACTACTACTCTTATTTCATATTGTAATAATTGCTTGTGATTGTGTATTATTTTGTACACACGAGTGCTCTATTTATATTGAAGAGATGAAATAATAAGGAACAAAATCATTACCTAATAATAGAAAACATTTGCTAAGATGTTACCCTATTCGATGTAATCAAATCATACAAATTCCCTATTTAATGTAATCCAATCATATCTTTAAAAGGGGTAATGTCATTAAATTTACCACCTACATAAGCATGTGGGTATTGGAACATGTAATTTTACCAAGCACCTATCCATTGACATCCCTACTAAAGAGGGTTTGCAAGTACTTGCTATAAGTAAATTTTTCTAGCAACCAGTGCCAGTTAATCAAACAAATTTAAATGTCATAACAATAAGCAAGATTACATACCAGAAGGATAAAAGAAGAAGAAATGCTGCAAAAAAAAGTACTTTGGGGAAAGCTGCAAAACAATTTTCAACAATTCAAACATTTTAATTTAGGATGAAAATATATCACAGGTGTCTAGTCAATAAAGAATGGAGGCCTACCCATAAACATGAAACCACAAGAGTGTGACCAAAAGGTCCATCCCTTGCAAGAAGCAACAAGTGTCAATGCCAAATAAAGGACATAACCTGAAATTTTAAAATCAGTAGTTTAGAAGGATTAAAGAGAAACCAAGGGGAGGATATGAATTATGGACAGCTCATATTTTATTCATCGATGCATGCACTTAGTTACAAGTTAATAAAAGAGAACCTTTCACATATTGAACAACAGACGACAAAGACGTTATCAAAAGAATGCCTCTTTTGCACAGAAGAACTGTTATGCATGAAAGTAAGGTGGTTTTACATTAAGCTCATTGCCCAGACCCTAACTTATGCCAAAGCTGACTTAGGTTATTTAGATGGGCATGCAAGGCACCCATGATATCAGCCTTTGCAATCTTGGAAGGCCATAATAATGTGAGACTTGCCAAGTTTTCAATTATGATCAAGGAGCATGAACATTGAATTCACCTTGATAAAGTTATAAGGCAAAATTGGGGCCCCATTTCAGTGCACAATCAAATATATCATGATCTATGAAAAGATACTCGAAATCTGTTTTCCATTAAATGCAAGATTCCCAATATATGTCTGCCTTTCACTGTACAACAGATAAGAGTTGGACTAACTGCCAGAGTCCAAGACTTCAGTACTTGACCTATACATTTAAAGAATTTTTACAATTAACATGAAATAGCATGATTTTCATTTTGAATTTCTAACCCGCAAGTGGATTTGGTGAAATATTCATAATAGAAATTTAGTCTATACGCACACATACATGGAAGAGAGGAGAGGGGAATTGAAACTATAGTTTCTAAAGGTTGTAACAGGGTACTGCCTCTGCAGCAGACTTACTATCAAGTTTAACAATATGCTAAAGAATGCTGACCAAGGCCCAAGCTGTCAGTCCTATAGCCTTTAGGGGTCAATCTGGGATTCATTCCCATCTTCAGCACCCATTCTCATGAAAAATGGAAAAGAAAATGCTCAGGAATAAGGAATACAAATCCTTTTCTCCGTGGCATTCAAATTCTGAGTATATTTAGCACTGCCAATAGTGTAGCAAGTACTGGACAAAATATCAAAATGGGCTCCTATAGTGTAGCAAGCCTGAAATGCTAAATGGCTTAAATTAACCAGAGGTACAAGAGAGGAAATGATGACAAATACGTAACACATAACAATATACTTGAACATCAAAAGTAAAATACAACTAACCCAAGTTAGAAGAGCCGATCAACAGATGGAACACCTGCAATGCACCATATTTACATTTCATTAGAAGCTTAATATGTATAAAAAGAATCTTGAGGTAATAGCAAGTAAAAAAGCCTAGAACTGAGTAGAGCATGGAAACTAAAAATCCATAAAAGTTTATACATTCATAAAATTCAAAGATATAAGTAGAATATTACTATGAGCAATGTTATACAAATGCCTAACTGTATTGCAATATTTCTGTCCTTGCTTATTATAAAGCACGGCACTAACTTGAACTATTTCATAGACAGTCGGACATTACATTGTGATGAGAAATTGTTGCATACATTCAGCATTCAAGATTCTTATCTAACCCCGCAAATCATCAGAAAAATATACAAAGGATGCAAAGCAGAAAGGATAAAGAAGGGCGGTTGAACTCCACAGTGAGAGCAGCACAGACTTTCTTCCATCTAGAAATTAGGAAACAAGTAGTCACAAAAACACATTCTTCTAGCCTTCAATATACACACATTTGACCAATAACTCATCCTAAAGCTCTAGTGAATGCTACAATGGAAACCCTCTCAAATTTTCATAATTAGTATAGACATTATTCCAACGGCACTGTTATACACAGAGGCTACAGCACTACCAGTAAGTGGCGAATGGCAACCGAAAATTTAATAAATTTACAATATATACAGATTTATCTATTTAGAAAAGATCCAGTTATAGCAGATAATTCGACAAGTAGCCTTTAAAACGCACTTACTTTTTGCCGAGTCAAACCAAGCTGCGCGTTTCTCAAGTGAATCCTCATCAACTGGAGCACCCAACAAAAAAGAAAAGAAAAACCCGACAATAAGTAAACGCAAATAACTTCAATCTTCAGCACTTCCACTTTAGCACAGAGCTTAATATCTCAAATCAGTTTCATCGAATTCCAAAAACTTAACAGTGACGAAGTGCAACCACAAAAAGTCAACTTAAAGTGTGGCAAAAATTAAACCAATTAACCACTCAAGCATACTACTAAAACTGACAATTGAATATTTAAAACAACCGGTTACACAAAAAACCCTGAAAATGAAAACTGCTCATAACATCAAATGATTGAATTCGGGAAACCGTCACTGCTCACGATGACGGAGAAGAAACAGACAAAAAGGCTCAAAATGCACGTTTCGTTTATCCTCCCGAATTTAACACATTCTCTCGTTTAAGCACGTTCCTTATCGAAATTAAAGGAGAAAACCTAAATTGCGGAGTGAGGCAAAAATGCAGGAAGCGGCGTAAGCGAAAACCTGAAAGAAGGCAAGGGAAGCAACGAGAGCGTGAAGAAAAGCGAGAGCGAGATTCACAACGAGGACAAGACGCGGAAAACAGTGAGCGTCTCTGAATCCCGACATGGCCTCGTGCGTTTGAAACAAACAAACACCGCTTGCGTTGTTCTTTCTCCTTCTCCTCTGTTCTACTCACTCCTCCAGATCTACGCGTATATACGCATATGCATGTGATGCGTGGGTGTATCGTATCGCATCGCAGATTCATTCACAGCATCCACGGCACCAACAAAACGTGACACAGTTAGCTTATTTAGTGGAGGGGCATCCATCGGAAAATAAAATAAAATAAAATAAAATATAAAAGCTAATAATAAATATAGTAATTAATTAATTAATTAATTAATAATATAAGGGGAACCCACGATAAGAATTATGGTCGTGGGTGAGAAAGCAAGGGCCACTTCATCTCTTGCTTCTTTTCCGTCACACACTGTACATAAACATTGTCGCCTTTTTAGTTTTTTTCTTTTTAGATAAAATAAAGCCACCACCTCCTTTCGTTGACTTTCTGCTTTGACTCTTCTTTCCCAATGTCACGTGCGGCTTTTAAATCATTTTGTCTTTAATTAATAGCTACTTATTTGCTTGATTAATTCATTAATTGTGTTCTTCTCTCCACACTCCATGTTGGGCCTACAATTGGTGGGCTAATTGGCCTTTAAATTATTTAATTTTTGTTTATGATGTTTTTTAACTTTATATTTTGGTTTTATCCCTCAACGTCATCTTAGACACTATTTATTTTGTTGTTTAAAACGATGTATTTTTTTAACCAAAAACAAATACAAAAATTATTTTAGAGACTAAATAAAGTTAATAAATAGAAACTAAAGTTAAATAACTTATAAAGTTAAAAATAAATAATAATAAGACGTAAATCTCATTTTTGTCACTAGTAATTTGACTTGTGCTAAATCAATTTCTATACTTACCAAATTATTGCTTTGTAAATGTAATAATGGGAAATGAAGATTGAGGTGACTTTGTGAACAAAGTCATGTTATGTTGTGACTAAGGATGGCAACGGGTCGGGTCGGGCACGGATAGTGCTATCCGCAACCCGACCCGCAAAAAAAAAAAATTCGTTCGTTACCCGCCCGTTTACCCGTCAGGTATCCGCTTAAAAAATATCCACAGATATTTTTAAAACCCGCGGGTACCCATGGATACCCGATACACGCAAATATTTTAAAAAAATATGTATTTTATAATATTTTTAACATAAAATTATAAAAATAAAATATAAATTAAATTAAATTAAATTATAATTATAATTAAATTTGACATAATAAAATATATTGTTACTTCTAATTTTAATTAAATTTAACTTAATAAAATATAAATTAAATTTTAATTTTAATTTTTTGCGAGTAACAGGTGTCCGCGGGTACGGATAGTATGATACCCGTACCCGACCCGTTTATAAGCGGGTATTAAAATACCCGCTACCCGCTACCCGCTACCCGCAGGTAATAAATACCTGCGGGTAGTATAAAATCTGCGGATATCCGCGGGCACGAGTATTTTTGCCATCCCTAGTTGTGACAACTTCAGTTTTGAATAACTGAACTAAGGCCGAGTCATGTTGTGACTATGACGACTTCAGTTCTCTAAAATTGAAATCATCATAACATAACACGACTTCAGTTCATTTCGTTCAAAACTGAAGTCATCACAATGTGGTACGACTTCATTTCAATTTATTTCAGAATTGAAGTTGTCTCAAGCTACGACGACGATTTCACTTTTAATATAAGACTTCTTCGTTATAAAAGTCATGTCAACTTGACATGACTTGCCTATATGCATGACATGACTTGCCTATATGCATTTTTTTTTGAACTTGCACCATTCTAAATGAAATTATACCAAATGGTGAAAAAGATCTAAGATATGCTATAGGTTTGTTTGATTTTTGATATTTACTTTTATCAATTACGAAGAATTAATATAGGAAGAATAATGTATATACATATTTTATAAACATATTAGAGTCTTTTTAGTGTTTTATTATAAATATAAATATTTTTTACTGGTAAAAAACAGAGAATAGATATATTATTATCTCTATATATTGGATAAATCTATGTTTATATATAAAATAAATTTTAGATATATTTATAATGTTAAAAAGTATTTATATTTTAATATTAAATTTCTAGTTAAAGCAAATCTCATAAAATAGTAAATTCTAAGAAGAATTATTACTAATCTAAATTAATTTATGTTAAACATATTACTCGATAATTTACATGTTAAAAAATGTCTAAATTAATATATGTAGTAAATATTACATGATTTAAATGAATACATGAAATTAATTTAATTAGGTTTTAAAAGATTATTAATCAACTTATTCACTTACAAATAACTTTAATTTTAATTCCATTTTCACAATATCAAAATTAAAATATTTATAAATTAAATAAATAGAAATAAATAGAAACAAAATTAAAAAATAATCATACAGAAGAGTGTTATATATATATATATATATATATATATATATATTGTCTTTAAAAAATAAAAATGATGTGTAATTGGTGTAAAACATAAAATATTAATATAAGAAAATATTATATACCAAAGTAATATACCTCTAATAAGAAGGAGCACAAATATTCTATCAAAGTTAATCATTGTATAAAAGGTTGATATACACTTTTTTTTTTCTTTGGGTACTTAAACCACCTTCATCTACGATGACATGAACAAATGTGTTATGCTCACCAGTAAATATTGTATATATATAAGAAGCATCATGATCATAGAAGTATTGAAGGAATATAACTACATCAATTAGTCTCTCTTCCTACCATATATGTTTGGTATTATATGATCTAGTGCAACTAAAATGAAAAATTGTATAGAAAAGACAAAAGAACACAATATGATAAGAAACAATGATATATTTTATTGATAAGTTCGTGATAAACACATGCAATAATTGAATACAACAATTCACAAAGTGCTAAAATAACAAAAAAGTGAATAATAGATTACAAAATGTTAGTAATACTATTATATAACTAACAATATAATGGAATGACATAAAGTCTTGAATAACTAATAGTATAAACCATCTAAGAATAATCAATAGTAGACACTTGAGCTACAAAAGATTATATCAAGCACTCAAGCCATATATTGTTTATTAGATTTTCCACCAATGTAAGACAACATCATACACATATTCAACAAACTCCATCCTGTCATGGTTTTATTACATCTTACATGCACATTAGTGTAACCATATGATTATTATCTACAATCAATATCTAACAAAATCTCAAGACTACATGAACTTGCTTCAAGAAACATGTTTGGTAAACATGACAGATGCATTATCCTTCCTATGTTTGACAATTCATCATGTTCTTCAATGTGAATAAAGTGACACCTGATGTCAATGTGTTTGGTTCGCTGATGATGAACTTGATCCTTTGCTAAGAAAACTGCATTAATACTATCATAGAAAGTACTTTTCTTCTTCTATGTAAAACTTGTATCAATAGTTAGACCCTTCAGTTAGATTCATTTATTTGTTGTCTTTGCAAGAGGCGTATATTATGCTTTAATAGTAGGCAATGTTATCATAGGTTGCAAAATTATACTCCAACTGAATAATGAGCCCCCTATTCTGAAAGTATAACTAGTGATAAATCATTTTACATCCAAATCACTACATAGTCAGAATTAAGGTATTTGACAATAGTACAATGTCACCCTTATAGACGATTCAAACACCAAACACACCCTTAAGGTACCTAAGAATGTGCTTCATCATTTGCTAATTCATCATGTTCTTACTTACTAGACTAACTACTCGTGCAATGTCTGGTCTAATGCACACCATCACATGCATTATACTCCCCACTGCACTAGCATAAGAAACATGAAATAGGTATTTCTTCTAATAGAGTATATTGGTTACAAATAGACGAATGGATGATGTCAATAGAGTAACAATTAACTTGACATTACTAATGCTAAAATGGTCAAGGACCTTCTAAGTGCACTCATATTGACTTAGAAAAAGCTTATTCCGAGCATGATCACGTCTAATCTCCATGCGCAAATTTTGACCAACAAAACTCTAAGTTCTTCATCTTAAACTCACTACTCAATAGTGCGAAAAATAGGTTAAATATACAAAAACAAATGATTAAGTGTGTTTTAAATTTTTTTGCTATAGTACACAAAAACAACTTATGATATAACGATCAAACAATTTTTTAGTCGACAAACTCATTATCAATATGTTTTTACAAATCTTGTTTAAAAGGAAACTCTTTCTCTATCCAGTTAAATAAGTTTGATAATATGTAATTATTAAGTGTTCAATAAAAAGAATGTGCTACAAATTTTTATATTGGTTCGTCTATAGTCAAGACCCCACATAGTTCTTAATTAACACGATCATGTTCCACTAAGTAAACTAACGCTGCACAATACAAATAAAGTATTCTTTAGAGAACATTGGAGTGTTATATTAACTATAAGAGAGTTAACATTCTAAGATGAATTCAAGATTTAGGTTCACCCTTTTAGGTTGTTAATTAGAGAACATTGGAGTGTTATATTAACATGCTAGATTGTAAGCATTTTCTCTTAAGATTTTATGATTTCTATAACACGGTTAGACCATTCATGAGCAAAAGTTCTTTCTTCTTCAAATTGTCTTCTATTTATGGAGGTTATGAAGATAGTCTTTACAAATATTTTTTAGCCATTGAGTCTTGATGAATTCTTCGTTCATCAAGTTACATTTGATGTTGTAGACAATGAGGGTTGAAATAAATGCTCTTCACACATCATTTCATGCAAACCTCTTCAAGAAAAATTTTGATGCTTAACCTAACTTGCCAAACCTAATTCAAATAGCTTTTATCTCATATTGAATAAAAGTTAGGGTTATACAAGGTGGATGGTCCATGCAAAGGTGATAAGTAGTCCTTTCAAAAGTGTTTTTGGTATAAAGTAGCTTTGACACACACTTTGATAGATCTTTGATATTTTCATTTCTTATGAGATCCTCTTGATGGTCAAATAAGAGAAAATTATGTGCAAAACATAGTTCACGCATTTATAAGCCTTTGAATAGTACTATGAAATGTTGAAAACTACATGTCTTATAATTTGTCTAAGCTCGAGCTAATCAGACATAAATATATATGTAAAATGCTTTTGTGTCTATGGTTATCAGATGAAGCAGTTGTTTATGTTGATATTTGATACTTAGAAACAAATATATCATAAGTGCCCAATTTACTCATAATTTCTATGCTTTCTAACACTTATCTTACTTTATTTGTTGTGTAAAAGAGATTTTTTACCCACTAATACTTAAGAATTCAACAAAAGCATTTGGATAAGAACATGTGAGGCTAACTAGTACAATTTCTTATGGATTTTAGTAATTTTTTAAGAAATATAGCTTAATAGCTTAAGCCCCAAAATTGCAGCTTGAGCACTGAAAGACGATTTTAAGATAATTCCAAATTTTCTTTTATAGCCCAAGCAAAAAAAATGGTACCTGAGCCATGCAAAGAAAACTTCAAGAAAAAGGTTTAGGCTATGAAGTAATCTGAAACACCCAACTTGGAGCTCAACCATAGATGAAACCCCTTTGAAAGAATGTTTTTGAATTGAACATCAAGAAAAAGGTTTAGGATACGAGGAAACCCTTTATGGAGGGAAAACTCTCAAGATTGGCCACCATGTTTGGAGTTGCAACAAACTTCCCAAAGTCTATAAATTAAAGGGTTGACCTCTATTTTAATATGCAAAGTTCCATAGTCAGATTCTTAGACTTCTCGCTAGGATCTCTTTCTCTCATTTCACTTGTAAAATCTTTTAGAATAAAAAATACATGATGAGGTTACAACAACTCCTAAGATTGAATGTTAGAATCAACATGAGTGTTCAATCTCCTTGTGTTGGGATTGGATGTAGCAATCTGAAATTCTATATTGGTACTATTTTATATAAGTGTTATTTCATAAGTGATGAATTAATCACTCATCCATTGCATATATAACTCGAGTTAGCCAAAAGCTAAATAATCTTATAGATCCAATTGAATAGTCTAATATTTTTAGGTGGAAGAAATACATCTATATGCTTTAGCTGGTTAAAGAGTCCTAACCTTAATGCAAAGCCTCTTCACCAGGACATGGAGAATTCACCTGAGTTAGAATGCTTTTAGGTCCTTAGCTGCAAACATGGGTTTAGGATTAAATTAGTGTACTTCCAGGAACAATGAATGAAACTTTTTAATTCAATGAAACAATAACCATGCTTAAGTAAAGAGTTATGAAACCCAATCCCAATATGTTTATTTTCTTGAGTTCTTAAATCTCGATGATGAGTTTTGTATCATTCTCTATTTTATTACCAACCTGTTCAAATACAAATCCAAATGGAAGTCTAGTTTTCGATAAAGATTGATCAAACCCCTGTGGATACAATACTTTGTACTACAATTAGACCATGCACGTGTTGGTGTGATTGCCCACCTCACTCAAGGAGTCATCAATATATTGTATGTTTAATACTTTGTTGTAAAACACTTAATCAAAATCACTTAGAGTAATGTTATGTTTGTTGATTTTTTTTCTAACAGAAGGTCACACATTCAATCCTCCACCTTTGTTCATAAGTGTGAAGTATGGATACTAGATGTGAGAGATGCTTACTTTCTTTGAGTCATGCCATGTCGACATGTTGTATGTTCTTAGGAATGGGCACCACGTTCTACTAGATGACATGCAAAATCCTATACCAAAGGTTAAGTGGATTGAAGAACCAAAACATTATTACTAGATGAATATAAGAGCATGTAACTCTCTCATATGTTTCATCAATATTAGTTGTTTAACATGAAGCAAAATGACATCGCAAAACCATGTTTCAACGTGTTTTAGTAAAATTATGAGAACTTTGTCGACTCTATGGAAATCTCAAGAAACAACCTTGAAAATGTTTAAGGACTCAAACACATTATTTTGGAGGAGTTCATCGGCATCCTGAGTTGTTTCAATTCAACATTCATAAAAGCAAAAGCAAAAGCAAATCTTTTGGCCCTCAATGCTTAAAGCAGAAGAAGGTTGGACCTCTAAAGTGTTAGAAGCAATAGATGATTCATCAAACTCTAACATGTCAAACTATGGAGACGAGTTCTCCTTCCTAAGTCATAAGTTCAATAAGATGCTTAAAAAAGATGAAGAATTAGGATATGAAAGAAGATAACAAAAAGAGGTTCAAAAAACATGAAAAAAATAACACTTATATTTTCCACATTTTTAATCATAATTAGTTATAGAAATTTATTAGGCAAAATTTATGAGAAATATTGTATGTTTTCCATGAAATAATTTAAGGACAAATTCTTATGGGAAGGTTGTCATGAAATAAATTAATAAGAAATTACTCATAAAAAGAAAAAATTATAGAAAACATTTTCTATAAATATATTACTTATTCAATTATGACCAGAGAAAATCCATGGGAAAGACAATACCACTCATGAATATTTCTCATAAATTTTAACCATGAAAAATTTCAATTTTTCTTATAATAGTTACTGAAATAAAAAGTCGAGAAAAGAGTCGAGAAAGTTATTGGAATTTGTACTTTTATAAAAACTTCTAATTTGATATATATATATATATATATATATATATATATATATATATATATATATATATATATTTATTTATTTATTTATAGAGTCTCCTTAGATGAAAAAAAAATTCAATGGTTATCTCATTTAAATAATTTGTGCCTCTAATTAAGCAATAATCTTTGATATATAACATAATGATTAGTTTATATAAAATATTTAACAACTTATATAGTCAATAATTTATGTCTCAAAACCAATATGAACTTTTATACCTTCTTCTTGTTTATTGTTTCAAATGATTATAAAATTGAATGAAAATGAAACATGAATCCATGAATTTGAAAGCAACTTTATTCCATAATGCAAAGAAAAACTCCTCAAAATAAGATAACATATATCCTAAGTCAAACAAAATAAGCATATTTGTCACCATGGTTTAACATAAAAATATATTCCTACCAAAATTCAAATATTAAACATAATTCTAATGATGCTGGCAACAAATCACAATAGTAGCATTGCTCATTAAGACCACTGAAATGGAGGAAAATAAAAGTCATCTCTTAGCTCATTTTCAATGTCCATAAAAGGGTTAATCTCTCGTTGTTGATTCAAATGGGAGGAGGAGAGGAGAGGACATCTATCATTTCCACCACCATTCTCATTGCCTACATCGTAAGACAAAGGAGTCATTATCTTAACATTGATTTGAATAAGAGAGGGAAAACTCATAACTACCTCTTATTTTGATAGTCTCATTATTTGCATTGGGTAGAAATAAGTTATTTCCATGGGATTGATTTGAACATGAAGAAAATATATGAGTACTTCCAATACTTCCACTTGCATCAATAGGGTTAAGTCCTTGCACTTGTTTTGTAGGAAAAGAAGATGAAATAGATTTACCACTACCATCAACAAAAAAACTATATCCATGATAAAGATATTTGTGAGGGTAAACAATATCAAACAAATCTTCCCTACGTTCACCATATGGAAAAAAATTGAAGTTTTTCCCTTCGTCTATGGGACTAAAAGAAATATCAGGAAGAATACTTTCAGTTGCAACACTTCCATAAGCTTCATTATTGGCACCAAAGACAACATCAGATATGTTATTTCCTCTTGTGTAATTAGGGTAGAAATTGAATCCATTCACTTGATTTGGGGGAGCTAAAACAACAACAACACCAAAATGTTATCACATTCCACTTAAGATTAGTTTGAAAAACATGATAAAATCATTAATCAAAGCAAACAATAAGTAAGATTCATAATAATAATAGTAAAATCACTTACCATGAGATGACTTATCTTTCTCCCCACGCTTGATAGAAAGTTCATTTTCCAATTTTTGTTTGAGTTCGATAAAAGAAGCCCTCATTTCTTTGGCTTGTTCATGAGTAAGATATTTAGCCTCCCACCAACCATGGGCATTTCTTGTCTTCAAAATCTCTCTAAGTTCTTTCTCACGTTCTTCCTCATAGTGCATTTGATCTATAAGTCTCTTATTTTTTGCACAAAGTTCATCTATCTCTAATTTTGTTTGATCCTCCACAAGAAGATTAATAACATCTTCAGAAGGGTTTTGTTTATCACAAGAAGTTGTCATCACTAGGTGAGAAGGTTCTCCGTAGCTAAACCAGTTTCCAGATGAAGTATGCATAACTATATCAACTTTTGCTCCACAAAGAGTTGATAACTCACTAGCTTTCTTGTGAATGTCACGTTTTCTTTTGGTGAAAGTAATGAGAAGATCCCTATTATTCTTAATTTTCTTAATCTCTAGTTTTTGTTTTTGTTTGATAAGTTTTCCTTCCATTATGATTGATAGAACAAAGGAAGGAAGATATGTAGTGATGAACCTTTTTGTATCTGGCTTGGAGTTGTGATGTTAATAGAAAGAAACAAAATGTATGTAATTAATGCAATATTTATAATATAATTAAATATTACGTATTTCATACATTTCATTTGTTTTCCCAATTTTGGTATGCTTGTAAAGTTTTCTAATAATAGAGATTCATAATTTATTTATACTTATATATACATAAAATGTCACATTAATAAAATTCTTAATGTTTCAAGAATAGTTATGTGTATGCATGCATGGCAATGATTTTATTTATGAATTTAAAAAAATGTAAGGATTTGATCGGCCAATAATTAATGATAATAAAATGTATATTGACATACAAGGTAAATAAAACATATAGTTTATGTCTTTTAAGAATTTTAAATGTATAAATAAATAAATAAAACATTAATATATTACCTTTATTGTTTGTATTTGTTAATTAAAAAGTTATTTTTATTATTTCTTTATCTAATAATAGAATATTTTTATTACGTATAATTAAGGTAAAACAATAAATATATAGTGTAATTCTTCATTTTCAATAAATTTCCTGCATTATTATGCTCGATATTATATTGATTACACGAAAAAATATTTTTTAAATTAAATCATTAATCTCTTAAGTGATAAAACAAAATTCATTAATTTAATCAGATACTAATTTAAATTTAATTTTTACTATGTAACTAAAATATTAGTGGCTAATGTTAAAGACTAATTTAAATATTGATTTACAAGGTACCATAATATAAAAATAATATAAGAATAATCTATTGATAAATTATATACAAATCAATTTAATGATCATGTTATGTAAAAAACAATTACTAATCATATTGTATAGAAATCAATTCAATGATCAAAGTATATAGAACCTAGCTAGTATAAATTTGAATAGATCCATAAATTTTGATTTCTGCAAACACACATTTCTTTATCATTGTGAGGAGAAATAGAATATAACGCATCATGTGTACTTGCATTATCTTGTATCGCGATACTCGCTACATTACATTTATTATGAGCAAATTTAATGTATCAAAAAGTGCAAACACTAGATCTATCCATTTATTATTTTGTGCAAAGAATATTTTCTAAAGATGTTTTAAGTTTTTAAGTCAATAGTTGTTCTTGCTACAACTACATTGTTTTAAGTTTTAAGTTTTAAGGCTCTATCAAAAGGTTCATCTTTAGCATAAAGGAGATTTGTTGTACTTGCTACAACTACATTGTTGTACAACAACTTGATAATGTCTAGCCTTCGTGTAAAATCACTCTATCTAAGACACTCTATGTAAGTTGAGTAAATAACATGGGCTATAATATAAAGTCTTCAAAAGGTGAAAATCCTTTAATGCCTTTATTATTGCATGTGGAGCATTAAATGTCACAATAATGATCTAATCATATGATGGAAGAAAGAAGAAGTATAAAAGCTTGTCCAAGAAGTCTTTAAAAACTATCGTAAACACAACAAGTGGCTTTTAAAAAAACTTGTATATAAGGAATAAATATCATAATCTATAAAGAATGTACATGAGGACAAATACATCAATGCGATTCTCAAGCTATTTAATTTCAGGCAAATTTTATTTTATATACAATTTGTGCATAAGCTTTGAAAAACCTATGTAAATCTTATCATTCTTTCATATCCTTGAGAGATTATACAAACCTAGAGTGAGTACATTATTAGATTTTTCTTTGAGATATAAGACTACTCTAGTTTGTTTAGTACAAGACATGCGTGTTTAGAATTCTATAATCTCTTTTGTTGTGTAAGCCAAGGATGACCATTTATGAAAGAATGTTTACTCCATACAAGTTTAAGAAAACTATAAAAAAAATACAAGAATTGATATGAACTTGGAAAAGTTGTGAAAGAATATATGTAATTAGAAACAATAAAACTTTTATTGTTTAGTCAATGGTTACCAATATTTGTCAAGGATTGGGAGTATCATGTTAAGACAAACCAACATAAACATTTGTGTTTGTTTCTCTATATTCCTCATATATGCATAATCTTCTATAAATCTCTTTGAGATATAAGACTACTTTAGTTTGTTTAGTATAAGACATGCGTGTTTAGAATTTTATTATCTCTTTTGTTGTGTAAGCCAAGGATGGTCATTTATGAAATAATGTTTACTCCATACAAGTTTAAGAAAACTATAAAAGAAAAAAAATACAAGAATTGATATGAGCTTGGGAAAGTTGTGAAAGAATATATGTAATTAGAAATGTTAGAAGTGAACTTTAAGCCTAACTCAACCCCACAAAACCGGCTTGTAAGGTGAGGATTGTTCCCACTTCCAACACACTCCCTCACGCCGAGGTATATTCATCTCGTGCGTGGGAAAAGAAATTAGTGGGTGGTCCGTTAGCGGCCTGATATCGGGTGGAACAGAATGTCCAAGAAAGTTTGCTAGGATAGACTTTAACTTGGCTCTGATACCATGTTAGAAGTGGGCTTTAAGCCTAACTCAACCCACAAAACCAGCTTGTAAGGTGAGGATTGCACCCACTTATATATTGTGAATTGGCCTTATCTCTAGTCGATGTGGAACTTCAAACACACTCCCTCACACCGAGGTATATTCATCTCGTGCGTGGGACAAGGAATTAGTGGGTGGTCCGTTAGCGGCCCGATATCGGGTGGAACAGAATGTCCAAGAAAGCTCGCTAGGATAGGCTCTAACTTGGCTTTGATACCATGTTATAAGTGAATTTTAAGCCTAACTCAACCCCACAAAACTGACTTATAAGGTGAGGATTACTCCCACTTATATATTGTGAATTAGCCTTATCTCTAGTCGATATGGAACTTCCAACAAGAAACAATAAAACTTTTGTTGTTTAGTCAATGGTTAACAATATTTGTCAAGGATTGGTTGTATCATGTTGAGATGAACCAACATAAACATTTGTGTTTGTTTCTCTATATTCCTCCTATATGCATACTTTATATATTTATGTTTGATGTTCAATAAGTGTCTTAATCTTTTAAAAATTGTTGATAAAACATAATTCTATGTATGGTTTTTATGAAATTAATATATCATTTGTTAAATGATAAGTTTTAATACATTTTTCATCTCTTTCAAACAATATAGATGGTAAATTGGTCATTTTTTTTTCTGTGTTATAGTTTGTTATTAGAGCTAAGTTTTAAGGGGTTAAGCACCTACCATGTGTAGAGAGAAGGTGGATGGGATAGAAGAACAACTCATTGTTGAAGGAGCATTTCTAACAACTAACATTTCTTGAAAGAAGATTATTTCTATTTATGGTATATAATGAAAATGTTTATCAAACCACTCAATATCTATTTCACGACTAAATGTGATATTATCATCCTAATACTTGAAAAATAATGTACTTAAGAAGATTTTAACATCATGAAAATAAGGTACACCTTCATGTGCATTATATCTAAAAATAAATATAAAAATATATGCAAGTTAAAACAATTGAGATTCCTTAATTATCAACTTTGTCGGCAATAAGAATATTCAACTACAAAAACTTGTTATTGTCACCATACATTATGATATCTTTACAATGAAAGGGAAATAGGGTAGTTGAAAGGAAAACTAGGAGTGCATGAGAAATGGTTAAGGTTATGGGTTAAGGTTATGAAGACTTTCTATTATGTGCAAAACAAAATATATATTAGTCCATTATTGAATCAGACTCTTAATAAATCATGGAGAGGAAAAATACTCATCCTAGCTTGTTTTCACTTTTTTAGGTATGAATGTTTCATCCTTAATACCAAAGATCAACCATGAATATTTAATTTCACAATAGATAAAGGTATATTTTTGGGTTATATTGATAGATTCAATGCCTATAGAGTTTATTATCTTAAAACATTGGACGTTGAAGAAACCATAAATGTAATTTTGATTATGTTTTACAGATTAATAAGAAGTTCTTATAAAAAATCCTTTATGCCCTAAGCTAGACCATTTAATGTAAGAAAATCTAAACTATTGTCTTGATATCTATTTATAGACCTATAAATAAGTAATTCTCACTCCTTTTTAAGGTAATGGCATTGTGTATCAAGGCATTGTATGTTCATGGGGTTTGGCCCCAAAGTTACATTTGTGACAAACACTACTATCAAGGGTGTTTTGAGGGTTAGTTACCATTTTGTGCATCCTTGAATATCATACCTAAGTGAAGAATTTACTTAGGGCTCATGATATTTGGGTCATGTTTTTGTTGAAAAAGATTGAGTCCAAAATGGGATGAATTGAGCCTTTAAAATATTTCCTCAGTTTTTTCAAAATGTTGAACATTTATCGAATTTTCTTTGAATCAAATCAATCGAAGAAGTAATTCTTGATCAAGGTTTGTCTAAGACGTTATATAAATTTCATTATATTCATAACAAAAAGACAATATGTTTTCAAGATTAAGATATGTAAATTGTAAAGAGTAAGAAAAAACACAAGAAATTCATATTGGTTCCCCTTTCCAAACTAGTTGCTTGATCATACTAATCCCGCTAATTCACTAAATTCAAGTTTGTACATGCACTCTACAACAAAACAAATAATAACACTTGATCTTGAACCCTTGCGAAACCCCTTCCCAAGCAAACCTTGATCACCTTGATTAAGAGAACAACAAAAACAACAACTCACATTATTATCAAAGACATGGTGATTTTCACTAAGGAGTAATGTTTAACAATGCTTCAATGTTGATCTTGAAAAGGGTTTTTCATAAATAACTTTTAAAAAAGTATATTTAGTTATGAGAATATCGCAAGTTTGTAATTTCGAACGTCTAATTTGTTTTAATGAAACTCATGTATTTAAACACAAGATTTTAAGTTTCGAAAAACAAATATGGTATAATAAACCAATTGAAAAACATTCTAATCAATTGATCCAAAGTGTATTATGACTCAAATAGCAATTCCAACTCATTGAATTGCATTTTAATAAATTTAAATAAATTAAATTAACTTTTTATTAATTTCAATCAATTCATTAGCATTTCAACTAATTGAAACATAGTAAATATGCTTTCTGGTGAAAGTTTCATAAATTTAAAATGTTGAAATCACATTTCAATTAGTTTAAATGTTCAAACATGATATTTTGCACATTATGAACATTTCAAGTGCTTAAAAGTGATTTTAATTGATTAAAATTTCCTGTCTGACATTAAAAGTAAACTAAAACCATTTAAAAACCAATATTCAAAAGCGTGTTTTTATCAAATCAAGCATTATAAGTTTACTCACAACTACATGACATTAAGAATAACATCAATGACCAAATCTTCATCAAGACACTTGTTCAAAGGGGTTAGAAGCATCAAATCAAATTTTCAAGTCTAACAGATTTATCACATTGGATAAATATCAATTAAGACAACAAATGTGTTATCTAACATCCAAGTTGAAGGGAGATTAATGGTACAAAAATTATATCTTGAAAATGATTTGTATATGTGCATACTACAAAAGTAAGCAATATAAAAGCAAACAAATCTAAATTATCATATGATGACCCTCCATTTCAATATTTGCCTTTAATTCTCCACCATAGATGAAAGATTGAAAATATATCTTATCTCATCCAAAATAAATATCCTTGCAGATCAAATTGGAGGAATTAGAACTAGATAATTTTTCATAGAACAACCATCATATAACTTTTGTGTATAAAATTTTACCAAAGTATGAGGAATAAGAAGCTCCAATAAATGATTATTGGATTGTTTCAAAGTAGAAGAACTAAATCTTTTTGTTATAAAAATGTATGGACATTATTATATCTTTAAAAATGTACAAAGAACCATTGGAACATGATGGGTGTTCAAAAACAAGTTGTGTTGATAACAAAAATAGTAAGAATTAAAGTTAGATTAATAGTTCAAGGTTATAACCAACAAGAATTATTGATTTCAAGAAAACCACACGTATAAGTTATATACTATTTATGTAAAATGGTCAAACACTATTGATTCATGCTTAAAGTTATACACTAATTTAAAACATTTCCATGCAGTTTTCCTGTAAAATAATTTATAAACTATTATACTTTGATTGATCGAAGCATGGGTTAACTAAGCTGGTTAATCAATGGTTTATTTCAATTATACTCAAACTTGTTAAAATCCTTTTAACTTAGACAATGTTTTATCTATATCTAGCATAAGTTAAAGAAAACTTGTTCTTTATATATATATATATATATATATATATATATATATATATATATATATATATATATATATATATATATATAAACATATATATCACCTTCATCTCTTCCTTTTCCCCTACGTCTATCATTTCTATCACATGCAGACTCGTTTGCTCATGCAATAAAAGCGACCATTGTAAAAGAAGCAATAAAAAAACCACCAAACAAAGAAAGGTAAGCTAGAGTTATTAAAATTGTACTAACAATTTGATATCATGACCATAATAAAATATCACACTTATATACATATAATTGAACATATTAAAACACTTTGGACACAATAACAGACCCATCATATAATGTATTCATAAATTATTTCATTTAACAAACAATGCCTCAATACATCACATAATCTCATATGGCACATTCACATTCTTTCAAAGACATCATACCATAAACAAGATCTCTAGATGACTCAATGTATTGATTAGGCTCTGAGACCATGTACCTGTTATACTCACCCCTACATTTCTAAGGCCCTTCCTCGCCATCCCATGGCCATACCTCAATCCAACAAGTATAACAAGGTAAATCATTCATATGTAGTTTTAGTCATGAAGCCAAAACTACACTTGATGACCTCTTTCAACTCTTACTCTAAGTAGTTTTCTCTTTGTGAGTCCAATATTTAGTAGAGTCAAGATAGTCTAATATTTAGTAGAGTTCACACATAATTCAAACCTTAGCATCTCCACCTTGGAAATTACTTGTTCTTATTCCAATCCACACAATTCATATCAAACCAAAATAAAAACAACTTCTTAAAAACACATACAACATTCACACTTCGTTCATTCATTACATTCTCACATAAATATTAAATTATCACAACATGTCATTCATATGTTTCCTACTTTCATCCAAACTCATCAATATAATTCAATTCAATTGAATAATTAATAATTAGAGATAACAACAGGTCGGGTCAAACACGAATAGTACCTACCCGCTACCCGACCCACAAAAAAAGAAATCTACACACTACCCCGCCCGTTTACTCCCTAAGTACCTGCTTAAAAAATATCCGCAGATACCCGTGAATACCCGCATACCCACAAATATTTAAAAAAGATATATATTTTATAAATTTTTAAATAAAATTGAAATAAAATTATAAAAATAATATAAATTATAATATAAATTAAATTTTAATTTTAATTTTAATTAAATTTAACCTAATAAAATATAAATTAATGTCTAAATTTAATTTAATATAACTTAATAAAATATAAATTAAATTTTAATTTTTTGCAGGTAATGGATACCTGCAGGTACGAGTAGTATGATACCCGCATCCGATCCGTTTATAAACGATATTAAGATACTCGCCACCCATGGGTACAAACTATATGTGTCATGAATTTTATCAGTGGATACCCATGTGCACATGTATTTTTGCCATCCTTATTAATAATACACCATTCATTGTATATTACGTTAGGTTAAAATTTAATTACCATGTTTCCATTAAATACATCAAAACAGTGAAAATCATTTATGTAACCATAGACTTCAAATTCATTTTTTTTTTAATTTTAGACAAAAATATATCAAAATTTCGGATGAATTTTTTTTTTATTTTACCTCAAAGTTTAGGGACTAAAAACATACTTTACTATTATAATAAAACATATTATTATAAAGAAAATAAACACATGCTCGTAGCACGTGTATTCTCACTAATATTTAATAAAAATAATTATTGTTTATGTCACTTGACCTAACGTTAAAATTAAACTATAAGAAGTTAATTAAAAAAATGAAGATTTTAGATATTTAATAAATATAAATTTCTAAGAAAGATTCAATTAAAAATATTTAAATGAAAAACTAAAAATTTAATTATAATTTCTTTATTCTTCATATAAATACATATAATCATGACAATATAAAATAACAGTTACATCATTCCATTATAAAACTCAAATAAGATAAAATGCTTGAACACTTAATACAACAAAATATTTAATAAAAAATCAATTAAAAATAGTGAACTTTAGTAGAACTTCAAACTTAACTAAGTTTTATTTTTATTTTAAGAAAATGTCAAGTAACAAAACAAATTGATCAGTTTAATCTTACAATTTTCTTTGCGTGTACTTAATTTAAATTTTGCGTGGTACAAAGGAAACCTACCAGTATGTTGGTGTCTTGAACCTTTGACCATCTTTGATTGATTTTTCTAATGCAGAAAAGTATTTATTCAAGTTGTTACTTTTCTTTGTTTCCTCGTCACTCTGTAATACAATGTCTTTGTTGTTGGAAATGTACCTTTTCTTTGACCAGTTTTCTCGCAATATTCCTCACTTTTGAGGTCCTTTTTCATTGACTAAGTCTTCAGCTAAAATCCATGAAAATTGGAAAAACTATCTAAATTAAATATACAAATATTATTCTTCTTTCGCGAATGGACTTGCAAAATATATATTTTTTTATTTTTCTATTTTAATTTTCTGATAGAAAAAATATTCAAGTAAACTTCTAATTGTCATTGATGTGTAGTGAAAAGTCTAGATCTCGTGATAATGTGAAATGAAATATTTTCTTTGAACCATTATCTAAGAAAATTATATGGTTTAAATATCTTTTTCGTCATCATTGCGTAATATTTGTTGCAGATGGTCCTCATTTTGACAGAATGTTTAAAATGGTCGTCATTAGTACCGAATGTTTGAAATAGTCCTCATTCTCGCAATTTGTGTTTTATTTGGTCATTTTTTGTGACGCCGTTTAAATAAGTAACGGAGCACTGTATAGGTACACGTAACACACTCAATGCAACGTAATACAAACAGTACCACTTGTACAGTGCTCCGTTACTGATTTAAACGGCATCACATAAAATGACCAAATAAAACACGAATTGCCAAAATGAGGACTATTTTAAACCTTCGGTAAAAATGAGGATCATTTTAAACATTCTGTCAAAATGAGGATCATCTGCAACAAACACTACGAAAATGAGGACGAAAAAGGTATTTAAGCCAAATTATATTTATCTTTTCAGTATTATGATAAATAATTTTCATGTTCTTTAGTTATTTTCGTTATCTTGTTAATAAGATAGACATTCATCAATTATATTTCTAAGAAATTTATTGTCATCTCCCATATTCTGTTTATGACTTTTCTTTTAACTTTTACTCATAAAAAATCTTTAATTTTTATACATTAAAATTTTCATTTTCAACTTTTTATTTGGCTTTATTTAAAATAAAGTAAGAAAAATAAAATGAGTGACACTTCTTAAATATTAAAAAGATGAATTTGTATTTAAAAAATATAAAAACAATATGTTGTAATTTTGTTAGAAAATATAATATATATATATATATATATATATATATATATATATATATATATATATATATATATATATTTATTTTTTATATATTTTAAATATAAAATATATATTTATTTTTTTCTCTTTTTTTATCTT
>Ga0214543_1002183_pt1 | contig 38538 bp, 19 predicted proteins | sample CNSS2metaG_FD_160094 | JGI IMG/M metagenome (GOLD analysis project Ga0214543, IMG submission 160094) | Root nodule microbial communities from cowpea collected in UCLA plant growth center, Los Angeles, California, USA - CNSS2 | ecosystem: Host-associated > Plants > Roots > Nodule | place: USA...
ATATATATATATATATATATATATATATATATATATATATATATATATATATATATATATATATATATATATCACCAAGAGTTTCCCATGAAACTCCCTTACCAACACATTTCACATGCCTTATTAATCACCTAATTCTTATGTAATTCCATCACCAAATATATCATGTTTCTCATTTCATGCTTATCACATGCATACCAATATACAATCCAACAAAAATATCATAGCTTATACATAATGGCACTTTCATTCCAGTCCAAATTCAACCATACATGTCAAGCATAGCCACATACTATGAGCAAGGAAAATAATTAATACCAGCATGGAGCCACATCAGCCAACACAACAACCCCTGTCAAGGATTTTTCGCCCAAGCTAAAGGTCCTCGCCCAGGCGAAAGGTTTCCTTTCGCTCAGGCGACCCCTTCTCGCCTAGGCGAGAGCTCGACAGTGGCCACTGCAAGAATTCCAGCGAGTTCTCGCTCAGGCGACAACGTCTTGCCTAATTAAGACCGCGCCTCGCTCAAAAATTAAAACCAGTCGCCTAGGCAACAACTCGAGCTGGAATCCAGGGATGATTCCCTGCTACTCTCGCTTAGGCGAGGGTCACTAGCTTGGGCGAGATTAGCAGGTTTCTCACCTGTCAGCATATGCAGCTTCTCGTTCAATCAAACACACACGCGTGACAAACATTTCATACAACCAAAACCAAAAATTCAAGCCCCAACGACACAAGAACAGTCTAGAAATAAGCAAAATACTTCAAAAAAATGTAAACCCTAACTTCCCTTACCTTTTTGATGCTAACATAAGAGCCGTAACCCAAGCAAGAGAAATAGAGTATTGGAGCAAGCTACAGAGCTGAAAACAAACATTCACGGAGTTGAGAATGAAGTACTAGAGAGAACCTAAGACAGAGCCAGAGCCTTTAAACTGAAAAAGAGGAAGAATGGAGTTGAAGTTCAACTTACCCGAGAGGACAAATCAAAATAGCTAACTGAAAAGTGAAGGGGAACTTATGCCCTAGCAGAACCCTTTTTGGAGACAAGAGTGCTTGAGAGAGGGGAATAACTTTCTGAAAAGAGATAAGTGAAAAATGAGAAGGTTGGGTAAGGTATTGGGGTCCTACAGGGAGTTGGCCTTGGGCCTACGAAAAGGCCAGGCCGATGCACCAACAAACCGGAAAAAATGGGGCTTACATTTTTCCTCTTCCCTAGATATTGAATAATTTTATTGTTTGGATTAGAAGTTGTTTTGAATAAAGAAATTTAAGATAAGGTGAGTTATTTATATGTTTTATAAGACCTTATGATAGATAATTTTGATGGGTCTATCGAGAAAGAGGAGGAAACACAATAACACACATTTATTATGACGAGTTTTATCTTTTTTTTATCTTTTTCTTTTTTTTTCAACTTTTTTCTTCTTTTCTCACTTCTCTCTACTTTCATTTCTTCATATATTATCTTTTTTGAAAGTTGATCACATTTCACAATAATGGAGAAAAATCAGAATAATTTTAATTACTTAAATTTTCACAAACCAAAGAAAGTTTCTTTTTACACTAAATATTCTTTGTTTTCTTCCTTTTCTTACGAGTTTTTCATATTTTTTTGGGGTTAATTGAGAAAAGTGATTATCTCAACTTGCTTAAACTCATACTAAATTTTATTATGTTTGAACTAAGTCCTTACATATCGAATAATTTTATGGTTAAATTAGTCTTTTGGTCCTTCTATTTGTCAAAGAGTGTCAAATTGGTCCACAAGTTTTTTGCTATCTCAATTTGGTCTTAGTTTTTAAAAAAGTTATTCAATTTGGTCCTTACCGTTAGTTTGACCAAACGGTGTTAAAGTAAATGTCACATATCAATTTGTTGGGGGGTCTGATTCACTCTGCGCAACCCGTTGTGACGGTTAAGGAGTTTGTGACATTGTTGCCGGATTTGGTGAGAGCAGGGTACCTTGTGGTAAGGATGGAACCAGGCACCAATGAGAAGAGGGTTATTGGGCGGGTCAATTGTCGGGGTGGGCCTTCACCTAGTTGGGTTCACTCTTTTCCTGTCCCAACACTATGTTCTTACACAAATTAACATTTTTATTAAATATTTCTAGAAATATTTTTAAATTAATTGTATATGAAACTTTAAACTTTTGTTTTGTTTTAAACTTGAATTTTAGTTTCTAAAGTTATGTGTGACAAGTTATTTGATCTTTAATCTTCAAAAAAATTGTAGTATATGATATATTTGATACCTTTATATATGATGACAAAAATGGTTAATTATTGAAATTAGATTTGGGGTTTAATTTGTTTAATAATAAACACTACAAGGAAATTGACTATTATCTATGAAATATCATGTACGAAATATTTTTCATAGATTATTTTCTTTTATTTAGGAAAATTGGTTGTAGATAAAGTTAAAGTTCATCGGTAAAACAAAAATAAATTAGATACGAAAATTTGTAAGTAAACATGGTCAGGATCTTTCATACGAAAAATTATCTACGAAAATAAGTCTAGAAAGTAAATATAATAACAAAAATATATGAAAATTATTTTTAAAAATATTACCTACGAGAAAAATTCGTATGTAAAATTTATCTAATTTTAAAATTAAAAATACTATGTCTGCATATTTTCATTTCACCCTAAGTTTAGGTTTTATATTTCTCTTCTTTCGGTCTCAAACACCTAATCGAAGTTGTTCAACTTTCGATCAAACACCTTTTGATTCTACATGGCCAAGCCCGTCGACGACAATACTGATTCTACAAATATTTAATAAAAATGTCAATTTTAGTAAGAGTATAAGCATAAAATTTATACAAAAAGTAAATCAAGTTTCAATTTAAGGAGGGATAATATTGCTCTATTTTTACAAAAAATATGACTAAATTGAAACTAATAATAAATATAGGGACCAAATTGAATCATTTCGACACGTGGCACAATTGTGAAGTGACATGTGTAAAAAAAAATTCAAAAAAAATAAAAAAATATTTTAAAAAATTCAAAAAAAAAACCCACAAATTGACACATAGCGTTGATTTTAACATTGTTTGGTCAAAATTGACAGAAAGAACCAAATTGAATCATTTTAAAAAAACTATGACCAAATTGAGACAAAAAAAATTTGAGGATTAATTTGACACTTCTTGACAAATAGAAGGACCAAAAGAGTAACTTAACCTAATTTTATTGTTTGGATTGAAGTTGCCTTGAATAAAGGAATTTGAAGGAAGGTGAATTATTTATGTTTTTTTATATGACCTTATGATACATAATTTTGATGGGTCTATTAAAGGGGAGACAAAACAATAAGGAGACTTGACTCCAACCCACTGTGGAACTTAGAGTCACACTTCTGAACCTTTCATCATGAAGACTTTTGATACAAGGACCCTACTACACTCGAATGAGCTGATCACCGAGACTAATTATCGACTCTGATACCATTAATAGGTCTTTTCAAATAAGGGGTTTATTGGGGAGACACAATACTAATAAGACCTGAGTCCAACCTACATAAGGGGTTGACACCGCTTCCACCCTATAACTTAAGATAGTTAGTTTATAGGTCTTCATCCTTATAAGGTGCTCAACTTTCTTATTTTTTACCCAATGTGGGACTTAGACTCATACTTGGATATCCATTATATTTTCACTCAAGGGTGAGCCCTTTCCATAGTGGAACATTTTCCCTTGAGTGGAAGCATTCCTAACAACAAACACCCTTTTCGTATCTTGTTCATTTTAACTTGGCACGTTTACCTAACCTCCCATCAGGAAGATTTTTTATACAAGGACTCACTTGAGCCGGTTATCAAGAATAACCATTGACTTTGATACCATTCATGAGTTTTTCAAGGGAGGAGGTTCACTAGAGAGACATAACACTAATGACACTTAAGTCCAACACTCATAAGGGATTGACATGACTTCGAACCCAAAATATTAAGACAATGAGCTTATGGATCTTCCTCCTTACATGGTGCTCGACTTTCGCATTTTTACTCAATGTGAAACTCAAAGTCACACTTGGATTCCTAACAAGTTTGGATGTAAAGGTGACTGAGTCATTAGATATTAGTTGATATTCAAGGATTTATTTTGTACGAAAACTATTTGAATGTAGTGTTGTTAAGTTTTGTTTAATAAATGATTACTTTAGAATATTCTAAATTGGATACTTTTATTGAGAAGTTTATGTAGTGGCTTTGCATATTGCATGTTAAGATATTGATTTTCTTAATCTAAGTTTTGAATAAGGTTTAGTTGAGCATAATTAGTTCTTTTGGCTTTCCATATGTTAGTTTATAAGTTTAAATGACTAAGATTGAATTTAAATGGGTGAAGGATGATTCCTGAACAAATTATGGCATGTATTGATCATTTTAAATAATTTAAAAGTAATATTGTTAAATATATTTTGAACAAAATCTTTGTAAACATAATTTGTTCTTTTGAAAGATGTTATTTTTATTTTTTATATTTTTACTTAAGCAAATATAGAACAAACATTCAAGCCTAGCTTTTGACCATATTTTCGCTCAAATGAAAATGGAACTGCAACTTAACCATTGCTTTCAACCTTAGTTTTACTCAAGTGAAGAACTTTTTTCTTGAGCAAAATTAATACTACGACTAAACTTTTAATTTGGCTAAATTTTTTCTCAAACAACGAAGTTTTTTCATTAGCAAAAATATTTTCGCTAAAGTTATCTTTTTCTTTGCCTTACAGTATATTGTATAATAGAGCTCATAGGGAAAGATGAAACTTGTATGATATGGGATAATGTGTTAGAAGTGGGTTTTAAGCCTAATTCAATCCCACAAAACCAGTTTGTAAGGTGAAGTTTGCACATCACTTATATATTATGAAATTGCTTTATCTCTAGTCGATGTATGACTTCCAACATAATGCGTGAGTCAATGTTTGAGTTGTGTATTATTATTGAGACCTATGTTGTAATGGATATTTTCTCTCTTCACCGATAATCTTAGTCATATAGATTAAAATATCAGGGGGTGAAAAGCTAAAGAAAGAATTTTTGAACATCATACCACATGTAAATATGTGAACTTGGATTGTAATGAACTTGTTTCAATTCATTATTAATAGGTCCACTTGTCAATTTAAATACTAATTTAGATCTAATGTTATTCTGTTAGAGGACAAGATTAACACAAATATTTTAGAAGACGGAAATTGATTCTATTTTTTAAATATATTTTTATTTATATATATAATATATATATATATATATATATATATATATATATATATATATTATTTCTTTAACATGATTTTGGTATATTTGTGTTTGGAAATTTAATTGTACGGTTAATAACTAACTAAATTAGCAGTCGGTAAGTTATTCAAAACTTATAACATATTTTATTAAAAAAGTTAATTATATATTTATTAGCAGAAATACAAGTATTATTGTATATATGTATTTAATTTGTTATTATATTATATCTTTTTAATGAATTAGAATTTAATATTTATAATAATTTTAATTTTATATATTTAATATATGTGATGTGTAATGATTTGAGTTTTTTTCTGTTTTTTTTTTGTCTTCAAAATATATGGATAAATAATAATTTTAACCTTTTAAAATATATTAAAATAATTAAAATATTGATATTAATATATTTTAATATTCAGTATAAAAAGAAAATTAAAATACCAATATTAATATATTTTTAATACCTAACAAAGACAACATTAAAAACCTACGCGAGAAGCTGAACTCTGAACTCGTTTTTTTCGATTATCTTTTGTTACAAACTTAACTCTAACAAAATGATTTTCTATCTTTATTTTTACTTTTATTTTATTGTTAGATTTGAAAGACAAAATATTAAAATTTTAAAATAAATTAAGAACATAAATTATTTATACAAAATAGGTAATCTAATATAAAAAAAAAGTACCCTCACAATATATAAAAACAAATTTATAAAATGGCTTAAATTTAGTCATGTTGAAATACTTTTACACGTGGACAAAATTTATTAGTTTGGTAGGCAAACTTATTATTTCGCTATTTGATTTCCTCTTTCTTCTCTGTTAATGTATTTTTACGTAGAAATCATGAAAAGTTCCGCTGTGATTTTCGGTTTATTTAAATCCTGCTGTGGAAGGAAAAAATCAATTTTTACCGTATTGTTGTCGCTACATTAATTATAAAAAAATTAGGGTTTCCAAAATTTAATTAAGCAGAAGTAATTATGAGAAAAAAAATGTTGATAATAAATTAATTTTAAAAATCAATTTATAACATACACTTATTTCTATTTAAAAATAACCTTATTCTATGGAGAAAAAATTAAATTTATTTCAAAATATTTTAAAAATATATAATTTGGAATTTTAAATTTAACGGGATAATTTTTAAAATGTATAAAAAACTTGAAGAAATTTTTTAAAATTATTATTTATTCACTTTTTTTTTATTTCTTATTTAATCACGTGACCATTAAAAGAAGTTTTCTCTATTTCTTATAAAGTTGACTTTTGACACAATAGAATGGTACCCTTTCAATACGGTAGATCAGGAAGTTGTTGGTATTTTTATTGTCGCTTAGTGAAAATCTTAATAAATCAATTCATAAAATATAAATAAAAAGAAGCAATAAAACCCATTAAAGTCAACTTTTTTTGAAAGATTTGAATAATTTAAATAAGTTTCTAAATTTAAACATGCTTATTCACCATTAATGGAATGACATCGGAAAAGGATGTGGGTTTGAGTATAATACTTTATATTTTTATTAAGAAATAAATATATCTATATTCATGTCATATTCGTTTCTTTATTATTTTAAATATTAATTAAATGATTTATTTAAAAAAAATAAAAATTAAGAATAAAGAAAATTTATTATTATAAAATATTCGATATTATCAAATATCAAGAAAAAAATATAATTATACGAATATTATCGAATAACAGTTGAATAAAGATTAGAAATAAGTATAATAGAATACAAATAATTAAATGCATAATTTAGATTATATGAAATTAAAATAAAAATAAAAATTTATTAAATTATAGACTAAAAGTGTTTTAATAATTTACAAAGAAGATAAATATTAAAATGGGATGAAATTTATATGTACATTCTTTCTCATTCTCATATTAATTTAAAAAGTTAAGTCATATTTCTATCTAATCGATACAAAATTATTTGTAAAAGTTAGACTAATTTTCAATAATACCTACATTAATGAATTTATTCTTATCATCCCTAACCATCAATATCAGCTTCACATAAATATTAGTATTTTCTTTTCATAAATATTTCTACCATTATTTTATTGAAGAAATTTTAAACTATTTTAGGTATGTAACTGTTTTGTGGTTTTTAGTTATTAACAAAATACTTTTTAGACTCAGTTTTTAGGTATGAGTGCAGGTGAAATTGTTATGGTTAATGTTTCTGAATTTGGATACTAGGATGAAAATTTGTTATTTTTCTCAAGCGAGATAAATCTAGCTCAAACGAAAATAGTTAGAATTTTACTTTGTTCTTTGTTCGAGTTGTCGCTTAAGCATCAAAACTTCTAGCTCAAGCGACATGCATCTCACTCAGGCGAGAAAGTCAATACAACTCTTTTTGATTTTGTTAAATTTTAGCTTAGGCAAAAATTGTCGCTCAAGTGAGATCCCCTGTCGCCCAGGCGAGAATCTCTTTCCCAAGCGAGAATGCTCCAAAGTTTTATTTTAATTTTTGTATAAATGTTGGCGACAGGATCTTGCCCAAGCTAAACTTTTGGCTGTTTTAATTTCTTATTTTCACATGTTATTGATTGAGATGTTATGAAAATATGATGGATGTGTTTTATATGATTGATACTGGTATACTAAGACTTTAGTTGATATGTTTTTGTATAATATGTGAATTGATTAAGGTAGAATTATTGATATGTGAATATGAAAATGTGATTAAGATATATATGATTGTGAAAGTATGGTTGTGAAACTGTGATAATAATGGGTTTGTTAATATATACGGACGTTGTATGTTTTTTATGTAATTCCATGGGTCTCATGGGGAGATTTTATGATGGTGTTATTTTAGTGTATACATTGGATTATGGATTCAAGTAAAGTGACATCTAGAAACACTAATGATCATTCACACTTAAATAGAGTAGAATAGATCATTTGGTGAGAGTAGGAGGAAGTCTTAGGCTATGGTAGAATAATGGCTCTAGATAATGATAGATTAACCTTGTGCGTGATAGGGTGAAACTCATTGGCAATGGTTCTATAGAGCATTAAAGGCCAACACGAGCAGTGTTATGGATATCGAATAACGGAAAATATCGGCGACCCAAAAAACCGTTATAAAGTTATAGTGGAAACCATAACGAGTTATGGTAGAAATATTGCAGTAAAAAAAATAATACCACCACATATAATATTAATGAAAAAGTAATGATATTATGTCTAAAAATTCAATTAATAATAACATCATATCAAAACACCACAAATTTAAAGTTCAAAACATAAAATAACAACACTAAAATATATGTATTAAGTTTCTTTCTAATCATCAGATTCTTCTTCAATTCCAACATAATTGTCTTCAATGTCATTATCCAATGGGGCATATCCCTCCTCCTCTTCCCCTTATGAGATACTCTTGTCAAAGTTAAGTAATCTTTCAAACTCGGAATTAGGGCTATCACACAATTCATTTGAACTTGAATTTGAGTCTTCTCTTTACTCTTCTTAGGTTGTGTTGGAGTTGAAGTTGCACCCGAACCTTTCTTAGAAGCATGGGAAGATCTAATAACAATACCACCACTCGATGGTTGCTTTCTTTTATTAGTTGCTTGTCTCCTTGTATATGTTAGTTTTGAAATGGTTGAAAAGCCAAGAAGGGGGGGTTGAATTGGCTAGTTAAAAATTTAGGCTATCTTTGCAAGCTAAAAACCACCTTTAATTGAATCAAATAGATCACCAAGTTAGGATGCAAACAGTACTGAACTATACACTTTTAATCGATCAAAAACAGAGTTAACATATTGATTTTACTAAACAAATTCTGTTCTGGTATAATCAATCGATTGAAACTGAAAATAGTCGACTGAAATACTGGAAAAAATGCAGAAATGCGAATTTGAATTTTAAACTAGAAACAATGCTCAAGAATGATCAAGATCAGTTCCAAATGATTATACAAACATGCTCAATGCTTCATATGCTATGAAAACATGCAAGAACATGAAAAAGATGATTAAAGCACAAGTTCTTGAAACTTTAAAATGAAAATACAAGAGAAAAAGGTTAGAGAAGAGAGGACACCACGAAGTTTTATACTGGTTCACTCAAACCTGAGCTACATCCAGTTTGTCAAGACAACCTTAGCTTGACTTTGCACTATTTCAAAATTTTTACAAAGTATTCACCCTTACACTTCCAAAATATGCAAAAACACCACAAAAGACTCTTGAATCACACAAGAATCACACCAGCACAGCAAGAACCCTCTTGCAGACCTGGAAAACCACCAGGCGCACACACAAAGCTTGAGAAAGATTAAACCTTAGTGGTAGCACAACCTTGCCTACCACAAACCACTTTCTCCAAGCTTCAAACCAAGCCAAAAGCTCCAAGAATTGATCCAAGATCAATCTTCAACAGCTGCAACACCTGTGATCACGAAGGAGAGAGTTTCCACACGTTTCCAGAACTAAATCGTGCTCTAAAATGATCAACATACCTCTCTTTCGAAAATCACAGCTTTTATAGTTAAACTGTTACGAAATTCAACAGCTTGATTTTCAAATCAATCGGTTGATTTCACTTGACTTAAATGAAATCAGTCGATTAAAAACTAAATCAACTGATTGAATTTGTTGTAGTTTAAGACTACTGTAGCCAACCTTTTAACCTGTTAAAAAGTCATTCAACAGATTAAAAAAGACATTTTAACCTGTTGAAAAACTATTCAACAGATTAAAAACACACCAAAGACCAAACTACATCTAATTAATGCTTTAAGGTCTACAACATGAATTATAAACTACAAGTACACTTTCTTAATGATGTAACTACATGGAGAGCACACGTTCCAACCTTGATCACCATGGATATCATCAATTCTCCTTTCCTTCATCAATGTAGGCTTCATTCCAATGGTAATGGCTTCAAGATAGATCAAAAGAGCTTCATTCAATCTTCATCAAATCTTCAAGAAGCAAACCACCTTGACTTCTCATGTCAACAATATAGACTGTTGGTTCTCCAATACTTGAAGCTTATAAACAGTTGTCCAATTAAGACCCGAATCATCATCAAAAACCAACTCATTACCCCATCTTCATTATCATTATCATCATCAACTTCTTCCACTAACCATTCGTTACATTCATCAATGTCATTCAATAGAATAAGGTCTATTTCATCCCTAATATCATATTTTTGAGCAAGTTATTAGTTATACTTTATGTAAACCAAATCATGCAACCTTTTGTGGTCTAGCCTATTCCTTTTCTTTGAATGAATTTGCATTATGAATAAGTAATTTAACAAGATAATAATGAATTAAGTCATCTCTTATTACTTGCTTAAATCCACTACAATTATGTTCAAATCTCGATGAACTACATGTCAAACTTAAAATCTTGATTGCTAGTTTTTGTAAGTTGGGAGTTGCATGCCCATAATTCTTACACCATTGAGCTACACAATCAAAGAAACTAACTTAGAATGTAACCATTATATCTTAGCATAATTTACAAAGTGTGTAAGTGTCTCACCTGTGGTTGTGGTCTTTCTTGATACTTTGGCAAAATCATCACCAAAGAGTTCATTTGCACTATTGTAAAGAGGCAACTCAGTTAAATTATTTTGTTGCACATCTTTACTTGGCACCAACCTCTTGATGCAGTCATATAATCCATTTGTAACTTGCAAATCATATTCCATGTTTGGATTGGAATAAGAGAACTCTGGGTTAAAAAAGTGACCAGCAACATGCAAGGGACGATGAAGTTGACATGTCTATCTGTTATCAATGATTGTAAATACATCATTGTATTTACTTTCATCGTTGTTGAATGACTTCATTATTGTTTCCTAGGCTTTCTCCACTGCTTCATATATATAACCCATAGCTGCTTTTCTTTTCCCATCCATTAGACAAAGCATATGAATAAGAGGAGCCATGACTTTGAGAGTAAACACTACTTGATTCCAAAATGAAGGCATAAGAACAATTTTTGTAGCCTCCCTTCGCTTGGCTTCCTTAGATAGCTTACTATTGCTCCATTCATCAGAAGTGAACATCTTTCTCAAATTTCCCTTCTTTTGATGCAACCTTTGTAATGACAAATAAAAGGTAGCAAAATTTGTAACATGTCTTACTAATTCCCTTTTATTTGTAAATTGTCTCAACAGACTCAAGGTACTAAAATGACTATAGATAAAGCCAACAAGACTAACTCCTCTTTGAATTGTCTTCTTTATCAAAGGAAGCTTTCCAATGTCTTCAAGCATCAAATCTATACAATGGGCAACACAAAGAGTCCAATAGAGATGGGGTCTTTTCTCTTCTAACAACTTACCAGCCAACACATAATTGCTCCCATTATCTATTATAACTTGAATAACATTTTCTTCTCTAATCTCTTCCACAAGGGAATCAAGCATCTCAAATAACTTTTCTCGTGTCTTCACAAAGTTTGAACCATCAATGGACTTGACAAACATTGTCCCTGCAGAGGAGCTCACCAAAAAGTTAATCAAGCATCGTTGCTTTCAGTCAGTCCATGCATTTGACATAATTGAACAACCATGTTTGCTCCATTGCAATTTATGATCTTGCAACAACTTCTCAGTGTAGTCAACTTCCTTGTTGAGAAGTGGAACTCTAAATTCATGATAACTAGGAGCGAGTAAATTAGATCCATAAGCACCGATGACATCAATCATATCTTGAAAAAGTTTCAACCTCACAAGGTTGAATGACAAGCCTGCTTGGTACCAAAATCGAGCAATATATTGATGAACTGAGACCTTTAAATTTTTGTCACATGCCTATTTTGATGTTATCTTGCCTTAGTTTTTCCTTTTTTTTCTTCTCTATTGCAGTAGGTGAATTTCTACAAAACATATCCATTAGTCCTTTTCTTCCACTGCTATTTCTCCTTTTATCATTACTAGTCGTGGAAATTTCAACCTCATCTTCACTCTCATGGTTATTATTGATTGCAATATATCTAGGATTGATGGGGAAGTTGTCTGCTTTTTCTTTGTATAATTTCCAAAGTTCTTTTCTCACGTTTTTTTGGAGTCTTGGTGCAAGCAACAACATTGCCCTTCTTTGCCATGAGATGTTTTTTTTGCTCCAATAACTCCTCATTTCATAACTTTCCCACAATAATTGCAAATAGTTGTATTTAAATTTGATTCATCCATCGGATGACAACGTTTCCATCCCAGGTCACTCCTATGAGATGTTCTTGAAGGATCCTTATAATTGGCCATTATTGTTGATGGAAAATAGGTATATTTTTTACAAAATAATCATAGTGAAAGTAGACAAATAGAAAAAATAAAAAAATTGAAAAATAACTTGGCGGTTGCGGCTGGCGACGGTGTGACAGTCGATGACGGTTGACGGTGGGTGGCAACGGATGGTAGTGGCTGGTAGGGACAATTGGGCTAGGAAAGAAGTTTTGTGGAAGCTTTAGAAGATTTTGGTTACAAAATTTTAAAAAAAATAATATTTGCTGCTGGTTTTGAATAAAATAATGGTTTTGAATAAAATAATAGAGAATGGAGAAAGTTTTGTAAATAGGTTAGGTTAAATTTACGTTTAGTGGACTAGGCCTAGTTTTTAAAGAATAAAAATGGCAACTAAAATTAGGGTAAAAGAGTAAAATAACAAGGGAATAGCCTTTTGCACACTAAGTTATTAGGAGGCTGAAGTAAGGGTAAAAGAGTAAAATAAGAAGGGAACAAATTTTGCACGTTGGGAAAGTGGGTCAGGCGGGTCAGGCCCAATTTTTAAATGAATCAAACTATGCAATTAGGTTTTGGAAGGTCATCTTCTTCCTCCCACCAACACACGCCGTCGCTACTCTCTTTCTTCTCTTCTCCATTCAACATTTCATTCGATTTTTTGCCACGACTGCTCCACCACCGCCACGTGCCATGCCCAAAGCGGCCGCCACGAAAAACACGATTCGCCTTCGCCTTGTTATGGCGTGGCCGAAAAACCGCTATCGGTATCCACCATGGCACCGCCATGGCCGATATTCAACAACATTGATCACAAGTTCAAGTCTCTAGTGATTTTGATTCCAAATACATGTATTTGGACAATTAGGTTTAATGTTAGTTGTCTGTGTGCAATTATGTGAAGTATTATAGTTTGTCCATGTATGACTCATAATTGCTATGTTTTAATAGTCTTAGAATAACTCTTTTGTATACTAGTTTACTCTTGTAATTTGTGATCTTGTTGTTTTTCTCTTTTTCGATGATCATCATTCTGATTGGAGCATATGATATGAGAATGTAGGTTTAGAGATGAGAAGTCTCTACTTAGAATCGGGTCTTCTTAGTTTTTTAATCTTTTATCTTTAGTGCTAACATAACTTATTGAATAAAAATATTATTTAAAATAATTAATGCAATAAAAATATTTAAAGAAGATAATTGTATTATGCTTAAATGATATTTATTATTGTTATATAAAATAGTTTAATGTAAAACTCTTCAATAATTTAATTTGTCTTTTAAATTTGCACTACAGTGACATTCATTCATTTGTTTCTTACTTTTCAAATCGCTAATTTACTTTCTGTATTGTATTATTAATAGATATATAATTTACTTGAACAGTTATAATTTATTTTTCAGCGTACACAATTTTCAATATTTATATTTTAATATTAATTTTAATGTGAATTTATTTTTTCATAATGTTATTTTTACACACTTTTTATATAAAAGGACTGAAGACACAAATAAAAAAAACGACATCTTAATACAAAAATAAAAGTATACAAGTAGAGCTTTTAAAACAAGTTGAAGGAATTGTTTAGATATAATACCAACAAGTACTAAAATAAGAAAGGTGTATAAAATACAATCTTCTTATATTAGTTCATTAAAACCTTAAGTCCTTTCTAATTTTTCTATATAGGATTTTATAATTATATAGTGGTATCATTCTTGTCTGTAAGTATTCTTTATATTATTTCTTAAACAATTTAAATTTTTGGAGTTTGAAATATTAAGTATTCTTTTTTTTGTTTATAAAATTTAAGATATAAGATTGTTTATTTGAACAAGTTCTAAAAGCTTGAGAAGGGATTATAGGACGTAACGAATTATTTTATTTTGTATTTCCTAGTAAAGTCTTCAATAATGATGACAGAAAACTAAGGTGTGTTCTTTGCAAAACATATTACTTTTTTCCGTGATTGTACTTTTTGTACTTTTCGATATTCTAAAAGTCAACTAGTATTTTTTCTCTTTAAAGCAAAATATTTTTATTGCAGATTCCAACTATTTATAATTTGGACTATCTACATTAGATAAAGGTTTGCGTGGTGTGTTGTCTATGATAGTTAATGATATTAAACTCGAGTTTAATTTTTGTAAATTTTGGTATACAACTGAGATTTTGTCTATACTAGTTATTTTGTGTACATAGAATACGAAAAAGTATATTTATGATTATAATGTAATACTTACATAAAAATTAAAAAGAGAAGTTTTTATAAATCATTTAATATTCCATAAATATACAAATATTATTATTTTTATATAAAACAGAGTTTAAAATAGGTCATTATTTTCTTATATAAATATTGTCCACACATATACCTATTTTCACAATTCGATTATAACATATCATCATACAAAAGTAAGTCATTAAAATAAATTTTTAATATAAGAAAAAAAACATATATTTATTTATACATAAAAAGATATTTAATAAATAGAATAACAATTAACGTCTTCAAAAGACTACATTTTATTAGATATCTAACATTCGCATTCAATCGGTCGAGGAGAAAACAAAAAAATTAGCATGACCGTAAATATTTTCACTTAAGGGAAAATTATTTTCCTTGAACAAAATTTTCTTTATTTGAGTGAAATTTAGTTGAGAGCAAGGGTTAAATTTCACTTTTTTTTCGTGGGATTTTTTTTTTTAATCTTGAGTGAAACAAAAGCAAATGTTTAATTTAGCTCTATTTTCTATTTTCTATTGAGTGAAAGTGAAAATATTATTTTATCCATTTTTGTTTGAACATAAAATCTTTTATTTGAGCGAAATTATAAAAGAAAAACCAACTTTATGTAATGTAGCCATATTTGTTTTTCAAAATTCACCTAAACTTAATTTAACAAGTACAACCTTTAAACAAATTTAAAAAGAAAAAAAGAAAATAGAGAATTTTCAAAGTAAATGTGCACTTACTTTGATTGAAAAACCAATCACTTGAAAGTGATCATTAGCTCTCCAGATATTATCAAATGTGATCAAATTATGAAAGAGATGAGATTTGAAAGAATGGGAGTAAAGAAAAGTTATATGGAGAATTCTAAATATAAAGAGAGAGAGAAAGAGGGAACTTTTTTTTTTTTCATGAACAAGAGAGACGGAAGAAGGAAAATATGAAATAAGGTCTTAAAATTATCTCCAATAACAAAATAATTTCATCCTAAAGAATTACCTTATCAAAGAAAAAAGACCAGGGTATAATTCCATGATCTACATTTTTATCTTCCAAGTGTAATGACTTATGAGATTCCATAACACTATAACCCGATTTATATTCCTACCACAAAAGTGATTTACTTATAATAATATAAATTTCTAACTAGTTTTACTTTGAAGGTAAATTTTATTTTACTTATACTAAATCAAATTCTAGAATATGACTGGAATAAGGTGCATATTTCCTTAGTTGTGATTCATGAAAGGTATTGTGAATGTTGGCTAAAGGAAGAGCCAAGAGAGGTTTATATGCAACATGATCTATCTTATTGAGAATCTGATATGGTTATATAAACTTTGGAGTCAACTTTTTTTATTTGAATGTTCTTCCTGCATCGGTAAATGGTGAATCTTAGCAACACATTTTCTCAAAAGAGAATACTAAATGCTCTCTTGTTTTATCTACTTAAGATTTTGGCTTACTCAGAAAGGTTTTCAACCTTTCTTGAATCATCTTGACTTTCTTATTTGTTTATTAAATTATGGTCCAATCAATACACACCATCTTAAAAGTAGTATAATTGTATTGTACATTTTCTCCTATATGATGCTTCCTAAGAGGTCATTCTTATGCTTAACAACTATTATATGATCATGTTTTTACAAAAGACTACATGATAATACAAAGACTACATGTCCAAATATTCATATTAAGGGTGGGCAAAAAATCTAATTTTTTTGATCTAATCCATTTTTTCTATAATCCAATCCATTTATATTCATTCTATGAAAAATACAATCCATTTAAAATTCATTTTATTGGATCTGGATATCAATATAATCTACATTTTATATATTTTATGGATTGGATATCCATTCTCGAAATCTAGATTTTCAAAAGGGATAATCCAAAGTATCCAATCCAAATTTTCACTTTATATTTTTTGTTAGGTTAGGCTAAAGGTTGAGACGAACTAACCAAAATTTAGTCATATTTGATGGAGTTGGCGTGACCCTATAATAAATTTGGCCGAATTAGGCTAAATTTTGTCAAGTCGGTCCCCATCGAGATTTGACCCAGTTGCTCCTGAAAAAAATTTGGAAGTATTCAGCCAAATCTGTCAAATTCATTGGTGTCAGCCCTATGGACACAAATTTGGATCTACATCCAATTTTTGGATAAAAAATGGATGTAGGTTAGATTTTCGATAGGGTTGACACCATAGAATTTGACAGATTTTTTGTCGAGGCCAACGAGGCCAAATTTCAGCATGGGATGAACTTGGATGACTTTCAAACGAATTTCGGTCGGGGACGATGTGACAAAATTTGGGCTAAGGTCGACTCGACAAAATTTCAGTCAAGATCAACTTGATTGGATTCTACTGAATTTCGGCCAAGGCCGATTTTGCCTTATACGACCAAATTTTGGCCAGAGTCGACTTGGCCAAATATGACCACATTTGGGTCATGGCCTGATCAGTTAAATTTCGGTCAGGGTTGACTCCACTAAATTCGTCGGTTGGGACCGACTTGACTGAATATGACCAATTTTCGATCATAGCCGACTAAGTTGAATATAGTCAAATTTCGTTCGGGACTTAGTCGACCGAATACGGCTAAATTTGGGCAAGTGCCGACTTGACCAAATTTTGGTCATGACCAACTCGACTGAATTTGGCCAAATTTAGGTTAGGATCGACTCGCCTAAAAATGACCAAATTTCGGTCGTGATCGACTCTGCCGAATACGACCAAATTCAGGCCAGGACCAACTCGGTCAAATTTTGGTCAAGGCCAACACGACCGAATTTTGACCGAAGCCGACTCGATTGAATTCGGCCGAATTTCGATCGTGACCGACTCAGTTAAATACGGCCAAATTTTGATCGTGACCGACCATTTGAATACGGCCAAATTTCACCCTAGGTCGTCTCAGCCAAATACGACCAAATTTGGGTCAGGGTCGACTCGGCCAAATCTCAATCGGGGCCAACTCGATTGAATTCGACCAAATTGTGAGTGGAGCCAACTAGATTGAAAATAGCCAAATTTTGGTCGCGGTTGTCTCGACCAAATACGGTCAAATTTTGTCTAGGTCAACTCAGTCCAATACAGTCAAATTTGGGTCGGGGTGAACTCAATCGAATACTTCCAAATTTTGTCTAGGACCAGCTGGACCAAATTTCGATCGAGACCGACTTGACAGAATTTGGCCAAATTTTGTATATGGTCATGCCAACTCAATCAAATACGACTAAAGTTGGACTAGTCGATCTCAACTTTTAGCCTAACCTAACCAAAAATATAAACTGAAAATTTGGATTAGATATTTTGGATTATCCATTTTGAAAATCTAGATATAGAGAATGGACATCCAATTCATAAAATATATATCAGGTTGATATCCATATCCAATAAAATGAATTTAAAATGGATTAAATTTTTAATAAAATAGTCATTAAATGGATTAGATAATAGAAAAAATAGATTGAATTATAAAAAATGGATTTCTTGCCCACCCTTGATTAGAATTTTGTGACACATCTCTTTGCATATTGAATGTCATAACGAAAAACCAATAAAAAAATATTGTCTGCCAACATCTAAACACTATTCTAAAATCATTCATGTAATGATAGCAGATATATGCAAAAGCTTCAAATTATTGTTGTTGCATAAGGTTAGCTTTCCTATTTTCGGTAAAATAATGTCATTTCTCTTCCTTCTTTCGATCAATAAGAAACTATTATCTGAAGAAGGATAAACAGCAAAGAAGAACCTTAATTATACTGTAGAACGTGGGATGTGAGACAACGTGGGACGTGCGACGTGAGACGTGACACATGGGACGTGAGACGTGAGAGACGTGCGACGTGGGACGTGAGACATGGGACGTGAGAGACGTGAGAGACGTGGGACGTGGGACGTAGGACGTGGGACATGAGACGTGGAACGTTGAATGTGGGACGTGAGACGTGGGACGTGAGACGTGGAACGTTGGACGTGGGACATGAGACGTGAAACGTGAGACGTAAGACGTGGAACGTGAGGCATGAGAGACATGAGACATGTAAGACGTGAGAGACGTGGGAAGTGAAACATGAGACGTGAGAGATGTGAGACGTGTAAGACGTGAGACGTGAGACGTGAGAGATGCGACGTGAAACGAGAGACGTGAGACGAGAGACGTGAAACGTGAGACGTGAGACGTGAGACGTGAGACGTCCGTAAACACTAAACCTTGAAATTTATATTCATAAACTTTAAACCTTAACATTTAATTGAAAATTTTAGAAGTTTAATAAAAGAATTGTTAATGTATCCATTAATTTGTACTAACAAATTTAAATTATACTCTTGTAAAAAAATGTATTAATAAAAAGAGATTAAATACATATAAAAGTGAAAGAATAAAAATAGAAGGGTAAAAGTAATAATTAATGTTTATTTAACACATAAAAATAAAAATTATGAGGATAACAACAATAATTTATATTTATTGAACTCTTAAATGAACGGAAAGAAGCAGAGGATGATCTGAAAAGTTAAACTAAGGATGGACAAAAAAATCCAATCCATTTTTGCTATGATCCAATCCATTTAATATTCATTTTATTAAAAATTCAATCCATTTTATTGGATTTGGATATCAATCTGATCTACAATTAGATATTTTATGGATTGTATATTCACACTCTAAATCTAGATTTTCAAAATGGATAATCCAAAATATCTAATCCAAATTTTCAGTTTATATTTTTTGTTAGGTTAGGCTAAAGGTTGAGATAGACTAGGCCAAATTTAGTTGTATTTGATTGAGTTAGCGTGACCCTATACAAATTTTGGCTGAATTAGGCCAAATTCTGTCAAGTCGGTCCCGATCGAAATTTTGCCCAACTGGTCCTGGACAAAATTTGGAAGTATTCGGTTGAGTTCACCCCGACCCAAATTTGACTGCATTGAGCTGAGTCGACCTAGACAAAATTTGACCGTATTCGGCCCAGACAATCGTGACCAAAATTTGGTTGTATTTAGCCTAGTTGGCTCCAGGGCCGTATTCAAATAAGTTGGTCACGATCGAAATTTGGTCATATTCGACTGAGTCGGCCACGACCAAAATTCGATCGAATTCAATTGAGTCGGCTCCAATCAAAATTCGGTCGTGTTGGCCTCAACCAAAATTTGACCGAGTTGGTCCTGGCCTGAATTTGTTCATATTTAGGTGAGTCGGTCCTGACCTAAATTTGGCCAAATTCAGTCGAGTTGGTTATGACCAAAATTTGGTCGAGTCGGCACTAGCCCAAATTTAGCCGTATTCAGTCGAGTAAGTACCGAACGAAATTTGACTATATTCAACTTAGACGGCTATGATCGAAAATTGCCCATGTTCAGTCAAGTCGGTCCCGACCGATGAATTTAGTAGAGTCAACCCTGACCAAAATTTGATTGATCAAGCCCTGGCCCAAATGTGGCCATATTTGGCCAAGTCGGCTGTGGCCAAAATTTGGTCGTATTTGGCAAAATCGGCCCTGGCTGAAATTCAGTCGAATCTAGTCAATCAAGTCGACCTTGGCCCAAATTTGGTCACGTTGTCCCCGACCGAAATTCGTTCGAAAGTCATCAAAGTTCATCCTATGCTGAAATTTGGTCACGTTGGTCCCGACAAAAACTCTGTCAAATTCTATGGTGTCAGTCCTATGGACACAAGTTTTAAAAAATTTAATTTGAATTTATTTTATGAAAAATGGATTTTGGATTTTGAACTTGATCCAAATATTTAGATCTGGATTTAAACTTGATCTAAATATTTGGATCTGGATTTTTAAAAAATCCAATTTACTTTTTTTGAAAAAATGGATTTGGATTGAAAATCTAATCTAATTATTTGGATCCAAAATGGATGTAGATTGGATCATTAAAAATCCAATCCATGATCACCCCTAAGTCATATTTTTATATTTTATAAAAAAAATATTTTTCTTAATATAATAATATATTTCAAAGGTTTTCTTAAAAATATTATAGAAAGAAATTATGTGTTTGATTTTTTTTTTAATATTCCATTGTTTGCTCACTAAACCTGTCATTTAATTTTAGCAGATGCTTATCCACTGTAATAAAAAATATATTCACCCTAAAATAATGTTCTACAATGAGAACAATGACATGATCTTTTTTATGTTGAGAATGATCATGATGTACAACATAAGTAGAGTTAAAATAAGGAATATCAATATCATGTTCACGAAATAATATCACACATTTCAATAAATTTTTCCCACTATCCTCTTTCAACTTTTGAATCAAATTTTTAGTAGAACAAAAAAAATTGCATAACATTCAACACATCCTGAGTCTGTTTCTGCAAAGTTTGACAAAGGACAATCAATAATTCATATAATCTCTTTCGTCATATGGTGGTTGGATGAACTCTAGAAAAGTGACACCCATTTTAGAGGAAGCACGCTAGAGGAGATCTTAGAAAGGAGGTATAGCAAGGTGACTCTAAAGAAGTAATCTTTGGAATAATCTCAACATAATTTTATTACAATGCTTAAGAGTAGCTTGTACAAGGGTGGAAGCCTTCATTTATAGAACGAGAGGCTCCAAATTCTGGGCCAATGAATGGAAGAAAATTCAAAGGATTTTCATCACATGCTTCATAACTTCTAGTTGTATTTCATGGATCTAAGGCCATGTGGCACATCACACTTGCCATGCTTTGCACTATTTGTTAAATGCATGGTGCCTTTCATGGATCAAGTGTCATGTGACACTCACATTTTACATGCTTTGCAACATGGGCAAATTATGTTAAATGTGAGAGCATCTTGGCCAAGAGCGAATGACCTAGGTTTTTATTGGGCCTTAGAAGCCCAGTTAAAACCTTAAGTGATCTCACATGAGCCAAGTCCAAGTTCAACTCCAAATTATTTAAAATAAAGCCTAAATAAATGGTGATAAGTGCATATTTTTGCTCTCATTTATTATTTAATTCTGGATTTTTAATTGAATTGAATTTTTAAAAGATTGATTTAATTGAGATTTTTTATAATTAGGCTTATCGTGCTTGTGAGATAAAATGTCTTAAAAATGATTTTTTAGTTGCATAAATTATGTTTGGATATTCTAATATTTTTTCATACAGTTGGAGTTAAAATTAAACTCATTAAGGTGTGAAAATAAATTGATTAAAGTTGCAAAACACCTTCAAATAAGGCTAAAATCAGCGAGTTCCAGAAAATTATATTTTGCACCCCTTACATTACTTATACACTCCCTATTTAGCAATGGGTCACATAGTCAACATGTTTTCTTTATAATTGTTTTTAATATCTTTTTATCTTTTTCCAATATTATTTTGTTTGACTAACCCCTTTTGTATAGTTTTTATATGAACTAATTTGTTAGAAATAAATTTCGTATTCGTTGGGAGACGATTTAGGGTTGACTTTACCCTTTCTATTTTGTTAACTACTATCTTAGCAGTACTGAAGTTACTATAGTTTAGTAGTATTAATTTGATCGCATCAACGACAACATTATCACATGGCTAAAAGTAAATGCTATTTTGTTGGGCTAAATACAAGCCCGTCAAATCTTGACACACTCCTTCGCCCATGTCACATTAGCTTAAGCCCATTAGGCCAATTTGCCTCACTATCTTCCCGATCTTCTTGTATCTTTCTACCCATGCTTTAAGTGATTAGGCCTCTGGCTGGGCCAATGTCATCAGAATAAGTTGATCTATTAACAATACTTTTACGAGGAATCAAACAAGAGGCATTATATAGCTTCATCATACTGCAAATGGAACAAAAATGTGAGCTTCAACAAGTATCACCAACTCGTTTTAAAGTGTGAATTTGATTTGTTTCCTTTACTAGTTTTAAGTTTACTCATCTCTAACAATTGAGTTATTTCATTTAATTCAACAGCTTCTTGTAAGGCACACTTATTTATGGCCCAATGTTTAAGGGTCTGCCTTAATCAGTTGGGCCTAAGGCTGGCCCACAGGGTGCCCAAAACCCCTAAACCAGCCTTAACCCCCTCATTCTTGCATTTTCTAGAAACTGTTCCCATCCCCTCTCCCTTTGCTGCTACATGAGCTCTGCTAGGGTTTGGCTTCCGCTCTTCGTTGAGCTAGAAGAACTTCATTTTATTCCACATAAGTTGTTTCTCAACCCGTACCCTCTCTTTTCTAAGCTATATTTTCGTGGTTCCAAAAGAGGTTCACCTTGATAACCTTATATTCAATTAGTGCCAATGTTTCCAGCTCTCGAATATGCTCTTGGAGTTGTAGTGCTCTTTGGCTTAAGTGTCGGTGTCCTTAGCTAGCAGTTTCTAGGTAAGGGAAGCTAGGATTCTTCGTATTTTCCATAAATCTGCATATTTTCATCTTTACCTCATGTTTATATGGCTTGTGTGCTACCGTGGTTGTATGGATTGCCTTGAAAGGTTGTTTGGTATGAATTGTTCGTTGATGCATGTTTGAACAGTGGCGAGATCTGGTATTTTTGCCCAAGCGAGCTTGTCTCGCCTAGGCGAGAATAGCATAACCTTACCCTGGTTCCTGCTCGAGCTCGAGCTCAGGCGAAGAGCTTTCATTTTGAGCGATGAAGTATCTCGTTCAGGCGAGAGGGTCTTGCATAAGCGAGAACTCGTGGAAGCCTGTCGTGTCTCGCTTCGTTGGTAGCTCAGGCGAGAGACCTCACTTTTGAGCGAAGAGTAGTCTTGCTCAAGCGAAGAGGGCTCGCCCAAGCGAGAACTCGCGAAACCTGCAGGGCTCTCTGTTGGCAGTCTCACCTAAGCGAGGGCCTTTAGCTTGAGCGAAATGCCTCTTTCGCTTGAGCGAAGGTCCATGGCTTGAGCAAGACTGGTGCATGAATTTGCTCTGTGACTATTCTTTTCCATGCTTTTGGTTGTTGGTTGTATGATTGGTTGGAGTACCCTATTTAAATTATGAAGTATGTGAATATGCATGTAATATCTAATTTTATGGGCTGGGATTGATGAGTTTGGTATGATCTTTCGTGTGGAACATGATTGGATGGTTGGTTATATATATTGGCATGAGATTGGTATGCATGATAACTTTATGTTTGGTTGGTGAGACATGATTATTGTATGGATTAGGACATAATTCCATGAATATCTTGGTGAGATCTCATGGTGGTGCCTCATGGTTAGGACGTAATTTCGTGAATCTCTTGGTGGGAGCTCATGGTGCTGCCTCATGGTTAGGACGTAATTCCACGAACCTCTTAGTAAGGTTTCGTGGTGGTGCCTCAATATATAATTAAGTAAGGATTCAAGTAAGGATGTAATTCTGAAACTCTAAAGAGTCAGTTAGTCTCACGTAGAGCGTACTAACTCAAGTGGTGAGAATAACAGAATGCCCTAGTCTTTGGCACGATAATGGCCTTAGATGTTTGAAGGCTAACCTTGTGCGTGGTTGGGTGAAACCTACTGGCAATGGCTCTGTAGAGCAATAGAGGCCACCACAAGTGCAAACATCCAGTGAATCCGACGGATTATATGTATCCGAATAATTGAGTCTTAGAGTCTTGCTTGGTTGTTATCACATGCTTGTTTGATTCATGAATTCTTGACTTTTAAATTATATTTTCAATGTTATGATCAAAACCTTTTTACTTTAGCTTACCCTTTTTGTTTGCTTGTGTGCTCTGTGTGTGGTTTTCTCCTTTTGCGATGATCATCAATTTATTGATGTGAGCATATGTAGGAACCCCTAGTAGTCATCAGGATGATGAAAACTTCGTTGCGTAGCTATTATTGGGTTGGATTCCTTGCTCCGAGTACTCTTTAAGGTTGTGGCCTATGTACTGTACCTGCTCTATGAGCATATATTTTGGATAGCTGTCAAAACATTTATTTTTGTTCTTCTTTTGTTGATAACATTGTGGTGTGCCTTAGTTTTATCTCCGTATGTGTTGGTTAACTGTAAGGAGTGACACTTATACTCTATTACAATGCTCTTTATGTTATATCCTATATGATGTTTCATTTAATTAATCGTATTTATTAAATGAGACGTTACACTTCTAACTCACGATATTTACTACACACAACATTTATAATAAAAACCAAATTTGAAAAACAAAATGGTAAACACAATAACCTCAACCTCAATTGAAGCAACCACCAAAACAAGTTATAGTCTATGAACAAAACAATATACACAACAAACAAATTATCAATTAAAGCCAACTACTTATATATTTTTCAAGTTTAAAAATTAGCAAACTAGTCGGTCACTTAGTTTGTTTTTACACATAATGGGTATTAAACATGAATTTTCCACTATAATACCATTTCCAAAATGTTGAACCTGATATTTGAATACTACAACAATCTATAATGTTTTTTTAAAAGAAATGCTGTAATTTAATATAAAATTGCTAACTTAAAAACATAAATAAAAATATTTTAAAATTCTCACTTTTGGCATCAGCCACCACACCTTTCTATGATTTCTTCCTTTTTTGAAAAAAAAAAAAGTAAAAAGACATAACTTTAATGATGTTGATTAAGCTTAGGTTAAAGAAAAAAGTAATGATAATGATGATGTAAACACAAAAAATGTAAACAAAAAAGATCACGAGAGAAAGTAAATGTTTTCACTTTCCTTTGTCCCGCGTGCTTTATGACTAGTCCCCCTTTTACCTTTCCAACTCCTAACTTCAATAATTTTTGTACAATCTGTTTTTAGGAAGACAACTTTTCAAAATCATTGTACTATTTCATTTTAGGTTTCACAGATTTTACATTTTTTTAACCATGTATTTACTCAATCATATAGTAGGTAAAAATAACATATAATAAAATAAAGTCCCACTAATAAATAATGCTATACACTAACATCGTATGATTTTCCAACTCAAGAAATTTATAACTAAAGCATAACGTTACTCTAACATATACTAATATACATTCGCCCTTTTTGTTTAGTAGCTAGAGTCATTCATCAATATGAGCTGAAAAGAAACTTATACACGATTTTTTTTTTCACCTTTGAGGTTAAAAAAAATTAGTAGATTTCAAATCAAATATGAAGTAAGAATAAATCGTGTTTTAAATATGATTTTTTTTTTAAATGATTAGAAACTATGTTTTGGTTTTTTTTTTTTTTGCTTCAAAAAAGGTGAATTTTTATTTTAAAACATGATTCAAATTTTTAAGTTAAAATGATATTTTAAACCACCACTTTAATATTTTAAAATATGCTTTATTAAAAATCACATCTTTATGAAAAATCATGTTTAATTTTTTTATTAAAAGCCATATTAAAAAACCAAACTTTAAAATCTATCAATTCTGATAAAGTTTTCTAAAAGAGTTACCCTCAAAAGGTAAACAAAAAAAAAAAGAAGCTTCCGACATACAATAATTCATTTATCTTTATACTGCGTAATTCCTATAAATAGTGTGCATAATCACATGTAACTAACATGTAGTTGACGGCGAGGTTGTCCGATCTAAGAAAAGTTATTAGGTATTTTTTGTATTATCATGTCAATTATTAGGTAGTTTAGTAGCACTAAATTCCCAATGTCAATTATATTTATTCCGTTTTTTAATCAATAGAAATATAATACAATGTAAAGTAAAAAATAATATATGATATTGTATATGCATTCATCTTATAATAGAATCTATTACACCTCTACTTTGAAGTTACATCATCGCTAATTATTTTACTAATACTTTCTCAGCATATAATTCATATAAGTATAAATGAGTTTCCATTCCTCTTTTAAATAATTTTTTTTTTCAAAATAAACTTTAAGTATGATACATAAGCATAAGCGATATATATACATATACAAAGTTATCTATGCACAAAACTTTTCTCTTACTTGAACGCTCACACCTCCATTAGTGTTAGTTTATGTGTAACTTTTCTCGGTCCTTGACTTGAAGACTCACACATGCATTACCATTGGTTTATGTATAACGTACGCTACAAAAATTTTCTTAATTATTGATGGAATATTATCGATAACAACAAATTCATCGATAAACTCAAATTTTTTGATAATTTTTTCTTTTATGGATTATGCATTTCATTTTCTTGAGGGATACAATTGTCAGTACGTAATATGTTTATAAAGTTTGTCAAAGGGAACAATCAGTAAATTATACTTAGTATTATTAGCAAATATTTCATCGATAACTTATATCACAATTATAGACAACAATAATCATCGACAACATCTGTCAATAAATAACAATTATTACTAATGGATATTTTTGTATGTACCTTATCATTACAATTAAAGACAGTCTCATTTCGTTCGTAAATTCATCGACAATTTTGGCGACAAATTTCCCGCTCAATCTAATGGTGTTTTTGTCTATTAAGAAGGAGGAGGAGAAAGAGGAGATGATGTGGCAATAGTGACACAAAGGTGGCTTCATAGTGACGTAGAGGCTTGCTAGTGATGTACACTAGTGACTCGAGGAGGAGGAGACGCCTCAGTGACTCGAGGAGGAGGAAAAGATGTTCAAAGAGATGACGTGGCAGTGGTGAATTGATGGTAACATGGAGGTGGCTTTGTGGTGACGTGGAGGCTCATCGGAGATGCACACTGGTAACTTGAGGAGGAAGATGAGAAGGGTGAGAGAAAGAGGAGAAGAAGGGGATGAGGAAGAGGAATAGGTGGATGCTCGCCGGTGATGCGTGTTGGTGACACACGCCAACGACGAATGATCGTTGATGACGTGTAGGTGGAGGACACCGATGATGGTGGTTCTTAGAGTCAGAAAAGGAAGTGGAAGAGGAAAAGGAGGAGGAAGAGAAAAGAGTGAGACAAATAAGAGGAGGAGAAGGTGGATGAGGATGACCTGGAGGAACAAAATGAAGAAATAAAGCAAAAAAAGAGGAGAAAGAAGGAGACCCAATCGTGTATTTTATTGACATATGTTACTGATGATTGAAATCTATCAATAATTATTGACAAATATTTATTGATGAGCAATTATCGACGATTTTGTGACTGTCGACAATTACATACAAATTTATCCATTTATCGATAAAGTTTAACGATAACCCCTTTATCAATGGATTTTTTTCCCATAGTAATTTGTTTGTAAACACGATTTACTGACAAATTTTTTCTATTATCGACCGAGTCTGTCCGTTGGTAATATACGATTTTCTTGTAGTGGTATAGTCATAGCAAATGGAAACCACAACCACAAAAACAGGGTAAGGTAGCATATCATAAAAAATAGGAGTACAAATCACAATTAAATTTTTAAAACAATTCACATTATCATCAGTGATATAACAATTACTAAAGACACAAGGTTCTACTTTCGAAAGACTCGTGCGTTAAATAGACTCAAAGATTTTGCACCTATCATATGACCTATCAATAAACTATGGCCTAAGCCATAGCTTTACTCGGCCTCATATCCTAGGAACTAAATCCTCCTCATATGATAGGGTAAATTTATCTATGATACACAATCTTTTTTCATATTGTCTCTTCATATTATAGAAATCTTCGTCAACTTTCACCAACTAATATCTTTCTTTATATGAATAGAAAAGAGCATAAGCCCTAACTCTATTTAGTCCCACATGTAAGACCCCCTAATTTAAATAATTAAATAAATATAAATTTAATTAAATGAGGGTAGTAAAAGCCTTTATAACAATTAATGCTAACCTTTATGACATGGAAAAGTACTAGCTCAAGTGGTTGAGAGTACTTGGTTATATGAAAGGACTTGGGTTTGAGTCCTATGTATGCTAATTGTGTGTTATTTAATTTTATTATTTTCTGATGACATGTTTGGAGTGTGATAGTTTTAGATGCATAAATATTAGTATGAAAGATGACTTGGTTGAGTTGGTTGTGCACTTGAATTTCAATTGTGGGGTGATGGGTTTAAACCTTCGCTTGATGATTTTCTTTTTGTTAAAATTTACACTAGCATGGAAGTGAAGAGGCACATAAACCCTAGATTACATGGAAGGAAGGGTGGCTGAAAAACAGAAGGCATTAGGCCATTAAGTGATGATTAATTGTGGATTAATGCTATTTTCGTTTTGGTGCAATCAAACCATATTAAGAGCACAATAAAAAGCTAATTAGGGGTAAGAGAAAGGGTTTTGTGAGGCTGTCATTTTAGTTGTAGAAGAGAGCACGAGTTTTGGTGAGTTTTGAGTGAGGTTTTGGGGGTTGACTTGAGGGAAAGGCAAAGGAGGACATTGGAGATCAAGGGAGAGCTTGCAAGGGTCAAGGCTAAGCTAAGGAAATCCAGTTTATGTGTTGTATGATTGGTATCCTTTGGGGATCTGTTTAAGTGCCGAAAAACTAGTAGCATTGCGCTACTGGTATGGCGTCTGGTGGCATGGGTGAGCCGCCAGGCGGAAGGGTCACAAACCAGTGATAGTGGTTATAGTACGCGCAGGACGCCTGGCGGCAGGGAGGGTTCCACCAGGCAGAATGGTGAAGCAGAAGGCCTGGAAAGTGGTTGGCGCCTGGCGGCGCGAGATGGGTGTGCTAGGCAGTGACGGATAGTGAGGCGCCTGGCGGTAGGGTGGAGTCCGCCAGGCGGTGATGGTGCAGTGAGGATTCTGTTGGCGCTTGGCGCTAGGCGGTGTGTGATGCTCATCAGGCAGTCTGGACCCAGATTCCGCCTAGCGGCGTGAAATGCGCGCCAAGCATTTTTGGAACAGAGATGGTGCGCGAGGAAGGGTTTCTACACAACTTTAGGTGATGTTCTTGATGCGAGGCTTTGGCTGGGGCCCCAATTACGAGTGCAACTTGTATTGGGGTAACACATGACCACACTAGGTTATAGCTTGGTGGTTTAGGAATTCTAGTGGAGTGTGCGGGTTATGGCTCGTACGACGAGGTTTCAGGTGATTGCCCTCTTCAGTGCATGCTGATAGAGTTTTGGTAGTCTGGGAACACCTACAAACTTATGTTTGTTTTGGGGAGCTCCACTTGGTGTCATGGTGAGATGTTGTGGCAAAGTTATTCCCACGTGTGGACTATCAAGTGGTGGCCTGTAGTCGGAGGGGCGAGTAGACACTCGTGCAGCAAAGATCGATCATTGATCTCACCTAAAGGGTATAGAAATAATAGACGTCTAATGCAAGTTTTGGAAATGGAGATCTAAGGAAAAGGGAAAGATTATACTAACCAGGGTTATGTTATGAAGATGATGTAATTTATATTTATTATGATATGTGTTTGATTTGTTTAAATGAGTTCACCCTATCTGTGTGTGTTTGGCGATGATCATGTAACTCGTTACATGGGAGCAGATGTTGATGCATGTGAGCATGCAAACGCATACGGAGACGGAATGGGGATCACTATGGGACAGTTTTCTTAAATTTCATTATGGATTTTCCTTTTGTAATTTTTTCTTATTTTAGAGGATTTGGTTTTTGTAATAATTGAATAATGCGGTTTTATTTTCTACTTATGCGACATTTGAAGACTTATTTTTCCCACGTTTTTGGAAAATTACGAGAATAAATGTGATGTTTATTAAATCTTACTTCTTATTTATTTTTAATAAGTAATTTCCGGCTAGGACGTTACACCACATCTCATGCATTTTCATCTCATAAAAACAATTACAATTTTGTTTAAAAAGATTTCCTATCTCTCTCACTCAGCCAACCTATCCACTTACCCAATGTATGTATCGTCCAACGATTGTATCATCTACCAAGCACTTTGTTCATTAAGCGTCAAATTCCCTTTAAGCTCTTTGAATTTTCATAAATTTATTTTCACTTAACAAGGGAACTAACTCGCCCAACGATCAAGTTTTGGAGCTAAAATCCCCAAAATTTTCCAAGTGAATCCAAAGTTGGGAACCATTCCATCCTAAGCCCTCTGGAGTTTTACAACATTATTTTCGCTCAACTGCAATACTACTCACTCGATGAATCCAATGCTTGGGAGTCAAATGCACTAGGCTCACCCAATGAGTGTATCATATGGAACTCTCTAAAACTTAAATTTTTTATTCTCACTCAGCAGGTGGTCAATCATCAAACAAGTAGATTGTTTAGCGAGTATCGTCTGATCTACTCATAAAAAAGTATATCAATTTGTAATTATTGACTTTCAATTTTTTTTCTTTAACAAATAAAAAAGGGTATCCCCAATTCTAAAATATGTTATCTTGAGCCAAATAATTTCAAACTAGGGATGACAAAAATACCCTTGCCTACGGGTATCGACGAATAAAATCCACGACAGATAGTTAGTAACCGCGTGTATTTATTACTTGTGGATAATTTTGGGTAGCATATATTTTCATATCCGCTTATAAACGGATCTGGTGCACGTATCACACTACCCGTACTCGTGTGTACCTATTACTCGCAAAAAATTAAAATTAAAATTTAATTTATATCTTATTAAGTTAGATTTAATTATAATTAAATTTAAAATTAAATTTTATTAGGTTAAATTTAATTATAATTATAATTATAATTATAATTATAATTTAATTTAATTTATATTATTATTTTTTTATAATTTTATTTAAATTTTAGTTAAAAAATTTATAAAATATATATCTTTTTTAAATATTCACAGGTATCAACGTGTACCCGCGAGTTTTAAAAGATTTACGGACATTTTTTAAGTAGGTACTTGACAAAAAAACAGACAATAATCGGTGAATTCTTTTTGCGGGTCGGGTTGCGGGTAGACCCGTATCTGACCCGACCTGTTGTCATCCTTATTCCAAACCAACACACTTATCCTATCATTTAGAGCTCTCTCTACATAAATGCATATGTATCTTGGTCTAATGGGTATAATTCTTTGGTCTAATGGGTATAATTCTGTTGCGGGTATAATTCTTTGGTCTAATGGGTATTTTAACTCATTTTTTACTACCAAAATAACTACATTCAGTTCAAAAGATTTCGTCAATTAGAATCAATTGACTCGGCTCATGTATCTTAACAACTAATATCCACAAAACGGCCCAATCATCACAAAAATCAAAATTTAACAACAATTCTCATATATATCAAATCATCTAATATGCCATATTCAACCAAAATTAAAAGAAAAATAACAACTAGCATCATCATAATCTTAGTTCCAAACCAAAAAACTAACATTCATCATATCTCATCAAAACATTAATCAATACCACAATACCATATGATATAAAATAAATCAAATAAGAAAATTAGCTAATTTCCATTCGACTTGAGCTTTTATCTCTACCAGACTCCATAGACTCAAACTCTCATATAAAGTTATATTTAGACAAAGAAAACTCGAATCAACAATTGGAACACATCCTAATAATTATTTATAAGTAGAAATTCATCTTAAACCTGAAAAAGTCAAAACTAAGCAAGTTTTCTCCATATGCAAACATATCACCAAACTAACTCAAGAAAAAGGTGAAAGATAAACTTGCTTTAATCAAGACTTTGATTAAGTATGATTAATGCCCTCTATTCCATGATTATTATGATGTATTTAAATATTCAAACATATGAGTAAATTGGTCAAAATCTTAGAAAGTGCAATAAAAAATAAATATTTTTAAAGAGACAATAACTTTTTATAAATATAACTAAACTAACTAATTTTCTATTTATAACTCAAACTTTTAATAATAAAATAATCAAATTACACTTATAAAGTCTACTATGACTCTTATATATTTTCTAGATCATTACAAAATCACATAAACTTATTTATATGCATTCAAATAAAATCACTCTTAATTTATGTATTTTAGATTATTAGAAAATTATTTGTTTTTAAAATAAATAAACTAAAAAAACATATTAAAAACACAAAAAATATATTTATTTTATTAAAAATAATTTATTTTAAAAATTAAACTCAAAAACCTATTGAGCAAAACAGCACACGCGGAACTTAAGTATGGCAGGGGAGCCACAACTCCCCCAATGTTTTTTTTCTTTTATATATATATATATATATATATATATATATATATATATATATATATATATATATATATTAAAAATATATTCATATATTATTTATATAATTTAGTTTTGAAAAATTTTATTTAAATTTAAAAATCATGTTTTTACTCTCTTTTGTTATTTATTTTGCTTTTTTATTTGATTTCTTTCTCTTCGGTACCTTTATCTCTTTCTTTGTTCTTTTTTTTATTCCAATTTTTACCATCAATATCTTATCATTTTCAAAATCAAATGGCACCATAACAAAGTTGATGAGTTAAGGAACATTTTGGACCGAATAATTATTTCTTTTGGGTAAGTTCATTTTTTATCCTTTCTTTTCGAAACAATATGCTTTCCTCTTGTATGTGACTTTTCTACGCTCTAGGCACATATTTATGATCATAAAATCATACTCTAATTGTTTATCAAACTCTCTTTGTGAAGATAGAGTTATTTTAGCTTTTGAAGTTGTATAAGGGAAGATCAATATTAGAAATCTACTTTAAGATAAGGAAAGCTAATTATTCAGAAGGTGTTAATTTTTTTAAAATATTGAGTCTTGGTTTTGTTCATAATTTTGTCTTTTCCTAAATAGGTGAGAGGTGACAAATTTATATTAGAAAAATTATGATAAAGAGTAGAAGAGTTGATTCTTTTTTCAAGAGGAATGCTTGTGATGAAGATGAAAAAAAAACATCTACATCATCTAAACTTGAGAAACTTCATGATAATCCAAAAATTGAAGAAAATAAAAAACAACTCTCTAAAAGTTCTTAGAGTTACATATAATGAATTTGAAAATGCTTTAGAACGTAATCTAGGAAAACGTCATCAAATTTGGTAATACCCACCAAATCAAATTGATGAGATACGAAGAATTTATCTAAAATGGGGTATCAAATGCATATAGAAAATTATCCGTTGTCTAGTAAAAATGGTTATCCAACAAGATTTCAATACACATGGTTTAACTTATTTCCTTCATGGTTAGAGTATTCGGTATTCGCCATTAAAAGATGCTGCATATTGCTTATCGTACTATATTTTTAGTAAAAATCCAAGCGGACGACCTGATTCAAATGTTTTCATTGTTACATGTAATTGAGTTGATTTTAATTTAATTCTAATTGGCATTGAGTTGATTGTCATCAACATGTTTTATCTTTTTTGAGTATTTTTATTTTATAGGTTTTAAAAGCTTTTATAGCAAGCACTATGAGAATCTGTATTATAAGGGATATTGTAACAAACTTCATTTCCGATTCAATTATTCAAAATTTTAAGTTATTGAAAAGGCATTGAAAAACCCTATGACTAAAGGTAATTTTTGTTTTTTTTAATATATGATTGTTTTGAATAAAGAAAATGATGTGAGAAAATAATTTTTTTTAATGTAAAAATAATAATTTATATATAAAAAATATAATTGGGTCTCTAAAATTTTGATCTAAGTTCCGCTATGCAGAACAAATATATTAATAATATTTTTTTTACAATTTAAGTTAAATTGTATTAATTACTAGTATATTGTTATTTATAGATTTAAATTACGAATATACTTTTCTATTTAATTTAAACAAAATATTATTTTAATACTGTTTATCAAATTTACTTACCTTGTTATCGAATTCGAACTAAACTAATCTAAGATGAAATCTTGTTATACGATTGTAATACTAGTGAATCATGTTCATGAACTAAAATTAAAATTGTTATTTAACTATTTTTTATTTTAAAATTAAAAATAATATCACTTTTTATATAATTTGAATCATAAAAATATAATAAAATAGTGTAATTTATATAATTAAATATTTACATATAATATATATTGGTTGGTAGTAATATCATATTCTGTGTTTACAAATAAATAAATAAATAAATAAATATATATATATATATATATATATATATATATATATTAAATTATATTAAATTATCTTAGATTTATCTCTTCGATTCTTCCAATACACTCTGTTGACTCTGGTAGCGATCGGTAGTGGTAGGTATTTCTACCACGTTGTGGCTTATCACACTTCACAAACTTGAAGCTCAGTATTGGTCCACGTTTTGTTTAATGGCCCACTTCGTTTATTATTTCCTTAAGTACTTGGCACAAGCCAACAAAATTAATTATTCTTTTAATAATCTTCAAGTATTGATGAAAGAAATAATAAAATTGTTACTGCCAAAGAGGGATTCCCCATTAAATTAAAAGATATAATAAGTTAAGTGATGTGTTTCAATTTCAATTGGAACACATAAACAAATTTTTAGTTTAAATTGAATTTTGAATCAGCATGTTTAATATTTTACTCATATTTAATTACAAGCAAAATTCACTTCATACTATAGCTAGGAGTGGTCGGTGGGTTGTATTCAATTGAACTTAATAAATTTGTTATAAAATAAAGTTAATAATAGAGAATGACAGAGAGAAAGAATAGAACATCAAATACTAGTTTTGTGTGTCACATTATTAAGGAAGAAAAGTTCATATTTATAAGTATAAAAGACAACTCAAAGAGTACAACTCAAGGGTTACATATTTAATGTAAATAATGTAAAATATCATTAATAGTAATCAAGCGAGTAACCATCACCAACTCAATGGACAATCCATAACTTTCATAACACTCCCCCTTGGATGTCTATTGATCAAATAATGTGTCTCGTTCAAACCTTACTAGCAAAAATCCTTTGGGATAAAAACCTAGTCAAAGAAAAAGAGTACATCATTCTTAATTCTTGATATAATATTCTTCTATTTCTCCCCCTCATGTTAGCTTTCATCTTTAAGATGACGGAGCTCAATCTTATAAACCAATTGCTCCAATGTTTTCCTTAAAAAGATTTTGTAAATAATCCATTTTGTGAATAAAGACTTTGTGAACCAATACATACACCGTTGTCTTCATATATGGTTGTTGATTCCATTTTTCCTCCTATAATACTAAAAGTTGCATGATTTGACGATGTTGCTATTATGGTTTATTTCACAGACCGTCATGAAATCATTGTGCCACCACATGTGAAGAAATATTTTGTTTGTGATATGAGGATCAGATAAATAACCTGCATATACATAACTCATTTGATTTTGAATCATTTGGATAAAATAAGCCTATATTCAAAGTACCCTTAAGGTAATGAAATATATGTTTTACACTAATTCAATGTCTTCTTGTAGCTGAAAAATTATACCTTGCTTAACAAATTTACAACAAATACTATATCAAGTCGAGTATAATAAGCAAAATATATTGATGCTCTTATAACATTAAAATATGATATTTCTTGACCAAGAAGTTCTTAATCATTATGAGGTCTAAAGGGACATTTTTCAACATATAACAACCTCACAATTGAAGTGCAAAAATGATATAACTTGTCCATATAGAACTTTTTAAGCACCTTCATTATATAAACCTCTTAATGTACAAAAACACTTATATTTAAACACTCAATTTGTAATCTCAAACAAAACTTTGTACTTCTAAGATCTTTCATCTCAAATTCTTTCTTTGAGATATCAATTGTCTTTGTGAACTCATTAGAAGTTCCAACGATGTTTATGTTTTATGCATAAACAACAATTATGACAAACTTATTTTCCGATATTTTCATATAAATACAAGGATAAGTACCTTTCTTTTAACAAATACTTACAAAGACAATTATATCATATACGTCTTCATTGCTTTAATCCATAAAAGGGACTTGTTCAATTTTTTTGAATGATCCACTTTAGAATTTGTATTGTTGGATAAATAAAATCCTTCAGGGATTTTCATATAATTATCCTTCTTTATAATATTGTTTTGCGCAAAAATCCATTTGTACTCAATGAGTTTTACACCTTTAGATGGGCGAACTATAGGTCCAAAACCTTTTCTTTAACAAGCAAATCTAATTTTGCTTTTATTTCATCTTTCCATTTGGCCAATCATTTCTTGTTCGACAATCTTGACCCTCATTGTCACTCATAACATTCATCATTATATTATATGCTAAGGTATCGTCAACGTTGACTTCATTTTGGTTCTATATTATCTTATTCATGACATAATTTATTGAGATCTTATCATTTTCAACAATTTCAAGTACCTGGGGTTCTTCTAGAACCAAGGTTCTTTAGGAACCAAATTATTAATTATGCCAAATGAATCTTTTGTGATTTACACCTCCTCGATTAGGTCATCTTGTCTTTTTAGCTCATTTTCTCATTCGAGGATTTTTATCTTTGAAACCAATAAGCTTATCACGCTTTAATCGTGTAATGAATTAATATCAGTTCTATTTGGAGCATTAACAGTTGATATATGTGATTTACTTATCCTATTTGTGTCCGTAAAAACATCCGATAATTGATTGACTAAGTTGTAAATGAATTATCATTTGAACTTCGAGTTAACATTCTTTTGTACGAGGATCAAGAGAGACAATGATAATTCATTCCAACCAATATCCTTTTCCAATTGTTTTCTTTCTCCCCCTAATTTTGGAAAAACTCTTTCATAAAAATGGATAGTTGAAAAATCAAATATTAAATATGTCTTCTCTTGACATATGAAGATATTTTATTACTGATTTGAGAATCATATCCAACATATATTCTCAATCATCTCTAAAGACTCATCATAGTCCATTTTGGTGGGGAAATTCAATCATATACAAAAATTCTAAAATGAGAAAATTAGATTACTGACCAAAAACCAACTGCAGAATAGAGTAATTATGATAACTTGTTGGCTTAATATGAATCAATATTGTAGCATGTAAAATTGTATATCTCCAAGTAGTCATTGAAAGATTAGCTCTCACAAGTAATGGTCTTACAACCAGCTTTAGACGTTTTATTCATAATTCTACAAGTCCATTTTGAGCATGAACATATGTTCTACAGGATGTTCAACTTCAATTCCAATTGACATACAATACTCATGAAAAGCATAAGATGTAAATTCACCAGCATTATCAAGACAAATTTTCTTAAACGAATAATTTGGGAAGTGATCTCTTAACATAACTATTTATGCTAATATTTTGCAAATGTATGATTGCATGTTGATAATAAACAAACATGTGACCATTTAGTTGATGCATTAATTAAAACCATGAAATATCTAAATGATTCACATGATGGGACCACAAAATCACCTTGTATTCAGTCCAAAAGATGAGATTGACTCATTTCTAAAGTTTTTTGGTAATGGTCTTATTATCAACTTTCCTTGTACACATGTATTACATGAGAAATCATTAGATTGAAGTAGTTTTTGTCTCTTAAGTGGGTGTCCACTAGAGTTTTCAACTATTTTTCGCATCATGATAGATCCAGGATGACCCAGCTGATCATGCCATACAAGAAATCCCTTTTTGATTCGTAAACTTCAGGTTTACAATGACATGCATTTCAATTGTACTAATATATGTTTAGTACAAGCCAAAAGAGAATATTGATAATTTCTCCAATACACATTTTATTTTTTATTCAACCCAAGTCCATTGATATAAAGATATTTCATATCTTTTTCATTGTTTGTCTCAATATGACATCTATTAAGACAAATGTCTTTAGAACTTAATAAGTTTCTATTAGACTTCTTTGTAGAAGTGTAATAACCCTTCTGGAGCCTTCAAAATATTATTTGTGATATAAAAATAATGCTAATATTGAGTTCTCAAATAACCAAACATGAGAAAAATAAATTAATAATCTTGAGAGTTTAATTCTTGCACTATCAGAAAAATAGAGTATATTTAGTCTATCCAATATTCTTGCATATCAAACATATATATATATATACGTATATATATATATATAAATATATCATATATATATATATATATA
>Ga0214543_1002186_pt1 | contig 38528 bp, 23 predicted proteins | sample CNSS2metaG_FD_160094 | JGI IMG/M metagenome (GOLD analysis project Ga0214543, IMG submission 160094) | Root nodule microbial communities from cowpea collected in UCLA plant growth center, Los Angeles, California, USA - CNSS2 | ecosystem: Host-associated > Plants > Roots > Nodule | place: USA...
TATATATATATATATATATATATTCAATGAGGGAATGCGATATTGATTATTCCTTTTGAAGAAAAAAAAATATAAAAGTATAAAAAATTAGATAGGTGAATAATGATATAGAAGAGTTTTAAGATGAACAAATAAATGAAGTTGCAGATGCAGGTTCCACGGCCCCACGTCTGCTACAGAACAACAAGATGTGCTAATATTTTATTTTATCAGTGGAAGTTCTCGAAAATGCTTAAGATAATGCGAGTAAAATAAGTGAAAAATTATTTAAAGAATAAATATGTTTTTATTTTCCGAATTTATAACTGAACTTATATTTTGTTCCTGTCATAAATTATATACTAATTTTATTCCCACATTTTATGAATGAACGAATGGCATTCTCCACAGCCAACAATGTTAGACTGTTTGTAATGTGCCAAACGACGTTGCATAATTAATTAAAACTGAATGAATACGTGTTTGAGTGTGGGTTGAGGAAGGTGACACGTATTTTTGAAAAAGATAATTATGTGTCATTTTTGTGGACAGAGTATTTGAATATTGGTGAAAAAAAAAAATTGAAGCATGTGACAGTGAGGACTTTGTTGGTGGTTTGAGTAGTGATTCATTAGGATTTTGTTGTTGTTGGTGGGTAAGTTTGTGAAGAAATATTGGTAAGTTCCTTTTTATGTTTTGATCATCATCTGGCGGTTTATATGGTTTAGGGTTGGACATTATTATTGGTTTGGGTGGAATGACATGATAAAAGGATATCATTGTGTATGAAATTTTAGTGTTGTGCCTTTGGATATATGCGGAGGAGTTGTGGATTAAAGTCTACAATAATATTATATATCTTCATCTTCAGAGTTAGGACCAAAAGTCTTTGCTTGTGAAGAAAAATTATTGATTTTAAAAACAAAGAAATAATGTTTTTGAAGATGTAGAAACTAGAGAGTAAAAAACTTTAATATTTGTAAATTTTCGCATGTTTTGGCTAAAGGACTTGTTTGAACTTGCTTGAGAGCTTAAAATTGTGGTGTCAATGTCTATATAAGATCTTCTGCCTCCCCTCCTGGGTTCTCTATTACTAATGGAATTGTAGATCTAGAATTGTTCTGATTCTTTCATCAACATTGTTGAGCATAGGTGAAGTATAACCATTGGCATTTTTTTGGTATTTGTTGGTGTCCTGGTTTCTCCTTGTAATTACAGTAGAAAAGTGACATTCAATAATGTAAAAGTAACACAATCATTATATCTAGGAAGATGTTAATTACCTATATGGTCTTTTTGGTATGATTTCTGTAACCTCTAATAATGTTGTGACCATGCTTTTATATCCATTACATTTGTATCCTAACATTTTTTTTCTCGTAATTTTTTAATGATGACATTTTTATCAACTTCCCCCCTCCTTAATTTTCTAGACCTTCTTAGGAGGTGTCTTAAATGTTGTCATAGAAACTTGATTACGGTGATTTGACGAATCCTTAAAGCTTGAAGAATTTAAAGATTTTTTAATCATATCTATGCTTAGTTTAGTTTGTTTACCTTGTATCCATGAGTTTTTTAATTTGATAAAAAAGTGTTTAGCATGTTAAATGTCTTCTATATATAGATATATGATTAATGTATCGATTAAGTTAAAATAGCTAACAATCAACTGATTTTACTAAGTTAAATGAAATCAATTGATTGACCGTTATTTTTAACCGATTTAATATGTCAATTACATATGATATATATATATATATATATATATATATATTCAAGCCTTTTGTCTTCTATGAAGTAAGTCTTTTTGAGATTTTTTGTTTACAAAATATCAAACACTTTTCAAGAGAAAGTTAAAGGTGTTGAATCAATATGTACTTGTTCGAGGAGTTGTGGAATGATGATTGTCTCCATCTTGATCTTGGAAGAAGATCTCTTGATTAGCTAGGGAAAGCGAGTTAATCATCTAGGTTTTTTTTAATCTTTGTGTATTGAGTGTTGTTTTTGTATTTGGTGTCATTCTAGGTTTGCAAGAGGTGTCTTCCTATTAGGTGTTTAGCTTCTTGTAATGTTTTCAAAAAGTATGTGATTATTCGTGTTTCAAGAATTTGTATGTAGAGAACCTTTGTAATTCTTGATATAATGGAAAATCTAACTCAAGTTGCATAGGCTAAACTAGATGTAGCTCTTGTGAGTGAATTGGTATAAAAATTTCTTATGTCTTGTTTTGTTCTTGTTTTATCAATTTGTTAATTCTTTCATTTTTGTATAAAAAAATTAATAAGTTGTATTTTGGTGACAAACTTAAATGTAATTGAGTGTGTAATCGAATAAAGATTACTTCTGAAATAATATTGATCAATCTTTGATAAGATATACTGATTTTGTTTACGGTTTGTTTCGCCATAATAACTAAGTAATCTATCAATTCAATAAACTTTTTACTTAATCTCTTAGTACATAATACCTTTATCATTTCTATTTTATATAGTTTATAGATAAGAAGACTTATTTGTAGTCACACATACACTTATATACATTTATTCATTCATTCACACACACACACACACACACACACACATATATATATATATATATATATATATATATATTAAAGAATTTCTATTTTCAAATCTAGCTCAACAAAGATGATGGAAAGGTGTTTTAGGTGTCTTTGTCACTTAATTCCTTGATTTTAAGCCACAAATCAATTCCAAGACACACACAAAAGAAGTCATGTAAATCATGCAATATTCAAACATTATGAATAACAAGGACAAGAAAACCTCAACTGAACATATAACAATAGACTCAAAATCAAAGATACACACATTCAAAAAATATTTCAACATGTGAAGAAAAGTTTTAGCAAGGTATAACAACAAAGATAACTTTCGGCCAACAAGAAAACAAACACAAAACTTCATGCTTTCAACTTCACAAGGCATCAAACATCATGAAAATAGGATTTAGATACCGAAACCTCCAAGTGAAGTGGAAAATTGTGCACATCAAACATAAGGCGTGCTCGTGGACTTGTAAAAGGGTTTATCAATTCTCGGCCTTTGTGGTGTAAAGTTGGTGTGCACAATTTTCCACTTCACTTTAAACCCTAACTTCTAGAAACTATGTTAAACCTAATGCACAAGGTGGCAAAAATGGAGTAGACAAGGTGACATCTCTTCATCTCTTCCATCCAATTATTGAAGAGATGTACCATATGGTCCTTAATGAAGAGATGTCACCTTGTCTACTCCATTTTTGCCACCTTGTGCATTAGGTTTAACATAGTTTCTAGAATTGTGCATTAGGTTTTACTTCCACCCAATTATTGACTAAATTCTTATTGATAGGTGGGAATAAGTTTGACATACTTCTCTTTTTTTATACTTAATTAGTATTGTGATCTCTATAAGTCTTTGATTTGTTTTAACTTATATTTTATTCAAATTGGCACAATTATATTTTTGAGCTCATGCCTCAACCCTTTTTTGAACTTTTAGCATCTTCACTTTTTAGGTAACATTATGAGTGTAGAGTTTGACTAATACTCAAACCTAGCCACATAGTCTTACACAAACATTGTCCCTTGCAACAACATCATAAATCCTACGTTTCGCTCGAACTTAACACTATTAGGAAAGTATTTCTCCAAAAACCTCCCCTTGAAACTCTCCCAATTAATAACCCCTCCACGAGCCTCAATCAGTTGTTGCATGTTGACCCACCAATACTCAACCTTTTTAATTAGCATAAAGGATGCAAATGTCAACTTTCGATCTTCAGGGCAAGTGATGCCTCTAAACATATTTTCAATTGGAAATGTTTTTCCTTTAAACTTTGTAGGGTTGTGATGGAAGCATGACTAGGATCTTCACAAAGACCATAAGTAGTCTTATTTCTTTTCTTTTCTTGGTTTGGGCTATTATTGGGCTTGTGTTATTTCGATGTAATTAGGGTTTTTCTAGACTCTTGTAGACTCTTGTAGAGATGAGCCATAATAGTGATTGGACTTATGAGTGTAAAGGTCCATAGTATATAATCCTTTTCATAGACTCTTAGATGGAGATTTTGGATAACTGAAAATTTGAATTTTTCTATCAAGTGAGAGTTCTCTCTAAGTTATTTGTTTGAAATTTTGGTCCTTGTCTTTGAGTTTTACAATTCGAAGTGAAAAATCTTCCTTAGTTATCTCAGAACCTCTTCCAAGTGGCATGACTTCCTTCGTTCAAGCATCATTTGCAGCTTCATTCATCACATTCATCCATCCTCACTTAAATTGACGTTTCACCAATAATTTGCATCATTTGCTCCTGAACTTTATCCATCGTGAGTATTAATTCCAATCTGTTTCCATAGTCTTCAACCACATAAGTTTCCTTGCTTCATACCTAATCTATGTTCATCTGTACTTGACTATTTTAATCGGTGGAATTAGTGTTTTAATCGATTCAATCATCTGATTAAGTGATTCTAGCCATTTTAATCAGTCTAATCCTTTCTTAGTTGTTAAGTCATCAAATGAATCAAGTCCTTATAAGTTTCACCTGATAAACAAAGTGTTTTCCTTCAAAAAACTTGATTGATCATCAAAATATGAAATCTGGTTCATATCGCATGGTATCTAGACCCTAGGTTGTGGCATGTTGATATGTTTACAAGTTGAAGTGTGTTATTTATTCGGCATATGGCATTTATACTTACATTCATTTGGTCATTTTATGCTTAGTTGTGTTTAGTTAGCTAAAAATTGTCTCTTTTGTTCGAATTCATTCATCTTATGTGTACCAGTAATGTTTTGAGGTTTGGCTTGTTTAGTGTTGCACTTGAATTAGGTTGGTTGTATAACAAGTGTTTATGCAATTGTTTCATTGGAAAAATTTTCAAAAATCAATAAGGTTTGAGTTCAGTGTTGATTCAACATATGGGACGAAGCCAATAGATTGTATGCATTTGATGCAATTTGAGTTTGTTTCGGAATTGCAGTCTACAACGTAACCACATTGAATGGGATGTGCCAAAGTTCACATATAACGAGTTTGAATTTGTTCCATTACGTTGTGGATCAATTGAAGTTAACACGTGAAGCTGGGTGACCAACTGGCATGTTGTAGAAGTTGGTCCATCTTTTAGTTAAGTCGTTGATTGGATGTAAAAAGGTGGGTCCGCTCAATTGGCTAATGGATGAAAAGAGTTATTGGTAGAGTAATTGAACAACTAGGACAACAACCAATTTCTGGTTCGTGCGGTGGGAATAGTCAAACCAATTATTTATTGGCACGTTCAATTTGAAGCGTTTCATCTAGAAAATTTTGTGGAACCTACAATCTGCCATTCCTTTAGTGTAATATGGAGTTGTGTGCCAAATGTGAGTTGTGCAATTGTTGAAATTAGAAGATGCAAAATTTTACTTGGTTGTATAATCCAACAATGTTTGATTAAAATTTTGGGCTTTAAACATGTTATTTGTGCGCTTTATGGTGCTTAATTTGGGGTCACATTTCTTATCATTCTAAACTAGTTTTCTTAATTCCTAGCTTTGTTTGAGTTTTTTTGCCTATAGTTCCTTTAAGTTTGATTTCCTTTAAGTCTTGTGTATTGAGACACAATACTGTAAGCTGAATTGTTAGAAATATTGCTTGTTGGAGATTGGACATGTTGATGAAGTAAAATTAGTCCCATTAAGTTCATATAAAACCAATTTCTCCTAAGAGTGCAATATAAGGCCAACCTTGGTATCAATATGTGGACATGACCAATTAGAGATTCCAGTACTTGTATGTGAACTATGGTGGGGAAATTTAATTGGTGAATTAATGCATTCTAATCTAATTGCTAAGAAAATGCTACAAGAAATGCTTGTCATGATGCGATGATTGAATGCATGAAATGTAAGCAACTAATGATTGTTAACTCTTTGGCAAGTGTACTAACTCGTTACAAGTAGTAAAATGAAAGTCCAAGTATCGTTTACCTAAGGGATTTGTGTTTGTTTGTCTAATTGTAATTATTTACTAATTTCAGCAATGATGTCAACATTAAAGATTGGTTAAATTTAAGATAATCATGCAAAATTACTAAACACTAAAGTTATGGAATAATTTAGGAAAGACTTCACCAAGGTTGGATTTCATGAACTATACTAACATAATATTTCCTACACAATCTCTCTATCTTGCTCAAACATTCACATCATAAGCATACTAACCCCTAATTCCTTATAAACAAGTTCTAAGTCAAATATGCCAAAACATTAATTCCTTAACTATATTAACACATGACTTGCATTAAGATTTGATGTATAGAATGACCTAGAGATTGTGTCTATTCCTAGAACCCAATCTCATGGTTTTTTTTTTATCCAAGGTTAAGTTCCAATTCATTTCCCAATAATTAGATACAACCAAATAGCAAAGATTTCCACCATGCACATCAATAATTGAGATAGAACATATGAATAAAGACAAAGATTACATTGCATAGGAAAATTACAGAGAGTATAAGTTCATTACATCCAACCCCAATGAAAGACGAGTTTAGTCACTCCTAGGCATCTAGATAACAAAAGATGGATGAATTTGATGGAATGAATGAAGTGATTTGAGTTCTCCTTGCCCCAGAATGGTGTTTCTCGTGTTTTTCCTAAGTTCTATCACGTTCCCACACTCCAACACATCAGTTTCGTGTAATTTTTGACACTATAACCACTTTAGAAAACCGTCCTCTCGTTGGGCAATATGACTTCCTCGCTAGGCGACCGGGCTATCTCGTTGGGTGACTTAGCATGCTCGCTGGGCGAATAGGTCCTGACAGAACAACCTCACTTCTTCTCCAATCCTTCACTCTCCTATACAATAATCTCCAATAAAACACAAAATACAACTAACCTAAAAGAAACCTAAAAACAACCTAAAATTTCCCACAAAGTACATGAATGAATACAATTAAAAGGTCCAATCAAACATGAATAATAAGTATTTTTCATACTTATCAATGGTTCTATATGATATGGAGTAATGATCTAAAGAACTACAAATGACAAATGCATCTTCAAACTGCTTGACAAAGATAAACCAAATGACCTAAAACAACCAAAGCCAAGAACTATGAAATTAGAGCGAATAAGTGGAATGCTTATGTATGGACACAGAGAAATGTCTTATTATGCAATGGAGTGATGAAATGAATGATAAAATGATGTAGATCCACTTAATTTGACTCCACTTAAACATAGGAACCGAAACAAATTAATTTAACACATTACACACAAAGATCTGAAAATATGAACCTTAATTACATGAACATTGATGTTTCAAAAACTTGTTACAGGATTTGCATGTGTACCAAATCTCACAAGTAATAAAGTGAAAAGTTCAAGTATCATTTTCCAAGAGACTTGTGAAACAGTTGGCAACTATTACAATTCATAACTTAATTAGACAACAAATTTCACAAAAGCAAAAATAATTCTCTTTTTGTATTTTTATCAAACATATGGTGTGAAACAATATATGATAAAGGCTTCACTAGGATCAGATTTCATGATCCAATTCAAAGCAAAAACACCAAACAATATTCTTCTAATTTCTACTCTAGCATTCACAACTTATGTAACAAGCCCTAATGTCTTAGCGACAAGTCTAAACTTGAATGATAAAAACCCTAATATCTTAGCAATTTTTATTATAAGTTCGCATTAATGATCTAAATTTTTGTGTTATGAAGGACCAATGATGTACTTTATGTCTAGATGCATAATCAATTAGTTGTCTATTCTAGTATAGGTTCTAATATCGTGTCCAATAATTAGAGACCCACAAATATGCAATCAATAATTATCATGTTGTTAAAACAAGAATAGAACCCAAGAGTGATGAAAAAGAATTATATTGAATAGTGAAATTTACAAATAGTTAAGAATACATTACACCCGACCCCCATAAATAAGGGAGTTAGGTACTCCTTAACATTTTGAATCCTAGAATAATGATGAAGATGGATGCCTTTGGCCTTTAGAATGCACCTCTACCTTCTTTCCCTCTCTCCCCTAAAGGGGTTTTTTTCTTCGCCAAAAGGGGTTTCTTTTCTACCTTAAGGGTTGTTCTTGACCTCTGTCAAACCCCTTATCTATAGATTTTTCGAATTGAACTGGGCCTACAACTTTGTACTTGATTTTGTAATTGAATGTCCTAAATATATATCTTTTAATATAAGGAGATTCCATATCTTTGATATATTCTTCAAATATTCTGATTTGTAATTAAAGTAACCAACTTAGTGGATAACTAATTTTGTTGATATATTATTTTAATATTCAGTAATCTCTAGTGATTCTATTGATAATCTTCTTAAATATCTAAGATTTCCACTTATTTACAAAATATAAACCAAATATTTATCTTTTCCAAATTTATTAAATAAAACCTAAAATATATGAAAAGATAATAATAAAATAAAAATGAAAGATAAAAGAAGAAAAGATAAAACATAATAATGCCAATTATCACATATGATCCCGAATTTGAATTTTATCTTTTGTGATATTTAGAATTAAATTAGCAATGCAAAATGATGTGAAATATTATGAAGAATGATTACCAAACTAATTTGAACACAAACTCAACTTAGAGCACGAATTCAAAAATCAAACAAAGAACAATTAATAGAATTAACTACCTCTGTCTTTGGTTCACAAATATTTGGTTTGAAACAAGATACGAATTACTTCTATAACCAAACAATAGAAATTACAAATCACAACGAACTAGAATTCAACTAAAATATGAAAAGCAACATTTCATGAAATCAATTACGCAAGATGTGATGACCCAACAAATAAAACATAAGTATATATATATATATTAAAACTAATAACTAAGTGTATTTTTGTCTTTAACAATGGAGCTGGAGTTGTCCACTAAATAAGTAGCATAAGAATGAGTTATAGGATATGTGTAATCCTTTTGAAATACTGTATTAAGCTTTTAGTTCCTATTTTGGAGTACTTATGAGTTATGTTAACCATATTTTAACATACATTGTTACTGAGAACTAAATTGTAACTTTGTTTAACTATAATTATTGATGTTATTAATGAGTTATGTACCACACCTAGCCGGATTCGCTAGCACATCAGCACATACCATCCTTCACCGACATACTTATATCGGCAAAGGCTGAGGGACTGGTGTACCACACCTAGCCGGATTCGCTAGCACATCAGCACATATCATCCTTCACCGACATACTTATATCGGCAAAGGCTGGGGGACTGGTGTACCACACCTAGCCTACTCAACCAAATAATAATAATAAACGATCACCACATCTATACGAAAAATGATTCAGGTAGCCGCTAAAGGAACAGCCAGCCTAGGACGACATGCAAACAATGACGACATAAACCACTAGAAAAGTAATCGGACTACACCGACCACTCTAAAAGACTTGACGAAACCAAAACACCTAACAATCAGTAAGCCTACAATAATCAGGACTAAGGGCCTAGGCTAGGACCCAGGCCCACCTATGGCCCAAACCAAGGCCCAGCCCATGGAATGGTCAGACATAATTAATGAGCTATAAATACGCGTGGACCCCAATAATTAAAGGTACGCATTCATTACTTCCTTAATCACCTAATTTGACTTTCTAAGAGCCTTCACTGACTTAAGCTTCGGAGTCCCTTCTGCAGGTAACCCTTCCCGGGTCCAAACAGACACATGTCAACCGGGAAGAGGCCTACTGAGGAGATAGCGGACTGTATGGGTAAGGTGACACTTGTGCCTAACTTATCTTATTTGTTCTCTGCAGGAACAAGTTATAATCTTAATTGTAATTATTGTTAGCACAAGCAACTTTCGTGCAAAGATTTGATAAAGCAAAGTGCATGAGATCACATGTGGTTGATAATGATTGATGAAGATCCATTCAATGATCATGTTTCTATAGTGTTAAATCTGGAAATAAATTGTAAAATATGATGTCTACATGTTATACCATATTTGTAGGCTATATGACATAGGTTAGATGTCTTGTTAGTCTTAGTGTGTTCTTTTTAATCTGTTAAAATGGGTTTTAATAGGTTAAAAGGCTTGTTGTATATAGTTTATGGTATGAATGTATTCAATTAGTTGAATTGTTTTTCAATCAGCTGATTTCACTTAAGTCAAGTGAAATCAACATATTTTATGAAAAATTCAACCGATTGATTTCACTTAAGACCAGACTATATAAGTTATGTTTGAGAGAGTTGAGGTACAATTTTTGAGTTTTTGAGTGTGAAAAACAGTCATTCATTAAAGGAAAATTCTCTCTCTCTCTCTAAATCACGCAACTACGAGTGTTAGATTGAAAATCTTAGTTGAGCTTGGAGGCATTTTGGCTTGGTAGAAGCTTGGAGAACTTGAGTTTTGTTGGCTAGGGAGAGCCACCATTAGGTTTTGTAGTTCTTGTGCCTCTTGTTGTGTTCCTGGTGGGAGTCCAGGTTTGTAAGTGTGTTTCTTACAAAGTTGTAGTTGAGATTTTTGTGAGTAAAAAATCTTGGTGTTTCTATTGTTCAAAAGGGTAATCTTGGTTTTTGGTTTGTAAAACTTTTGATAATACTAGAAACCAGGCTCATGTTGTCCTGAAAAACTGGATGTAGCTTTATGATTGAGTGAACTAGTATAAAAACAACTATCCAATTCTCTTTCCCTCATCTTGCTCACTTTAAAATCTGAAGAAAATTAAGCAAATCTATCTTTGTTGTGTTGGCATATGTTTCTATATAATTTGATAGTATAATCTTGTTAGAAATACCATTTGGAACACATCTTGTGTGAGAAATTATGTTGTTTGTGTGAAATTCGTGAAACCTACATTATGCATAATTTCCCAGCATTTTTGTCGATTGTTTTGAAATTTTAATTTGTCAATTCATAATTGTATGAATAGATTAACTTGTTGTTTTTAGTTTTGACCGGTTTAAAGTGTACAATCATGCAGTTTTTACATTCAAATTTTGTGGTCTAATTGATTCAAAGAAAAAAGGTCTTTTGCTTTGGAAAAGTTTTATATAGCCAAATTAACCCTCCTTCTTGGCTTACCATTTCATTAGTAAAAATTACTAAGAGAATGATTAAGAAAATAGGGTTGTTACATTTTGGTATCAGAGTTGTTCAAACCTTAGGCGAACTGTAGGAAGTAGGGTGTTGTATTTCTGTTATGTTGGTTCTGCGTTCTTCTTAATTATAGTTGTGTTAGAGTGCATAATAGTTTAATCTTAGGATTAACATGAGGGTTGTGAGTGTGTGTTCCTTTGTATGAGGAATTATTTTGAATATAGAGATGGGGATAATAATGGTGAAAATTAAAGCATTAAGAATGAAAGAATCTTAATATAGTGATAAGGGTACACACTCATGACTAAGTCAAAGATAACTTTGTATCTTAGTTTTAAAATTTTCTATTTGAGAATAATGTGATAATAAGCATGCAATTTGCTTTATACAACATGTTTATATTGTTCTAGTGTAGGATTTATATATGTTGTGGGTGTTTGAGTGTCATCGAGAAAAGTAAATTAGAAAATGAATGGGAGATTGATGAGTGTGTATTTTTGCCCTCATTTAATGTTTAATTCTGGATTTTTAATTTAATTTTGTTCTTAAGAGATTTATTTAATTAGGATTTCTTATAATTGGGTTTATTGAGCATGAGATACAAAAAGATGTTAAAAATAGCATTTTAGTTGCATAAATGTTCTTTGGATATTTTGAGGTGTGTTAGTGCAACTGCAACTAAGTTGAACTCATAGAGGTGTAGAAATAAATTGATTAAAGCTTCATGACACTTGTGGGTTTTGAGCTTTATTGTAAAGGATGGATTACCATGTGTCATTCTTATTTTTCTTGAGTGACTTGCTCATGTTTTGTTTATGCTCAAATGTTTAGCTTGATTCTTTTGTTTTGCATCTTTAGTGAATATGCATGATTTGATATGACTGTGGCATTTCTTGTTTTTAGCTACTTGGCCAAATAAGATCGCCTTGATATTAATCTACTGGTAGCCCCTTTGAGCTTTAAACTCTTTTTCTTGTTTTAAGCCTGTTGTAAATCCTGTAAAGAAAAAGACTATGTTTTTCCTTACCTTAGGAAGAAGGAGCTAGTGGATTATGTTAGGATTGGTTGAGGAATAAAGTGTGTGGGTGAGTACCCCACCCACAAATGAATAAAAATCACATAAAGGAAAAAAGTGATGAAAGAGTTTTGAAAAAAAAAATAGAAAAATGATTGTTTTGTCAAAAAGAGCAACAAACGAAAAAGAGTTGTTTTTTAAATTATAATCCATTATTCTTTCTACATTATTATTGCAAAACTGATAAATCCTAAAAATTTTCCTACCTTTACCTTGGTCCCATTATAACCTGTGAAAATTCTCATGATTTTTGAATGCATGTTTTCTGAAAGTTTATGAATATTAAAGTCTTGTTAAATATCACGAGTGTTTACTTACATGGGTATTTTGAGTGAAAACACAAGCCAAAACACTTGAGCGAATTTTGGTGAGAAAATACAATTTTAAACTTGAGTGATATCTTTCATATTTGATTGTCTTGTGAATTCCAAATATCAACTCATATGTGAAAAATATAACTTTTCCATTTGTATATACATGATAAATTGATTTCTAGAAGATTGATTTGTTTCGAGTGATGTTCATCCTTTGTCATTGAGAAAAGTAAATTAGAAAATGAATAGGAGATGTTGATCTTTGAAGAATATAGATATTACTTTTCAGAATGGATTTTTTTTGTCAATATCATCCTTATAACTAGTGATTAATATAAATTTTACCTTCATATTAAAAGAATATAAAGTGAATAGATTGTACAACAAGTGAGGAGATAAGGGCATGGATGATGGTAAGGTTGGTTGGTGATGAAAATGCTCTTTATGTGTTAACCGATAGGTTCACTTGTTGTAGTAGAGAGAAAGTAGCAAGGGTAGAAGCAAAATGTAGGGGTTTTATTTTTGTTACAAAGTGAAACACTTGTTAGTTAAAAAACTGAAATTCTTAGTCTTCTTTTTGTTGTTGGATCTTGTTTTATGGCATGGTATGAGCTTACTACCTGCTATGTTCGTTGTGACTTATAACCATAGCTTCCTATGCTTTACTGTTGTTTTCTTATCTATTGATGTAGAACTAATTGTAAGCTGAGATTCAGTTTTTTACCATGTATGTTTGTTTAGAGTTTTAGCTTGTAGATTTCAGCAGGCCTTAAAATATATTAACTTTGTACTCAAGATTTGTAATAGTTTATAGTTTATAACTTTTTTTTGGAATATATAACTTATTCAATGCTATAATTGGCAATTGAAAAACATTATTATATGTAACTTATTTTCAATGATAAACGGTGGAAAATAGTTATTTGGTTCAAAATTGAAATTTGACTAGAAGAAGAAGAATTAAATGGTGGAAAATCATCATTCAAAAGTAAGACAAGATATGAAAGATACAACAGCCACTACTACAAATTCTCATATTACATGGGAATTTTCTTGCAAATTTGTTAAAAGAATTTGCAAGAAAAAACGTTTTCCTGCTATTTTTTCTAAGAATTTTAATTGGCAGGTAATTCCTTCATGGATAACTATTTCCTACAAAATTATAAAATTTGCAAGTATTTCCTACAAAATTTGTTGCGAAAAGTGTTTTATACAAAATATTTTGCAAAAAAATTGGCAGCAATTTCCTGCAAAAGATTTTTCATAACAAAATTTATAAGTATTTTCTACAAAAAAAATTTCGAAACAAAATTGGTAGGAAATATGAGTTTTTTTAGTAGTGAGAGTTCTTGAAGCCTTGAACTTTTCTCTTACAAGGGAACTTGGTCTCCAAGGAAAAAATGTAAAAAAACGGTGAAAAAAATGAAAGTAAATGAGAGAGAATGAGAAAATTGTTTATGGCTTGCAAAGTGAATGTGTGGATGGATGATTCTTTTTATAATTACTGAGTTTTTGTCCTATATACCTTCTAACTACAACTTGGTTAACTAACTCAATTCCTATATAAAAAAATTACTCAAAACTCCCTAAAGTAACTAAGGCTAAGCTAAATTATCACTTCACCAAGCTTCAATTAACTTTTGTCCAACTAGCAATGGTTAAGGCCACTGCAAGTGTTACTTTGATCATCAACAAGTCACAAAATTTGCCTCCTAGAGCTTCTAACAACCTATCCATGAGTTTGGGCTCCAAAAGTGAAAGTCAACTCTTAGCCAACATTTGGCTTTGACTTCCTTTATAGATGTGTACTTGTTGTCCATTGCATTTTCTCTTCTTAGAATTAGTATTTAGCCACTGCATTGCATCCATAAACCTATACCAAAGTCGTAAAATTTTATATTTGTGTAGTAGTTTACTAAGAAGACTACCAAACTAGGCTAAACTAGCTACACTAATGAGCTCAAAAAGTGTAACATCAGATGCTTGAAGAATTGTACTTTTATGCCATAGGAGGTTTCCTACAACAAGTTTAGGTCTATGAGTTAATTTTAAAAAGTCAACCCTTTAAGATTTTGACCAAAACTGATGTAGAATTGTTTTGCAGCTTCTATTTACCCTTTTCTTTGCTCTTGATTAACCCTCAAATCACTCCATTTAGCTGTCCTAGATTTCTCTTGCTGCATTAAATCAAGTTACACAAGTTAACTCTTTGAAAGCATAGAGAAACACCTAAACCAAGCTAGCAACTAGCCTATTTTTAACTAAAATCTAAAACAACTTGTTAGAAAAAATGACCTTTAATAGGGTTTATTATTAAGTGCCTTGGACTTTGTGTTGATCCTACTTCCTACAAATGTCTTCTAGAATTCTCTTATGTTCATTGTATCTTATGTATATGAAGATATTATAAATATGAAAGTTTTGAGAGAATAGTTTAATCAGACTCACTCAATTTCACTCTAAATCTTTTTCACTTTAATCTTTAGTTGGTATCAGAGCGGGTCAATCTTGTTGTGCCTTTCTCTTTCAAAGAAATTTTCATTGTTCTTCTGTTAACTGTTGTTCGCCGCTGTCCGCCATTGTCTGTTCGATTTTTGACATCCAACACCTAGGTTTGAGTCGCCTCAAGGAGCACAATCCAACCCCAGTAGTCGCACGATAGTTCTCCATCACACGCGTTGCCACTCGCTGTTTACCGTCGTTGTTACCCTAGGCACGTGAGTCTCACGCACCGTCGTACAATTGTCAGATCTCCTCCAAACTACCTTTGTCTAGCTTGTCGGAGCATTGTGAGTCCATATTTGTCCTTTGTTTCTGGTTTCATAGTCTTTTGGTGGGTCTCCTAGGGTGTTCTCTCCTAAAACCCTAAGTTTCTCTCTCTTGAACCCTTGGTGATTTTTGTTTTTATCTTCTTTGTTGTGTTTTTAGTAGTCCACTTGCTACTGTCAACTTATCTTGTCTTCGGGGACTATACCATCTTTTTCACGCACTACTTCCATAACTTCTGAAAAATTAAATTGAAAAAATTACTTTTCTTGGTCTGCATCTGTAGAACTTTGGTTCCTATGTCAAGGGTTTCATGATCATTTGCAAGGAGACACTCAGTGCCACATGATCAAATTCAACAATGGAAGAAAAGTGATTTCCAGCTTTGTGATCTACTTTTGCAAACGGTAGAGCCCAATATTTTGAATATATTGAGAGCTTTAAAAACATGTAATTCTTTCTGGAAAAAGGCCCAAATTATATTTGCAAATGATAGTCAACGCCTCTATGATTCAACAAATCGATTAGCTTCTTTAAAGCAATCTAGCAATGACATGGTGAATTTTATGGCTGAAGCTCAATCAGCAGTTGAGGAATTAAAGATGTTTTTGGAAGTGGACTCATTAGAAGAAATAAAAAGCAAATTGGATAAGCATTACATGGTTATGATTCTTTGAACAATGAATCAAAAATTTTATCATGTTAGAAATCAAATTCTAGTTGGTTAAGAAGTTCCTTCTATGGAAAACCTAATAACACACCTCCTTCGTGTTCCATCTCTTAAGAATAGAAAATTTCAATAGAATGTTGAATCTTCTGCCATGGTTTCATCTCGTGGAAAATGGGGTTGTGGCACTAAAGGAAGGCATGGTGGTGGAGATCGTCCTCAATGCACATATTTTAAAGAATGGACCACACTCAAGAGAACTATTATTCAGTACATGGCTTTCTTGACAAGACAAACAATATTTCAAAATCTGAAAGTTTTGACCAAAATTCTGTAATGAAGAATATCAAGAATATTTAAGGTTGAAGTTAGGGTTGTTAAAAAATTCGTACCAGCAGTTACTCATAGATAAAATTCGCAATAGGTAGGAAATGCATATTGTAAATGGATATCCGTGGATAACAAGTACAAGTATATTTTATACCCGCATGTTAACGTAGCGGTTACGAGTATCATAGTATTTGTACCTGTGGGTACGCGTACCTGCTGTACTCTAATTTAAATTTAAAAAAACATGATTAAATTATTAACACATTGATTTTGAATGAATTATTTTTTTTATTAAGTGGTTTTAAAGTACAATATCTCTTTCTTTTTAAATTGTCATTAAAACACTATTTAAATGAGTTATTTTGACTTTGTTTTAAATTTATGAATGTTATGTATTGATTTTATTTGAAATAATGGTTAAAATATGTTGTAAAATAATAATTTTTTTATAAATACCCGCGGGTACCCATGGATATTAAAAAAATATGCAGGTACCCGCATAACAGATACTCGCACGGATATGGGGATGGGTACGAAGTGGATATTTATCTAGTGGATAAGTTACAAGGGAGTTACTACCTGTACCCCACCAGCTCGTTGACATCCTTAGTTGAAATCCAACAGCTGAGCTCAATCATCTATAACTTCCAATTTGTCAACAACTTGCATTTCACAATCTATGAGGGTTAAACTGATCATATTTATGGTAATATCTCTTTGTTCTCTTTTCTCTCCTTTCCTAAAACATCTTATTTCATAACCCTTGCTAATGGATCTAAAGTGGTTTCCCTAGGAATTGGTCAAGTTTCTTTTTCTCCTTCTTTAAACTTAATATCCTTTCTTTTTATTCATGAGTGTCCTTTTAGTCTCGTTTCTTTATGTCAAGTAACAAAATCATTAAATTGCTCTAAAACCTTTGATGGAAACTCTTTTGTCATACATGAATGTGGTACAGGTCAAATGATTGGCAAAGGACATGAAGTAGAGGCCTTTACTACTTTGGCACTAGCCCATTTGTTTCTTGTGTTGCTTCATTATTCAAAAGTAAAGAAGATAGTTCATGAAGTTAATAGTCTCCAAACATTGGAATGTCAATTATATCAATTAGGGAAGCATGTGAGTGAGGTCTTATTTTCCTAAACATTCTAAATCTAGATGTGATTATGCTTTTTCTATTATCCATTTTAACATTTTGGGACTAAGTCGTGTGTCATCTTTTGGCTTTAGATATTTTGTTAATGATTTTTTTGGATGTACCTGAGTTTATTTAATGGAAGTTCGTTCTGAACTTCTATAAATTTTTATGTCTTTTCTTAATGAAATTAGAAATCAATTTGGAAAAATAGAAAAATTAAGAAGCGATAATGGTAAAGAATATTTTTCCTTTGAATTATCTAAACTCCTAAGCTCAAATTGTATTTTGCACTAGTCTACTTACCTTATTGTTTGGTGCAAATATGTCGTTTCATTATTGGGGATATGTTATCCTAACCACATGTTATCTTATTAAGAGAAAGCCTTCTTCCGCTTTTGAAAATAAAGATCCTTACTCCATTTTATTTCCAAAAGAACCAATTTTTTCATATTACACCACATGTTGTTTTGTTGTATATGTTTTGTCCAATGATATGTCTATAGGTTTATATCAACTCTTAGCTAGAGCCATCAAATATGTCTTATTAGGCTATTTCCGTCTTTAAAAAGGATATCGATGTTACTCACTTGAGACCAAGAAGTATTAAATGATTGCAAATGTCTCCCTTTTTGAACATTCTCCCTTCTTCCCTACGTCCTACCATTAATTGAGTCTTCTACTCCTATAATCCAATATATCTTTCACAATCCTATTGAACCATTATCATCACCTATTATTACCTATCAACCTAGGAACCAAATGGCCAGTCCAATACCCCAAGGTGAGTCCTCTTTAGAAGGTCCTTCTCCATCATCACTTGATATCATGTCTCTTATTCATGATGACTTAAGTTAGCCCATTGCCATTTGCAAAGGTACTTGATCTACCTAAAATCCTCACCCTATTTATAATTTTTTTAGTTACCACAGAGTATCTTCTTCCAATTTCTCTTTTATTTCTTTTGTCTTTTCTATTACTATTCCTAAAACTATGATAGAAGCACTTGATCATCCTAGATGGCGACAAGTCATGATTATTGAAATGCTGGCTCTTGAACATAACAAAAACATGGGAGTTCGTTCCTTTTCCTTATGAAAAGAAGACAATAAAGTTTCGTTGGGAGTATGCCATTAATGTTGGAAAAATGGTGAAGTTGATAGTCTTAAAGCTCGATTAGTGGCCTAAAGGATATACTCAAATTTATGGGCTTGACCACAGTGTTTTTATTTCCTTAGTGGCCAAAATGTCTATTGTTAGACTCTTCCTTGACATGGTAGCCATTCAACATTGGTCTCTTCATCAACTAGACATTAAAATGCCTTTTTGCGTGGTGATCTTAAAGAGGAATCTAGATGGAGCAACCTCCTGGATTTATTGCTCAAGGGGAGTCTAGTTTAGTTTGTAAGTTGCATTGCTCTCTCTACAGTCTCAAGTAATCTCCATGTGCTTGATTCAAAAAGTTCAACAACATTGTTTAATCCTTTAGTCTGAAATATAGCGAAGCAGATCACTCTGTTTTCTACTACCATACATCGCTTAGAAAATGTTAGTACTTAATAGTGTATGTTGACAATATAGTTATCAGAGGAAATGATGGTGTCAAAATCTCTCAGTTAAAAGAGCACATGTTGAATCATTTTAAGACCAAGGATCTTGGAAATCTCAAATATTTTTTGGTCATAGAAGTAGTTCAATCAAAGGATAAAGAAAATATGCTCTTGACATCCTGAAAGAAACGAGTATGATTCATTATAAACTAGTAGATTGATGAGCCAAATTCATATATGGTTTCTTATGGAACATTTGTGTTGTATGAATTGGGTTTTTGAGAGAAGGTATGTTTAGTGTGTGAATTGATGAATGCAGGTTGGTTCAAATTTTGGAAAATGGTTTGGTTGGTTTGATACACAAAAATGGAATGTTGGAATGGTAGGTATGGGAATTTTGGTGTATGGTTAAATATGGTTTTATGCAGTGCAGTGATCATAGTGTACTACCAAGTTAGGTGTTGTGAAATTTGCAAAATTCTTCCTCTTCACACTATTTTTTTCGTGTTTTTACGCAAAGTGGGGGGCTTGGCGTTGGCTCAGTATCACCAGGTTCTGAGTCTCATGTTGTTGGGCATTGAGCGCCATATTCAGTTCGTTAATCGTTGGATTGAGCTGAAAGTTTGCCAACACATTAATAACATGTTGTTCTTCAGTTTGAAGGGTGTGATTTTCATTTGAAGGTTTGTAGTTGGAGATATATGTCACGCATCATCATTTTTTTTTGTTATATTGTGTTAATATTTTTATGGTGATAAATTATGATATGACCTTGTTTGCAATGTATTGGATGTTTGGGCACAATGAGTTGAGGTTTGGTGGATTATGTTATGTGATGTGATATGTATATGTGTACATATGCGATGGAACAATATGAATTCTCTAATAATTGAAAATCTAGGATGGTTCTCTTACCTAGAGGGCTTTATCGAGTCAGTGTAAAAGGGTTTCATTCCGCCATAAGTCTTTGGCATGAGCTTAGCAAGAGTGCTCCTACTGAAGGCTTTGTTGAACAGGTGGACTTGTTGCTTGTAAGTCTATGAAATGTAGGGGATTGGACTTTTCTAAGAGGCGTTGTTGTGTAGGAAAGGTAGAGTGGTTGATTAAGAGACAATGTCATACTGTTTGATATTACTTGGTGGTAATATGTTGATGATTACATGTTGTGGTTTGAAAACATGTGATAGTTGATATGTTGGATGAGTTCATGTTATATGGTGGTAATGTTAGGGGTGTGGTATGTTGATATATTGTCTTATGTGATGTTACATGGTTAACTTGCCCTTGCATGTTTGTGGTTGTGGTTTCCACCTACGATGATTGTATGACTTGTGTCATACGAGAGTAGATGTTGATCCAAATGCTAGTGGAGATACATACTTGTGAGGAGGTCGTGGGAATGACTTATAAGTTTTACTTAAAGAATTTTTAAATTCTTTTGAATTTCAATGTAATAGTTGGAGATTTTGAAGTTGATTTTCTTTTATAAGGATTTGTAATAAGTTTTATTTAATTACTTATGCTAGAATGAGTTTTAATAGATTTTAATGGTGCTTTATTTTGAGAATAAAGTTTGATTTCAATGAAAAATTGTCATGTGGCTTGTGAGATAAAGTATTTGTGAAGTTGTTATTTAATAGGATGATACCAGAGGTTTGTTTTGAAATTTAGAAACTAGGATTATGCTATGAACACATAATTCAACATATAAACAAATCATCTAAAATTTTGATGTCCTCAGCAATGACGCCATTTGATGAACTAAAATTAGTTGCATTAAGTTCATACAAAATCAATTTCCCCAAAGAATGTAATATAGGGTCAAACTTGGTATCAACTTATGGACATAACAAATTAGAGATGCATCTTCTTATATGTAAACTATGATGGAGAAATTTAATTGATGAACTAATCTATTCTGATCTCATTACTAAGAAAATGCTACAAGAAATGCTATATGATATGGAGTAATGATCTAATGAACTACAGATGACAAATGCATGCCCAAACCACTTAACAAAGATAAACCCAAATGATCAGAAATAGCCAAAACCTAGAACTCTGAAATTAAACCAAGTTAGTGGAATTATTATGTATGGACACAGGGCATCAATTGATTATGTATTTCCCTCCCAATTGGTAACCCATAGAAAGTGCTTTGAAAGTTTGACTATGTTACATGGTCAGTCTCTTTCCTCTCATTTGTTAAAGGTTATGGTACTGTATAACAAATATTACAAGCCTTCATTCTCTAGCCCAAACATCTCGTGAGTATGATACCAAACAGTTAGGTTTGTATCTCCACTAATATTGTTACATTTGTAGTATATAATATCCTAACTAATGTCATATTCTTCTTGTGTGTAGCAATATGAAACAAATTTGCATGCGAATAAAAGTAAAATACTGTCTCTCGAGGATCTAGTAGCCACATTGAGAGAGGTTGTTGCAACCATAGGGATAGACCCAACAAAGATTCCTTGGGATGCCATTAATTTTGACAAAGATTGCGAGCTTCCATTATACATATATAAATATGATTTGATGGAAGTCTTAGCTGAAAATCAGGAGTTAAACATATTTATTGTGTAATTATGAATTATGTAAGTTAACTCTTAAAACCATTTGTATTCTGATTACTGTTTCTTACAACAATTTACCAGCAAGTGTACTGGTACGTAATAGTATCAACAAGTGTCATATCCATAGGGATTTAAGAAGTATATTGGTAGTTTGATTTTTGGGTTTTTTTTATTTGTGATAAAGAGTGCAAGTAAAATTAGATAGTAGTTATTAGATAGATTGAGTGGAGTGTGGGCTATGAATTGATTTCATCTCATCTTCTTCTACTACACCACTACCATCTTGTTTACTTACTATGCAAATCATTTAATGTCCTGGAGTACTCTTTTTATATAGATCTAGGTTCATCTTTGATATACTAGAACCTAAGAACTTCAAACCTAGTGTGATTCCTCAATTCTTGGTAGAATGAATCATTGCTTTAATGTGCATGAATCTCTCCTCCAACATCCCCTCTAGCTATTAAATAAGCATCAGTATGACTATGATGATTTGATTGGACCACAATTTGAGACCGATTTTCCAACTCAATCCAAACTAGTTAAATAGATGAGTAATTAAGTCATCATTAAGCATAAATCAAACCATAAAAAATTGAATGAAAGCAAAGATAAATACCGAAGAAGTAGACGTGCACAGAATCAGAATTGATTACATCAAACTTGGACATGAGGAAGTTCAGCTACTCAGAATATTACAATGTAATTCCACCAATATCTACACATAAGATCTCCCTCGTGCCTCATAGACCCTATTCTATCTTACTACTACATTTTGGAGCCTCCACTCACTGCAACTCAAGGTCTTTATTTATAGAAATTTTTGGGTGGTATTCAGCTCAAATTTTGATGCTCAGCCACAGGGGTTACTTCACAAGTGAGTTTCCTTCTCAGCTCAGCCCATTGTCCTGGTGCTTAGCACATGACTTTTCCATCTTGAAAGGGTTTTCTTGGCTACTTAGCCTCATGGATTTGGGCTCCAGGTTTCCTTACAAAGAGGGTTTCCTCACGAGGCTCAGTTCCATTTGTTGTACTCAGCTAAAAAGTCAAAATATGTTATCATGTCTTTTCTACTTCCATGGCTCAACTTTAGTATTGTGGTTTAGTTGCATACTTGATATTTTCTTTTATATTCACTGCAAAACAAAAAAAAAATCATTATAATTCATAAAACTACAATTCTAAATACCTCATCCTATATCTTAAGCTAAGGAGGTTTGTTTTATACCCAAATAACAACATTTGATACATCATAAGTGTCAATTTAAAATGGAAAATTTACTTATTCTTGACACTTATCATATTTGTTACCTTATTACATGTGTTATTAATGTATCAAATTTAGGTATTTACATGGTTTGTGTTTGGAAGCGGGAAAGGATGACGCATATGGGTTTATAGACCATCAATTCATGACCAGGTAACAAAAAATTAGAAACAGAAATGTATATCAATAATTCCATAATGTAACGAAATAGACAAATTTTCCTTGCTCCATATATAGATAAGTAAGTATATCCTTATTCAATAACTTAGTTTTGGAATTTTAAATATGTTTTAACTAATTTTGAATGCATTGTGTATTAACAATTGTTATTTATCAATATCAGATCGTACTGCCGCATGATTTTGCTCCTTGTATAAAAAGCCTCCTGCTTATTTGAAAAGTGTAGTAGATACATAAGTTTATTTTAAGAAGCGCCTATTGGTACATTGACCTTGAATATACAATGTCATGTTTTCTATCATTAAATGTTTTTATTTTAGTGCTTTTGTTCGACATAGTATATTCATTCGTTTACTTTCTCTATTATCATTTCATTTATTTAAATAGTTTTACTATGGGTATAGTGGCATAAAAGAATTGGTGTCCATAAGTGTGACTATTATGTCATACAATAATAGCCCATTATTAAACATATAAAATAATTCATTACTTTCAAATATGCTAATTTTGCAAAATTTTATTAACAAACAACCATTGTATTCAATAGCATTAGCCTATGTAAGACCGGGCATAGTCTATCAAACTGTACTGAACTATACATTATCCATGTTATTATACTAACAAAACTTAACTCTTTTAACAAAAAGTGAATTGGACCATCTTTATAGTTTAGTTAAAAAAACTGAAACTATGTAGTTACAGTTCAGTTAACTCTTAGAATTGTAAAATGATGCAATCATATTTTTATTGTAAAACGAGATCGTTTTCACCTATTTTACCTTACCTTGAATTTTTTTTGTGTGCAAAACGCCGCAATCAATCATATTCTTCAATGTTAGTGATTTTTTTTATCAATCATAGAGAATCTTTATTTATATCATAAACTTAAAAGTTCTCATTACATTAAAATAACTTAAAAATTTAACTGCGAAACAAGATGCCATTTATTTATAATATATATGACATAGTTCTACCTTAACAATTATTTTTGTAATTATAATCCAATTTCAAGGAATAATTGAAATTTAGTGCATCCAAAGATTACAAAATAAAGAATGGTGTATAATAATAATCTAAAATACATCACAGTAAAATTTTATGATATATTAACTTTTGAATTAAACCTAATCACAGTTAATTATAACCACAATGGTATGTTAAGACAAAGAATGAGAATTCAAGTTTAAACCAAAGTGATATAAAAAGGAAATCATCATAAAAAATAAATAATAAAAAGACACTGTTCAGTAAAATCCATAACATGGACATTAAAAATAAATTCTTACACAATAAAAATCATCTTGTACACTTGCCACACGGATAAAAAAAAAACCACTAACACTGAAGAATATGATTGATTGCAGCATTTTACACACTAAAAAGCCCAAGACAAGGTAAAATAAGTAAAAAAGGTCCAGTTTTACAATGAAGAATATGATTGCAACATTTTACAGTTCAAGAATTAAGTGACTATAACTATATATGTTCGATTTTTTTTAAACTGGACTACAAAAATGGTCCAATTCAATTTTTGTTAAAAGAGTTTAATTTTTTTAATAGATAATTTGTAGTTCAACATAGTTTCATAAACTATGCCCAACTCTAAGCCTATGTTCAACAAGTGTGAGCAAAAATTTTCTTTTTAGATATAAGAATATAGAATAGTTGAAAAGTTAAAGTTAGTTTATAGTACTTTTGATATATATCTTTAATAACCTTTGTTTGGAAGATTAGTTAGTTATTTGTTACAACTTTTATATATTTCTATCTTTTGAATTGTCCAAATGTGTTTCTGAAAATTTTTAAGAGATTTAGGATAGAAAGAAATTGTAAATGCTATATTTAAAAATAAAAAAATAATTAATGATTGTTTTTACCAAAATCATCATTATATATCATTTTTAATGTTGTATACCAATTTTTAGTGACAACTTAAGTCATACTTGTTGTCATATCCCATTCTTTTAGTTTTATTTTTTATTTCTAATAGGCTTATAACAACGTATATTTGTCTTAACCGTTATTATAAGTCTTTTGTGAATTTTTATTTTTTTATTCTTAATTTTATTTGTAAAGACAATGTTTCTAAACTGTCATGGTTTGGAAATGTAATGACAAATTTTTTAACTATAATTGTTTCTATCAAACTTTTAACAACGGTCATTTCAACGACGATTCTAAAATTGTAGTAGAAAGACTATTTTAATTGTTGTCAAAAGCCTTTTCTGTAGTGGGTTAATGAAGAAAAATCATTTTTTTTCTAAGAAAGAAAAATCAAATTTTTTCTAAGAAAAAAAAATCGAATAAAAACAAAGAAGAGAGTAACTCCCTTTACACCAAAACTTTAACCAAAATATATCTAATAATTCCACAATAAATTCACCAATTAAAATTCATTTATCATTTTATAATCACCAACACAGCACACTTACCCATGTAAAGAGTTTCCAAAACAAAAATGCACCCCATTGTTTTTGCACACTATCTCCCAAACTATTCTTCGTCATAAACTCTTTCTCTTATTCTCTTTATACTAACACAAAGAAATTTCATAATCCCACCAAAATTTGTATTTTTTTCCCTTTTTTCTTTATTCCACCATAATTACTCTCTAATGTTTCCACTAAAAAAACTAAAACTCCTTTTCTTCTAATCTACCAAACTCACTCTCGAATGTTTCCACCAAAAAAAATAAAACTCTTTTTCTTTATTCTACTAAACCCACTCTCAAATGTTTCAAAAAAAATATTAAACTTTTTTTCATTTATTCCATCACACTCACTCTTTAATGTTTCCAGTAAAAATTTAAAACTTTTTCCTTTATTCCACCAAAATCACTCTAACTCCTTTCCAAAATGCTAAAAAAAATAAGTGACCATGACAAGATTTAAATCCAAGACCTCTCCTTTTAGAAGAAGCATTAAAACCATTTAATCTATAATATTGGTTAATCATATGTATATGTCAATACTGCTAGTATACATATTACATGTTAATATGTATTTAATAATTTTTAAAATAAAGTATGCTAGGTGAAAGTTGAACTCGTGACGTTTGTTAACCAACTCTACTAACTAGACAACTAAGCTACCACATATTAACAACTTTTTAGATCTAATAACCCTTCCCACTCCAATCGTAAGGGTTACACAAAAAGAAAACACGATATCCCACCTTAAATCAAGGTATTCTTCTCTCACCTAGCATACTTATTAGTTTTAATAAATACATATTAATATGCAATATGTGTATTAGTAATGTTGTCATAGACATACGACTAATTGGTGTTGTAACTCAAATGGTTAGAGTGTTTGTTCTAAAATGAGAGATTATGAGTTTAACTCTTGTCAAGAACACTTATTAATTTTTAAGCATGAATTTTGACATTATTGGATAGTTAGAGAATAGGTGTGGTGGAATAAAGGAAACAAATTTTAAATTTTAATTTGATTGTGAGTTTGGTATAATAAAGGAAGAGTTTTTTTTTTTTTTTTTTTTTTTAGTGAATACATTAGAAAGTGAGTTTGGTAGAATAAAAGAAAAAGATTTTTGAATTTTCTTAATGGAAACATTAAAGAGTGGGTGAGGTGAAATAGAGGAAAAAAAGGGAAAAAATACAAATTTTGGTAGGATTGTGGAATCTCCTTGTGTTAGAATAAAAAAATAGGACAAAGAGTTTAGGAGGAGGAATAGTTTGGTAGAAAGTGTGTAGAAACAGTGGAGATGCAACTCTTTTTTGAAAACTCTTTACGTGCAACAGAAACTATGTGAGGGAAGGTAAAAATAGAGGTCATGGGAGCTAACATTTTTCCTTATTATGTGATTACGAGTAGAGAAATGTCTAAATTTGAGAATATGGAATGGTAAGCGTGTTTTGTTGGTGATTATAAAATGATAAATGTTTTTTAAGTAGTGAATCCATGTTGGAATTATGAGATGCATTTTGGTTAAAGTTTTGGTGTAAGGGAAGTTAATTGTCTTGCTTTCTTGTTTCTATTTCTAAGTTATATTATATCGAAAAAATCTCGAGTTCTACTTTGTTAATCGTTAGATCATGTTGAAATTTTCACAGCTAGTTCCAGTAACATGGTTCTTCACTTTGAGTATTGAAATTGTCAATTAGAAGTATGTGGTTGGAGAAATCCACAATTTTAAGGCGTTGAGGAAAGAGAAAATGACAACAAGAAATTCAAACATGAAATGTGGCTAAAAAGAACAAAGAAGAAATTAAAGAGCAATATCATTAGAGGCTCACAAGAGGAAAATTCAAAGCATTAGAAGAAAAAATTAAAGGAATTGTAAGTAAATAAATAAATAGGAACATCTGAGAGGATTAGAACTTGAGAGAAGGAACTTGAGAAAGGTATGATAAATCTAGAAACTAGGAGGATTCCAAGTTTCTAGATGCATTCACCCACCTTAGGCTCCCTTTCAATGTAGCTAGTCACTTTCTCCTTCCTTTAAGCTCCCTTTCAATGTACCTAGATTCTTTTTCCTTCCCCTCCCATCCATTATATCCCTTAATTTCAAGGGATTAATTTAGATAAGCATGATTAGAGAAGTTAACTCTTGATTAGCAAAGTTAACTCTATAAATCATCCTTAGGACAAGCTCCTCACCCCGATTTTCTCCCTTTTATAAATACATATATTTTGAGCGAATGCATAAGAAGTCTCTTTGAAAGCATTTTAAAGTTGAAGTTTTCTCTTCTCTTACTTTGGGTTCTTATCTTGGAAAGTTTTTTCAAGTGGTGAATCATCATGCACTTATCCTTTAGTTCTTGAATTGAAGGTGGCATGTTCTTTCCATTCTCTCCCTTAATCCATTTTTTATTTCATTTCTTTATTTGTTAGTGTTTTCTACTTCATATTCTAGTCTATCCCATGGTGCTTCTTGTTTCTTCTTTTGCTTCCACCACTAATGGACCTTCAAGCATTGGTTTTGTCTTACCAAGACCTTGAAGGACTTATCTAGATCCTGCCAACCGTGATTAATGTCTTCCTTTGTTGTTCTTGATCTGGTCAAATGATGAACATGTTGCTATCCATATATGTTGTGTTTTTCTTCATTAGTTTACTCCATTAATCAAGTCATTCTATCCAATTCTTGCATATTATGCCAAAATTTGTTTTTTAGGAAAATGGGTATGATGTTGATGCTTGGTTAATTTTGTATGCTTTTGTCCTTATGTTTCTTTTTTAGTCTATGTATTGTTTTCTAGAGTTGTTAAAGTGTTAAATCCCTTTTGAAAGTTTTTCCAAAAATATACATGTTTGTAAGATGATTTGAGACTCACGAACACATATGCAAGTGTTGAATCTCTTTTCTCTTGTGGTAGTTTTGTAGTAATTGTTTTAAGCAAATTACCAACCAAATATAATAAAATCTTCATGAGACATGCTAATCTGAATATCAAACCATATTTGACCAAGAAAAAAATTGAAGAACAAAAAAGAAGCAAAAATAACAAAAAAAAGTCAAGTAAAAAGTGTGTAGTTCATGATTAGTTTGTCCTAGTTTCTTGAAACAATTTGCTATTTGACTTCATAAGGAGATTAAACACATTGACATTCTAGACAGAAGGATGAAAAAGAAGGACCATCAGGCTCTCACTGAACTATTGATACAGTGGAAGCATACAAGTCCTGAGGATGCAACGTGGTATGAGTTGTTTTAGTTGAAGCAGCAATTTCCAAATATCAAATGGAATGAAGTCCTAAGGAGCAGTGAAGAACAACGGGCATTGAGGGATCGACCTTTACAAGAGGGGGACAATGTTATAATTGGGAATGTGTATTATTCTATTATGTAGAGTTATAGACAATTAGGAACGTTGAGGTGTTAGTTATGTATAAAACAAATAAATAAGACCTTGATGTGTTGTAACCGTTATGCAAAAATGAAATTGTGAGGAATGTTTTTATTACCTGATTGTGTGAATGTATAATGAATGAGAACAGAGTGTATTAACAGTATTATTTGGATCGTAGTTAGAGGATGAGAAAAGATTGATATGTTATCAATCTTTAACACCAAACTCTCACTCTCATCACGCTATTGACTTTAAAGAAGAAAACAGGTTCAATAACAAAATATCAAACATATCTAATATTTGTAAAACTTTATCCATAAGAATTTAAATAATGAGAGACATAGTGGAAGGGATTCGAGAATGAGCAAGGAAGAGCATAAGAATCGAGAATGAGAGTCTACTCCATATTGTCTTCCCTATTTCTTATTATATATTTGATTATAATTTATGCTTCCTACTTCTCGTCGGTGGCAATTTAGGAATATGAATTGAATTGCAGCGTGGAACTGCTTTTTTTTGTTTTAATTGAATTCCTCCCTTTAGAATCTTTTAGTAATCAGAATCTTGCCTAGGACTAATCACTCTAGACATATATGAATCAATTAAACAATGACCATACCATAGTTAATAGATGCATAACATAATGAAGTTTAGAAACGATGCATGATCAATCATGCTTTCTAAACTTCTAACTGAATTAATACACACCACGGATACTCCAACATGAATCCCTATCTTATCAATCAACAAGTTCATTTGGGGGAGAAAATATTATCGATTCATGACCAACAAATATTCAAAAAATTCAGAGAAAAAATTTACAGTTTTAGTTTAATATAGATTTCCTAAATTCTGGTAAATATATCTAATCCTTTGGACAGAATATCTAGACTCATTCATTGTAGCTTGGCCTTTAGCATATTTTAAACGCAGCACGACGCCTCCAAACTATAATATCCATCAATTATTTAACCAAGACATTAGAACAGATACCACTAATTTAAAAACAAATGACAAGATCCAACACAAAGTAGACATTAGAAGGGACACCTTTATCCATTTGATTTAAAAACAAAAGTCAGAGAACATCATGTGCACCTTCAAAAGAGTTATTCATATTTCAACATCTACTTTATGCAGTGAGGTAAACATTAGTGACAAAATTTGACATCAATGGTGAAGGGATGTTATAACGAGGAAAGGGGGAACAAAATGCACTAGTAAATTCCAATTTCGAAAATAGCTAGAGTTTGATATTCCGGCCAAAAGTCCTTTCGAGGTCACTAATAACTGTCAAACCCTGTCAGCCACGTTAACCACTAAATAGGCAGAGACTAAAAAAGGTTGCTATAAATACGTTGGAGACCATTAAGTAAACAAAATTCTGGAAGGAGTAAAATCGGATACTCACTTAAATGTCAAAAACATATGTACTCCTTTTACTAGAAAAAAAAAAAAAAAACATGCAATTTTTCTTAAACAAACTAGTCTCATGCAAATATCAGTCAAGGTCAAGATTAAACTGGTGAAACAATAATTACCTTTACCGATTCTAGGAATTGACAAAAGTAATTGCCAGTAAAGTTATGAGTACAGCTAGTGTTGTGCTTAAAAATGTGGAAACACGTCAAAAATGGTAAGAAAAGAGTGATGGTTTGAGGATGCAAGCTGAGGATCCATTGAAATGAGGAAGTTAAAAGACTAAACTCCCTCCTAATCAGAATAATAGCAAGTTAGCAACAGGCTCATAACAACACATTTTTAAGTATTTTGATAGCCTGTATTCACAACAAACCGTGAGAATTTCAGCAATTAGTGCCAAGCCTTGTAATATAAATGTCCCTGAACAAAATTGACATTATTTAATCACCAACCTCCGGCATTACAAAACAAAATTTGAAAGCGGTGTAGAAATGATTTGGTCCTATGCTTTAGAGGCCCATACCAGAGCAATTTCAAAATACGCCAAAAATCAAACTATAACAGAAGGAAAAACAAAATCAACAACAAATTTGATTAAACTAATTCCCATAAACCAACATAAAGTTGGACATTAACAAAAAGAGTTGTTTGATATGACATCATTTCAGAGGAATAAACCTAGAGGAGTGGGTGGCACCTATACCAGGCCTTCCATGCTTAACCGGCTTGTAAGAGATTGAAAACTCAGCAAGATAATGCCCAATCATTTCCGGCTTAATTTCAACTTGATTGAAAGTTTTCCCATTGTAAACACCAATGATGCTCCCTATCATCTCGGGCACGATGATCATGTTGCGGAGGTGGGTTCTCACCGGCTCTGGCTTCTCACCAGCTGGAGCCTCCCGTTTCTATTGCAACAAAATTATTAAACCCTCATTAAAACTAGACACCATAATAACATTCACAATGATTAATGCCCAAAATAAATCCAATTTCGATCTTGTCTGAATATATTTCTACACAACCTCTTCTAAAACACAAAAAAAAAAAAAAAAACTCCTCCACGTGCTAGTTTTTAACGTATAAATTACCTACTGTAGCTTAGGAAAAAAATTGCTCCTTGTTTTCTTCCACTCCTAAAGTGCTTGCACACATAAATTCATCCAAACATAGGCTTGAGAACAGAACCTTAACAAAAGTGTATAAACAGTCAAATTTGAAGTAAATGAAGTTGACATCAGAAAAACTCACCGCCTTACGGAGCTTCTTGATTAGTGCCATAGGTTTGCGGGTCAAACCGCGTTGAAATCTTCTGCGGGCGCGTGCTGTGAAGAGCTTGACGAGTTCATCCGTGGACATGTCCAAGAGAGCATCGAGATCAACGCCTCGGAAACTGAACTTCTTGAAGGTCCTCTTCTTCGGCACTCCTTGACTCACCTCAGTTTCTACGTCCGCCTGAAAACAACAAAGAAGAACAACACCATCAGTGTCACTGTTTCACAATACACCGGAGAGGAGATCGGAATTCACCATTATTGCTGCCACACTCGCGCTCAATCGCTAGGGTTTTTGCGGCCACCTTTTGTACTATGCTCAGGTCAACAGAAAGGACTAGTGTACACCTTAGTGTTAAATATAGTGATATATTAATCACTTCCTTTATATATTTTTTTATTTTTTTAATGAATAATTGTTTACAAAATAAACATATCTTCCTTATTTTTCTAATAAAATATTATTTATATCTTTTAATTTTTAAATGAATATTTAGTTCATTTTTGTCTTAAATAAACCGTATTAATTATTTTATACTTTTAATAAAGAGACATTTATTTTTATTATTGTGTTTAAAAACATGATACTTACTAAAATTGAATAGAAAATTATGAAAAGTAAGAAAATTAATTTTAGAAATATAAATTTAATAGTTTTTTCTTAAAAACTGAATAATTAGCCACAACAATAATCTGTTTGTAAGGCCCACACATATTCTGTCCTTTTATTTAAGAGTTGTCCAATCTATCGGGCCTAAGGGCTGGCCCAAAAGGGGATTCAGACCTAATTTGTTCTAATCCTAACCACTCTACTCACTTTTAGAAAATAGTCCCTTTGTCCTAAGAGCTGCAGCCGTCTCCCTCTGTTAGGATTTGGAACCACCATAGTCAAGCAAGCTCAACCTCATTCCCATACTCCACGTTAGTCAATCTCGAGCTCACGCTTCTCCTCTCTGGGCATCTTTACGAAATTTCAGTTAGGGTTTTGTAGTAATCCCATTACTGTTCTGATTTACCTTTTTTTTCAGCTCGTTGGCCTGCCCTTAGGACTGTTGTGCTCACTATGTGCGTCTCGGGGTTTTCCGCTAGTTGTTTCCAGGTAAGGGAAGCTAGGGCTCTGCAGTTTTTAGTTGTGTATCGGTTGCTTTAATCCTGTTTTCTGATTAATGTGCTTGGAAAATGCTTGACTTGTGATGGGAGTGAACTGGTAAATATTTGGAATTTGTGTGTGTGCCACTATTACGCGAAACAGGAGAGGTGAACTGCTATTTTCGCCCAGGCGAGCTCCTCTTGCCCAGGCGAGAGTAACTAAACTCGCCCAAGGGCGTTGCGCGAGTACTCGCCCAGGCGAGTGATTTAAGTTTTGAGCGAAAGACCATCTCGCTCAGACGAGATGGCCTCGCCTAAGCGAGCGCCCGCAAGTTCTCCCAGGGCCCCTGTCGCAGTCTTGCCTAAGCGAGAGCCTACAGCTTGAGCGAAGGGACTCCTCTCGCCTAAGCGAGGACGTCTAGCTTGAGCGAGACCCGTCGCAGGTTACACTATTTTCTTCAATTGGTTGTTGTGAATGGTTTGATCGATTGATTTACCCTATTTTAAAGTATGAGGCTTGTGAAATGCATGGAAATCTGTGGTTACGAATTATATTGATGGGTTGGTGTGATCTTGGTATGTAAAACAAATGAGATGGTTGGTAATTAAAGTGGCATGGTATTAGTATGAGATACAATTCTATATTCATGGTTTGAGAATGACGAGTTGGTATGGATTTAACTTGGAACATGAAAGAGGTTGGTTATAAAGGGTGGCATGAGATTTATGTGCATGATGGATGTTACTTGATTGATTGAGTATGATTGGCATGTGGTCAGTACGTAATTCCTTGAAATTTCTAGGTGAGATTTCAGGGTGGTGCTTCAGTGGTCGGGATGTAATTCCATGACCCCTATTAGTGGGAGTTCATGGTGGTGCCCCATCTATATAATTTGGTAAGGATTCAAGGTAAAGTTGCATCATGACGCTCTAAGGAGTCAGTTAGTCTCACATAGAGCGGACTAACTCTTGTGGTGACAGTAGCAGGAGGCCTAAAACTCATTAAGGGCTAACCTTGTGAGTGGGGGATTAAGACATTGTAACACTTGTAACACTTAGCTCGGGGGTGAGCAGCTCGGGGGTGAGCAGAGAAATCCACCACAAGTGCAAGCATCCGTTGAATCCGACTAAATTATACGTATCCAGATGAGTCGCGTCGAGTCTTAGTGTATTGTTTGGAAGGTCATAACATGCTTGGATGACGTATGTATAATTGACTGTGAGAATATATATATGATTGTATGATAAAAATATTTTTTGGTTCTAGCTTACCCTTTCGCTTGTTTGGTTGTTTGTACGTGGTTCGTCTCCTTTTTTGCGATGATCATCAATTTATTAATGTGAGCAGACGTGAGAACTACCCATGGTCATCAGGGTGATGGAGGTTTCGCTGCTTAATCGATTGGACTTAGGCTCTGCTTTCTATGTCTTTTGTTAGGGCTATGGCCCATGTATTATATTGATTTGTACTGTGTTTCTAGTTACATTAGACCTTGTACCCTATCTGGTTTTGGCATTGTGGTGTGCCTCAAGATTTCCTTTTATAACTCTTGGATATCTTTAAGGAGTGGGTCTTTACTCCGTATATGTGCTCGTATTATTATATTGTGTGACGTGTCATTTAAGTAAGTTTATTTATTAAATGGGACGTTACACTATTTATTAATATTCAGACAACATTCTTAAGAGAAAAACAAACATAAATTTCCAGATTATTTTACCCACATAGCATACAAATATTTTACTCAAATAACACACTTTGTGTTTGATGTTGGAAATTCGGTCCTGAGGGATCCAAATTCTAGGTAGCCATGTTACATTTTTTTTTAATTCCTAGTCAGAATTCGGTTTCAAGAATCTGAATTCTAAACTGGTTTTTTCTCTTTAAATGAATTAGAATTGGAATTTTTTAAATTCTTTTAAAAATAGTTTTAGGTGTTATTATTTTATTTTCGTTTTTTCAGAAAATGGTTAAATTAGAGGTTAATTTTTTTTTTAAAAAAATAGTATTATGTTTTTAGTTATTTTAAGTGTTATTTGGAAAAATAAAAAAATAAATGTTATTTTTTTTTTTGAATTTGTTGAGTTAAAAATAGATTTAGTATTGTGTAGTAAGCTATTTTAGGTGTAATTTGGAAATATAAAAGTCAATTTAATTTAAAATTTTCTTTCATAATCTATGTAGTATTAATTATTTTTAATAAATGTTTTAAATATTGAAATTATAGTTTTCTTTTAATTTTGGATAATTTTTAAAAATTGTATATTATAAACATTGCAAATTTGTAAAAAATAATTTCAAAATGAAGGAAATAACTAAAATCATTTAAAATCATTTTATTATTGTATTTTAAATAATTTTGTTATTTGTTTTTGGTTTATGTAAAATAAGTAATAATAAAAGATAATAACAAAAGATGTACCATTGAATTGAATCAAGGATAAATTTATTGAACACAATTAAAAGTGCAACATAAAGTAAGTGGTTCGATGTGGATCCTCTAAGTGCAAGGTTGTTAGGACAATGATTTCTTGTGTGTCCTTCAATTCTACAATAGGAACACTTTCTTGATTGTCTTCCTTCCTTATTGTCCATCTCAATCTTAATTATACTTGATTTAGGACGACCTCTCTTGCTCCTTTTTGTGGCAGGATGAGGCCAAACTTGTGGCCCTTAGTATGGTGGCCAATATTCTTCATGTCTTAACTCGTCAAACAAATTATCATATACTTTCATGATGACAACCAACCTATAATGGGGACTTATGTATATGCTGAAGTCGTGATGTGCATGCTTGCAAGATGCAATAACATGTGAACATGGTAGATGGATTTTTTTAAATTTTCCACAATCGCACCACCTTTCATCTAATCTGACTACAAATTTTCTTGCAAGACGTACTTCTTTGGGATTCACCATCTCCTTCACTCTAAATCTTGTGGTATTTCTATCAAATTCATTTACTTGGTGTGTGTTTGACTTGGAGTCCGAATTTTGTAGGAAGTTGGTCGCATATTTAGAGTACACATGACTAGCACTTACCATTGCAATTTTTTGCCTACCTCTTTTCATGAAGTATATGTTGCACATGGTGTACGTGGCCAATACTATGGAAGAAATTGGCAAATTCCTTGTCTTCTTCAAGACAAATTTATTGCTTCAACCAGATTTGTTGTTATGTGACCCCACCTTCTTCCTTGTCATATGCAAGACACCACTGTTCCCTTGGAATTTGGTCTACCCAAGCTGCTGCTTCTGGGTTGTCTTTTCTAATGATGTTGTAGTACTAGTTGCAGTGTGGTGTACACTACAAATGTAATTATAAGAACAATTATTTTCTAATAATGGAGGTGAATAATTAACCGCCAAAAAAATGAAAAAAGACAAATTTTTACATGTAATACCTTACCCATGTTGACAGAGTCATTTTTTAGAGTTGTATTCTTGAATCTTTTTGTAAAATTTTGCGCAATGTGTCGAATACAAAACACTTGTACGCAGTTGCCTTCAGTCCAGTCACTATTGGGTTTGTTGAATGCTGCACTAATTGAGTTGTGGTGGTCTGACATTAAGTATAAATTTTGTTGAGGCATAACATGCCTCCTTAGGGTTTTAAGAAAAAAAAAACAAGTTTCAGTTTGACACTGAATGGCATGCTGAAGATCTTCGTCATTTCTTACAAAAAGAAACTCACCAATGCCTTCCTCAACAAATTCAGGAGGGACGTGGTACCACAAATGACTTAGTGGGGGCTCAAATGGTCCCATCAAATGACTTCTTATTATGATGCACATATGGTTAAGAGTAACCCCATTTGGAATTCTACATAAGGAGAACCTTCTATCTTCGAAATCAATAGCAACATTAAAGGATTTATATGCATTCAACTCCTCACAAAAAACCATTTTTACTTATTGTACTATAAAACTCCACAACTTTCAAACTAAGGAACCACAATCTTAAATAAAACTAACTTCCTTCAGTTGGATAGCATGCCAAGGAAGATACTTAATTTCACCACTGTAAAAGCTGCAGGATATTTCAAATACATGGCCTCACATGCACCCTGTCATTATGACAAAACTTGTGAACTTTATTGAATTATGTCAAGGCTGATTTATTATTTCACCCTTGTAAAAGCTGGCTGATACTTCAATTGGGATAACGTGCCAAGGAAGATATTTAATTTCACCACTACAAAAGCTGACGCATATTTTAAATACATGGCCTTACATGCACCCTAACATTATGACAAGACTTGTCAATGATATTGGAATAGTGTGCCAATAAAGATACATAATTTTGGCCACTTGAAAAGGTGACATATACGTGAACACATGACCATACATAGTGTAATTATTAATAGTATCACATGCATGCTGAAACTATGACAAGATGTATCACATGCCCTGATTCATAGTATATAATAATGGGCTAAGATGCACTTTGCCATTATGAAAAGATGTATCACCTTTATTAGGATACCGAGTCCTATACACCTAATTTGAAAATATTTATTAGGATATTTTTTTAAAAATAAATTTTAACTTTATATTTAAAGTTAATAGCTACTATTTAATTTCACCATATAACAATAAATTTTACATTATTTATTTGTGTGAAAAAACAAACACTTTATGAATAAAATTCTTATAAAGAAATCAAAGTAGAAAAATATAAATAAAAAATAAATTCTTACTTCAACATATTTTTTTAATTTTAAATATTCAATAAACATAAAAAAATAAATAGTACAACACCATCTCAAACATTATACATTAATTTTTTTTTTTTTACTTTAGTTACCTCTATTATAATTCATAATTTTTTTTCCAAAATCACTAGTATAAAAAATAATTAATCAACAAAGTAAAAAAAATTAAAATTAAATTTACTTTTATATTTTCAAATTACACCTAAAATAACTTAATACACAATATTATATCCATTTTTAACTCAACAAATTCAAAAAGAAAAGAAAATAAAATTTATTTTTTTATTTTTTCAAATAACACCTAAAATAACTAAAAACATAATACTAAATCTATTTTAAAAAAAATAAATTTAACCTCTAATTCAACCATTTTTTACAAAAAAAAAAACTCTTAAATATTTTTTTAATTTCAAAAATCTTAATTCTAATTTATTTAAAAAAGAAAAAAAAATAAAAACTCAATTTAGAATTCGGATTCCTAAGAACCAAATTCTGTTTGATTGGGGAATGAAAAAAAATTTGACAAAACAAGGTTGGAATTCAATCCCTAGGGAACCAAATTCCCACGTGAAAACAAAAATCGTGCTATCACCGTAATATTTAAGCACGCTATACAAGTGAGTAAAAGAAGGAACCGTGCTTCTGGGAAAAAAATCTAAATTTCCATCACTTTTAAGAAGACAATCAATGTCAAAAGCTTTCAATACTGTCATTGTATCAAACAAAAAGATACATGATTCTTTTGTTCTCAAACAAATTAAACATTAACATATTTTATGTTATTAATAAAATAATATATATCCTTGTTATTTATTTATTTATATTTATATATGTATTAAATTACATGTAAACATAATAATAAATTTAATTATATTTGGGATAATTGATGTCTTTTATATATGGGATAATTGATAATTTAGCGGAAATATAAATTTATTATATTTTCAATATACAATAATAAAATCATTCAATTCTTTTATTTAGAAAATATGTTCTCATATTTTAAAAGTTTAAATTTTAATTTCATATTTGTTCAATTTAAGTTTTAGTTATACGAATAAAGTAAAAGAGATTAATCGCGGATAAAACCCGTAATGGGTAGAAAATAAATATTAAAAATGGATATCCGCTACCCGCTACCTGCGGGTACGAGTATTTTTGATACCTGCATGTTAACGAGGCGGGTACGGGTATCATAGTATCCGTACCCGTGGATACCCGTACCCGCCTTAATTCACAAAAATACCCTCATAATATATATATATATATATA
>Ga0214543_1002187_pt1 | contig 38520 bp, 35 predicted proteins | sample CNSS2metaG_FD_160094 | JGI IMG/M metagenome (GOLD analysis project Ga0214543, IMG submission 160094) | Root nodule microbial communities from cowpea collected in UCLA plant growth center, Los Angeles, California, USA - CNSS2 | ecosystem: Host-associated > Plants > Roots > Nodule | place: USA...
ATAACAAGCATAAACAAAACGAGATGAATCATATACCCATCCTATTCATTATATAAAATTCTTGGCCAAGACCCTAACCCCAAGACTTAGCAGTCTTCAAATCATACAATTGGTTAGCCTTGGACTCAGGAACATGATGCTCACACGAACATGCCCGCTCGTGGTCCTGTCTCTACGAACCTCCCCGCTCGTAGTCCTACTCTACGGACCTGCCCGCCCGTAGTCCAACACATGTGATCCACCAGCCCTCGTACCTCCCCGCACGTGGCATCTCTCAACGTGAGCATGGAACATACGAACCTACCTCGCTCGTATCCCCATGTGACAGTAACTTGATATGAACCTCCCCGCTCATATCATCACATGTCAATCACCATCCATGAACCTACCCGCTCATGGCACAGCATCTCCCGATCCAAGCAAAACATCATTATCAGTTAAAACAACACACACAGCTCATAACCTGCCACGCAAGCGCCTGGCGCACCCACCAGTACCGCCTGGCGAAACAGGTTCAGGCCGCTTGGCGGTTTACGTCCCGCCGCCAGGCGCTATGTCCTCAAACAAAAGCTCGCTGCCTCGTGTCTGCCTGGTGGATCTCACCTCACCGCCAGGCGCCAGCCTCTGCAGACCCCCTGAATGGGTCTTCCACCGCCTAGCGCACCCAATCCAGCCGCCAGGCGCCGTGACAGTACAGTACCATTCACTGATTTCACCTCTCTTTCAGAGTAACTCACACTCTCCTGATCTCTCCAAGGTAACAAAACAACCTTGGTTAATCCCACTCTCATTCTGAATTCCTCACCAGCCTCATGACTGATCGTAGTGCCTATAACTCCCATTCCCAATTTCCCTATCACTCTTACGATTCATCAATTTCCTCCAACTCTATACCATAAGTTCTCCAAATTCCTAATGAAACCACACAGTACTTTTCCTCATACCACATTCCCTGCTCAGGTGGCATTATCACAGTACCACACTCTCTACTCAGTTAATTTTATAATTCGTTGTACGCAAATCATGGTATTACCTCGAATTTTAATCTCACTATCTCGTATTCCAGCGATACGACCCCAACAAGTGTGTTCATTCAGACATGTGACTTGTCATTAAATTCTTATTCTTCTTATTACAAACTAACCTTCTTACAATCTTCCACCTCATACTCATACCTTCATGATTAATCCAATTTCCCTAGTTATATGCTACAACTTAATTATCTCATGCAATTTTATCAATAGTTGACTAAAAAAAAACATGACTCGTCCAAGTTCTATTCTTTTCCATCATTTTCTCCCTCTTTTAAACACACACAGCCAGACCTGCACCCATCGCCGCCTGGCGGCACGTAGCACGCCGCCAGGCGGTACACCAGTGTTCTGCAGCAACGCAGACTCCCATTTCCTATGGCGTACCCAATCTAGTTTCCAGTTTCCATTCCTATCAATTCCATCCATCAGGACGCAACAGACCTGCATTACGCGCTAGTTTCTATTCTCAATTTGATTCATAAAGGTGTCTCTATGTTTACACTCATGTGTAACCCCAATCGATTCATACCCAATCGTCTCTCAACCTTGCCATACTCCAAATTGGTATTCAATTTCGGTCCAGCAAAGTATTCAATCACACCCACACACATCAATCACAGAAACCACATACACACTTGTACAAATAACATCAAAAACATCAAAAGGAACGCGAACACTGTCGCGTCGCCTGGCAGGAATTCATCGCCGCCAGGCGGTTCAAGCCAAACAAGAACAGACGCCCACCTCTGATGAGCCGCCTGGCGGTAGGGATCAAACCGCCAGGTGGTTTCTGGGAAAAACCCAAAAACCCAATCGAACAGTGCAGAAAAACAGGTGAAAAGCATGTAGTTTCAATCACCAAAGCACAATACGATGTATATGTATCTAAAGCATCGAAAACAACTCCCCTTACCTGGATTCCTTGCTAAATTCGGGTTGATATGCTTATCCCTTCACCAAAACCTCCCTAGCCTTTGCTTTCCACTCCAACCTTTATGATTTCAGCCTCACTACCTTACTCTATCAGCCCCAATCCTCTGGAAAACCTTTTCTTATGACTAACACGAACCCCCCAATGCTATTTTCTCCTCTTTTAACCTTCTCTCTCACTATAACTTTCCCTTAATTGCTCCTTTAGTGGCTTACCCGAATTTTAATTAAAAAAAATGATATTAAGATTTTAATTAAAAAAAATGATATTAAGGCTCACCAAGTGTTTAATTAATCCCTTTGTTTTCCAGCCCTTAGGTTACCTCCCCCTTGGCTGATAGGTTTCTACCTTTCCACATTCATTCAAAAGGAAAATTTGACAAAAAGACATTATTTAGTTCTCACCAAGGTTTGAACCCACACTCCTGTACATACCAAACCAAGATAAAACCATTCAACCAATCCAGATTTCATGATAACTCCTACAATTCTAAGAGTTTATCATGATGCCAAGTATTCAATATATAATTACATAAAAATGCATAATTTAATAACATCCAAGTGACACACATAGGACTCAAACCCAAGTCCTCACACATAATAAAAGTGCTCTCAACCACTTGAGCTAGCACTTTTCCACGTCATTGTCCCTCACATTTATTGCTTTAAATGTTATCGCTACCCGTCCTAATTAAATAATTAATTAAATAACTATTTAATTTTCCCGGTTCTTACAACGTCACTATGCTACATGACCCTTTATTTTGTGTAGACCCTTAAGAGACTTTAATTTATTGTTGATACGTATCGTGGCCTCTAGTGCCATGCGAACTTTGTTATTTCATGCATTGTCTTGATGTTTTAACTTTTGCTCTCTTCGTGAGAATTGCTAATTTGACTTTTGCGTTAATGTCCCATTGTTGTGGTGCCTGTTCTTCAATTCATGAAGTAGTTTCTCAATCTTAGTCCTATGAGGCTGAGGTTAGGGGAATCATCAAGGGTGTTTACATAACTTTCAACCCACCTCCTTCCCGGGTACTCTTCTTAGCGGATGTAGGAAAATCATCAAGGGTGTTGATGTAACCCTTAGCCAACCTACTTCTGAGGTACTTTTCTTAATGGATGTTAAGGAAATCGTCTAGGGTGTCGACGTAACCATCAACCGACCTCCTTTCGAGGTACCTTTCTTCTTAACAAATGTTAGGGAAATCGTCAGGGGTATTGACATAACTTTCAGCCGACCTCGTTCCGAGCTACTCTTCTTAGCGGATGTTAGCAAAATCATCAAGGGTGTTGATGTAACCCTCACCCGACCTCCTTCCGAGGTACTTTTCTTGTGGATGTTAGGGAAATCATTTAGGGTGTCAACGTAACCCTCAACCAACCTTCTTCCAAGGTTCATTTCTTCTTAACGAATGTTAGGAAAATCATCAAGGGTGTTGACATAACCCTCAGTTGACCTCCTTCCGAGGTACCTTCTTCAATAGATGGTAAGGAAATCGTCCAAGGTGTTGACGTAACCCTCAACCGACCTCTTTCTGAGTTACCTTTCTTCAACAGATGGTAGGGAAATTGTCCAAGGGTTGATGTAAGCCTCAGTGAACCTCCTTCCAAGGTATCTTTCCTAGCGGATGTTGGATTTGTCGGTTTACGAGTTTTTCCCGACCTTTAGCCGAGCTAAAGGATTAGTCGATTGACGGTTTTTTCCCGACCCTTAGCCAAGTTAAGGGATTTGTCGATTTATAGGTTTTTCCTGACCCTTAGCTAAGCTAAGGGGTTTGTCGATTTACGGGGTTTTTCCTAACCCTTAACCGAGCTAAGAGATTTGTCGATTGACGGGTTTTTCCCGACCCTTAGTCGAGCTAAGGGATTTATCGATTTACAGGTTTTTCCCGACCCTTAGCTGAGCTAGGGGATTTGTAGGGAGATACTCTTTGGAACGAAGGCATTACTAATGAGTTCAAATTTTTGCCCTCATTTAATGTTTAAATTTGGGGATTTAATAGAATTTTTGTGCTTAAGGATTGATTTAATTAGGATTTGGGATTATTGGATTTATTGAGTACGTAAGTAAAAAATGGCATAAAAATTGATTTTAGTTGCATAAAATATTATTGGATATTCTAACGTTTGTTAATGCGGCTGAAGTTTAATTTGGGTCATTAAAAGTGTGGATTTGAAATATTCAAAGTTACAAAATAAGTCCAAAATCAAGAAATTCTGGAAAAGAATAATTCAAGAGCTAAATGCACCCCAAATTTTTATTTACACACTCCTCCTGCAAGTGGACCATAAAAACCTGTTCTGCACCCCCAATTTTTACTAAGTTACACCCCTCCTACCACTCAAACTTCACTCAACCAGATTATGCCATGTGGCAATCCTCACCTTCTAAACTTGTCCAACCACATGATGCCACGTGTCATAATACTCCACTTATTAAACCACCAATTAGAGAATGACACGTGGCGGCATCCAAGCACTCAAAATTCAGCCAACCAAATGGTGTCACGTCATCATCTTCATCTCTCCCATGAGAAACCCTAATTTCTACTCAAACCCTAGCCGCCACCATGCCGGCAGCCACCACAGATCTGCTGCAGAAGCACCGCCTTCACCACCTGCACTAGCCACGGCCACCACAGTTCCGTCAACCTCCATTGCTTCATCCTTCCTCACGCTTGCGAGAATCCAGAAGCGGTAACACTTGTTCGTCACAACTGCAGGTTTCAGCCTTCACGAACCAACAGCGGTGCGGCCACCACGTTCAACCATAGCCATTACAACAACGCATATCTGCACTGCATCCAACCTTTCAGCCACCACCATGCCCAAGCCAGCACAAGTTCATCACGCACCAGCAGATTCTCGCGAAACGCGAGCCATACAGAAACGCAAACACCATCTTCACCGCAACGAACCATCGCACCTGTGCCATTCACGGACCTCACCTGGAAAATGCAGCGCTTGCACCTGTGGACCACCATCTTCACGCATTCACAACACTGGAAACTGCACCAGAACAAACTTATTGACGCTCATTGCAGCAAACAAGCAAACGAGCAACCTGCGCGCCAGATTCGAACCACCATTTTTGCATCACGTTGCACTATAGTAGCTTGTGAAAACTGAAGAAATCGTGAAGCAGCAGCCAATCTCGTCAGAATTTGCATCGCACAACTATCAGCCTCATTCTTCCATTGCATTTGCATAAACCCTAATTCTGGAGAGAGAGTCTTTGTGCCATGTGTCAACATCTGATAGGGCAGTCAACTGGTCAAATCTGGTCAAATGGTCAAAGCAGCAGTCAGCTCTAGTCACATTCTGGTCAAAACAATAAAAACGGTCAAACAAGAGGGGCAAAATTAGAAATTAGACTGAAATTAAGTTGCTAATTAATTAAATAAAGATAAAATATTTTAGCAACCGAACAGATAAAGTCCAAGTCCGATTGAAACCTATATAAAGAGGCTTAAGGGAGCAGAAGAGGTACACTTAACAATTTTCTGGTTTTGGCAGATACCCTCATCCACCACATCTCTCATTCTTCCTTTTCTTTTATTTTCTTTCCTTCATCATATTATCATGTATTCCATCCAAGCCATGGAGGGCTAAGCTTTTAAGGGTTGATTCCACTGTAATTTGTTAACTGGATTCTAAGGTTAGATGGATTTATGTATTTGTTATTTTGATTATTGTTGTAGTTTTTGTTTATCTATGTCCTTTGCTTCTTGATTGAATAGAAAATAATGATTTTAAATCTACACACACGCTAATCATATGAGTGAAAGAGTTTTTAAATTCAATTAAGACTTTACTTTGATTTTATTTAGAAACTTTCATGTGATTAAATAAGTTTTTGCCAATAATTGAGACTTTACTTTGAGACTTTACTTTGATTAAAGGTAACCACTTTAACTAAAATTAGTCAAGACTTTACTTTGATTAATTAAGTTTTCTATTTGGTGAGGAAACAAAGGAATAGACATGATTAGGCATAGTAAAATTTAATTGAGACTGTACTTTGGTTGAATTTACTATGAATAATCTAAAAATTCTCACTTTTAATTGAGATTGTACTTTGATTAAAAGTGAGAATGTCAACAAATGAATTGAGAATTTACATTGATTGATTTGTAAATCAACAACAATAATTAATTTAACAATAATCTCTAGATAACCAATGAAGAATCCTATTTTGAAAAAGTAGTGGAATTGACCTATTTACTATTACTGTGTTTACAATCTTTAATTTGTGTGACATTCATTCTTTGCATATAAAAACCCCATATTTTTATTGTTACTAGTTTTAATTGCATTTTTATAAGAATCAAATATTTGAAATCAATTCCGTATTCATTGAGAGACGACTCAGGGCTATCTTAACCCTAACTAGTTTGTTCACTACTAGCTTGGCAATACTGAAGTTGCTAAAGTTAAGTAGTGGTAATTTGATCGCTTAACGACAACGTTATCAGTTACATTGATGTCCGCCCGACCTCATGAAAAAACCCTTTTGTTCATTTCACAACGTCACTCCCGTATGAAATCAGCATTTAGGCGTTGAAGCCTTTCAAGTGGGACTCGAGGTTCGCATTACCCATGAAGGGGGATAACTTAAGTATGATATACTGTAGTGAAACTTGTTCGACCGTTATGGCTGTGGGGAAAGGGTGTCCCTGGTCCTCCATATTGGTCAAGGGACGTTCTTGGTTTCACTTCTTCTAATTTTGTAAACGACATAGGAGATCCCCATTTGCACGTTGCAGGTCTCCTTGCTCTCAAAGCATATCCTCTATCCCGCGCCTTGCTTCTTCCTCTTCCCAAGGTACAACGAGATGCTCCTCTCGAGCTTTATTTGCCCGGTTGTGGGGCTCATCTGCTCTCTGGTGTATCTGCTCGTTCTCATCCCGCAATTCTAGGATTTGCTGCAATAACTCCCTAGGAGTAGGCTCTAAATTTTTGTGGTTTGATTGGTGCTCTGCCATTCTTTTAAGACTTCTCATCATTGGGTTAGCTTTTGTTAGGGCCTAGGAATCAATTTTACTAGGGCCCTACGGTGGGCGCCAATATATTCTTACAAAAGAGAGTCTGAGGTGCATAGTGGTCACAACTCGTGCTCTTCACCAGATGCTTCTATACAAGAGATGCTTTCGTTTCTCTCTAGACATGCCTTTTCTTAGTCCTTTTTTCCTCGTTCTTGGTGGAGAGCAACCTCTTAGCTTTATAGAGGGCTCCAACTCATCCTTACTTCAGTCCTTTTAGGATCGCGGGAGGTAGTTGACGTGTGTGGGGTTACCCCGACTTTGTGGGGATGTGATTACGTGATTGTTTTGTCGTTATCCTGAGAAGAGAGGGGTTGCTGTTTAAGTGAATTGGGCCTTCCGGATAGGTCGAGTCCAAGTCAGACCCAACGAATGGAGTACGTAGGTCGGCTCCAAGTCGAGCATTGTACGTCCTTGTAATGAGGTTGACTCCAGTCCAAACCCAATACATCCACACACCTTGGTCTGCCTTGAGTCTATCCTAATACGCACATACACATAGGTCGTCTTGAGGTCAGCCCACCGCGTGCATACACATAGATCGTCTTGAGGTCAGCTCACCACGTGCATACACATAGGTCGGCTTGATATCGGCCCACCAGGTGCATACACATAGGTCAGCTAGAGTCTGGTCGCCAAGGTGTACAATTATTATTGTTCTGGTATACCAAATAAGTTTCACATCGTTTAGGAGTCAATGTCAAGCGCAATTTAAATATTCTTACCTTTCTCCACTCTCTGAGATGCTTTTAAAGGATAAAATTATGAGGAGCTTCATATTACTCCAAAGCGGACAATACCTCAGAAACGCAGTGATCATTCCTAACATTAGTAACTAATAATTTTGAACTCTAGATTGTGTAATCTGGAATATCTATAAGTTGTACTATCCGAAAATACAATTAAAACACGAAACAAATCTTAGGTAGTCCTTTTCTATTAATTTCACAAGGGTATATTTGAAATTTTAAAAAATATACGGGTACAGGAAGAAATTTCCTTTGAAAAATTGGAGGTGCAAGAAAAAATGTTAGAAAAATAATGGGGTTACAAAAAGTAAAAGACTGGATCCCATTCAAACTACTGAGCCCGGAACTATTACCAACTCATGGGCGTCGCCTTCTCCGATTTCCGAGGAAAAGAATTCCACTCAATTCTCTCCTGCGGTACTTAATCCCCTAGACTCGTTTTCTTAACAATCCTCTTTCTCCATCTTCGTCAGTCCCTTACTCAAGGAAATACATGGGCAAAACGAGAAAACGTGGCCGAAAGCCCAAGCCCGCAACTGAAGAAGAAACCGCGTCCCAAAACTACAGCACCGCCTCCATAAAGGACGCCGTTTCGCTTCCAGCCACCACCGCCGAAGCCGTTGAACCCAACGATCCGGATTCTCAAGGGTGCCGCCGCGGACGCTCCAAAAAGATCAAGGTAGCATCGCCGGAGCGCCGCAGCTCTCGGTTGGCTGATTCGAACGGGGATTGTGCGACAGCGGCGGAGACGCCGCTGATACCGAAGTGGGAGGGCACGGTGAAGGTGGTGCCATCGATGGACGCGGTGGTGAAGGTCTTCTGCGTCCATACAGAGCCGAATTTCTCGTTGCCGTGGCAGAGGAAGAGGCAGTATAGCTCGAGCAGCAGTGGGTTCATCGTGGGGGGACGGAGGGTTCTCACAAACGCGCATTCCGTTGAGCATCACACGCAGGTCAAGCTCAAGAAACGCGGTTCTGATACCAAATACCTGGCGACCGTCCTCGCCATCGGGACCGAGTGCGATATCGGTATTTCTATTTAACTTTATCTCATCCTTCTTAATATTTTGTTCTCATGTTAGGGATGGAAATTATGAACAGTGCATTTTTTGTGCAACTTTTATTCTTTATTTTTTAGCTGGTGCCTTGTTTTGCTCTATGTTTGTTATATGTGAAGATCACTGCTAACGTGCTTTCCTATCTGAAGAGAGGGAGGGGTGGGGGGTAATATGACTTGCATGCCTAGCGTAGGAAATTAATGGATTATTGAAGGAATTGAGATATCGATTTGCACGTAAACAAGGTTTTAAATTGCAGTAAGGGTTTCCTTGTGACTCTTGATATTGCAGTAAATTTCAACAAATGCAATGCGGTTGATGCAACTGCAATTGTGGGTTTACAGCTGTGAAGACTCTGGGGATTCCAAAACCCTTAATGTTGTAACTGAATTTTTCAAACCTTGCATGGAAATGATGTTGATGGTTATTCCTTATTTGGATTTTAGTGAGTTATGTTAAGGGAAGGAAAAGTGTTTTGAGGTGTGCATGGTTTGGAACATAGTGGAATAAGGGAGAGATTTTATGTTTATTCGTTTTAAGCACTTTTAGGTGTCATTTTTCTTTTATTATGATGCAGCCTGTCAAGATTTGGGTGCTTTCTTTTATATTCTTAATTTCACCACATTCCTGTTTTTTTGGCCTTTTCTTTTGAGATCTGAAGATGTTAGTTTACTTTACACATACGCTTGATTAATTAATTTTGTGATGTCTGTTATACTTCTAATGGTTCAGCAATGTTGACGGTGAGTGATGATGAATTTTGGGAGGGAGTTTCACCTGTGGAATTTGGTGATATGCCTGCCTTGCAAGACGCTGTAACTGTTGTTGGATATCCAATTGGAGGTGACACAATCTCTGTGACAAGTGGTGTTGTTTCACGTATGGAAATACTCTCTTATGTTCATGGTTCAACAGAACTTCTAGGACTGCAGGTAACATAAGTTATAAGACATCCCTTTTTACTTTTCCATCTTTGTTCGAGTTGTCCATTTGTATATGTTAAGCTGAAGTGTCTCTTCAAATTTTTCTGCAGATAGATGCTGCGATAAATTCTGGGAATTCTGGTGGACCTGCTCTCAATGATAAAGGAAAATGTGTTGGGATTGCATTCCAGTCTCTTAAACATGAAGATGTGGAGAATATAGGATATGTGATACCCACCCCAGTTATCGAACATTTTATCCAAGACTATGAAAAGAATGGGGCGTATACAGGTATCTAAAACAGTTTGGTAATTTTGTATTTTTTTTATGCTTTGTTATAATAAGTATAGAAATAAGGAACTGATCCTCTATAATTAAGAATATATAGATTATATATGTATTATTAGGAACATTTTTGTTTATTCCTATATCGTATATTTGTTATTAGAGGATATCAATTGTCCTCTGTATTGTACTGATTCTATTCTCAATATAAATAAAGCATATGTACTGTCTCTGAAACACATGGTTTTAGCTCATGTTTCTCTCTTTCCTAGAGTTTAACATTGTATCTAGAGCCTATTTCAAAATTGTGTTGTCCTGGAAGACCCACCATCCCCAAAGGAATTTTCTTGTAAACCTTTCTCCCAGATTTGCTTCACTGTTCTAGTGAAACTGTGTTGGGATTGCACCACACAATCTATCCAATCATTGACGTGAGCCACCATCCTCATCTGGTGCTCCAATCTACTTTTCCCTCTCTTTAGGTTATTTTTTTGCCACATTTCGGGAAAGGTGGTGCTCCTACACTTCATCAACCTCCAAAACAAATTCTCCCACCTTTTGTAAACCATATTGTTAGTATTGAGAATATGAACGAATCTAACTATTCCACTTGCACTTTTGAAATCGGGTTATGGTTAAGTGGTTGGGCTATAAATCCCTTCTCACTACCATTGGTTAATTCGTTTCTACAAAAAACAGAGAACAATGGATAAAGATTGATAATCAATTACATAGTGTTATTAAATACACTATTCACATCTCAAACCTATTTTTCATCCCCATGAGATGTGTGCATCAGTTTGGAGTGAGGCCTGCACCCTTTATACCAATGATGCAATGTTTGTGTGGTGTGTACCAAGATCTCTTAACACTTCTCGCTTGACGACATTTTTTGGTCCTATGTTTGCTTATCTTGAGTGGCTTCATGCAACCTTACATGATTTTAATGTGCTCCTCCCACCATCTGCAAATGTGATGAAGGATTTTGAGAACCACAATATGTTCTTTATGACCTTGGGCTTGTATGGCATATGATTTTCACTCTTTTGTATTCTTCAAAAAGTAAACACAGACACATACTTCGTTTGTAGGGGAAAACCCTACCTTTGCATCATAGAGTAATAATCTCATACGCTTTTGCATAGGTAATTCTAAAAATGGTCCAAAATGCAAACATTGCCATTGCATTCTATATATGATTAATAGGTGTTGGAAGCTTCAGGGGAAACCTCCTTGTTCGCATATTGCCTAGACCTGTATTGTTGAGTCACCTATTTCTCCCACCTTACAGTTATTGGAATAGGCATTAAATACATTTAGGAAGTAGTTGTATTGGGAAAATGCTATATACTTATTAGCGATACCTATCTTTGTATGTAAGTGTATATAATAATTATATTTGATCTTCCCTATACTCATTCTATGAGGATCCTATCAATATAAATGAGAATATATGAGGAGAGTTTTCAAGCTCTCTCAATTACTCTTAAATATGGTCTCTTTTATTTGTCTTAACTCCAACTAATCTATCTTTGACATCATTTGGAAACTGTCAAATGGTGTGCAACACTCCAATCCACTAGTAACATTGTTTTGTGTCATATTTCTGTTATTAGAGGTATCATCTATTTATTGTATTGATTCCTTTTTCTCAATATAAATAAAGCACTTGTGCTGTCTCCAAAAAAACATGGTTTCAGCTTATTGTTTTAATCTTTCCTAGGGTTTAACAAGCTTAAAAGTTACTTTTTATGTTGAACTTATTGGAAATGTGTTCTTGGATCTAGGAATGGAATAAAGACTAAGAAAGAAAAAAGTTCCTAAAGTTAGTTTATCTAAAAGAGATACACGAAATATAGATAGGTTAAGTGATATAGAAAGATAACTGGACAATTCTATTAACAATATTGTTTATTGTTCAGAGTGGTTTCCTTATCTTATGGCCTTTACTTTTTTGTGTACTTTAGTTTGTCTGTTATAACACGACTTTAAATAAAGTTGTCTTTAACTTCTTGGCTTTTAGGATTTCCAATCCTTGGAGTTGAGTGGCAGAAGATGGAAAATCCTGATTTGAGAATGTCAATGGGTATGGGACCGAACAAAAAAGGTGTGCGTATTAGAAGAATTGAACCAACAGCTCCAGAATCTCATGTTTTGAAGCCATCTGATATAATTCTCAGTTTTGATGGGGTCAATATTGCCAATGATGGAACAGGTAATCTGCCTTGTTTTTGATTCTGAAACAAATAGTGATCTTATTAAGATGATTTATGCACGTTCTTGAACTATAAGAAAGAATTGAAGTGTGGTTGAAACTGTGCGTTTAGCACAGGTAATTTATTTATATTTATTTATTTATGTATCAAATATGCATAAAGGACTTATATGCAAGCAAATGAATTTTTCAAGAACCCATTTACATGAAAAGTTTAATCAAGAACCTATCAGCCAACACTCATCTTTCATAGACCAATTTGGGTATTTACTCTATTTGTAATCATAAGGCTGTAATCTCTATTTCTGTAATCATAAAAAGGTCTTTATTGCTATAATTGTAACACATGCCATGTGCTTTTCTTGTAAATAAATAGCTGACTGAGAATTCAAGTTTTTCAAACATCATTGGACTTTCAAGAAATTTAATTAATTGGTTTAAGATGGTACTTTCCAGGTGGTTACAAGTGAGGATTTTTTCTTTTGTTGGGCATAATATGATAAGATAGGACAAAGTATAGCATATGATAAGATAAGATGGACTACGATGATAGGATAAAAACATGACAAGTTAAAAACAAAATAAGTATTAATCCTATCCAACGTTTGATGTGCACCATGATTATGTTCTGATAATAATAAATTGTGTTGGTGATTGATGATGGTGCTAATGATAGTGATACCATTCGTGGAAGTTGTGGTGTTTGTTGCAGTAATGATGGTAGTTGTGGTTACAATGACGATGACATAAGTGATAACAATATTGGTTGTGATGGTTGTTACAATAGAGATACATGATGATGGTGATGACAAAAGAATGATGATAACAATGGTGAAAGTGATGACAAAAGTTTTGGGGACAATGGTGGTGGTTGTTATAACAACTGTGGTGTGATGGTCTTTGCTATGTTGGAGATGATGATTATAGTAGAGGCAATATCTATGAAGGTGGTGGCAATAATAACAAAGATGGTGGGAATGGTGGCGATTACAATGTTAGAGTTATGTTTATGTTTATATTCTTTGTCATAATGACTGCACAAAAGTCCTTTTTTGTTGTGAATTATGGTTGTAGCTCGTTGCCTTAAATGGCACATTGTTTCTCTTACAGTACTCAACTTGACTTTTTAATACACACACACAGAGCTGAGTGCTCTGTCAAGTAACTTAGGCTTTTTTGAATCCTAAACTAATATTCTGAACTGTTATTGTATTTCTTACAGAAACTTTTCTCATTTGTGACAGATTTCAACCTAAATCAAATATTTATATGTCATAGAGATATAGATGTTCAATACAAAATCCAGAAATAAAAATCTTACTTAAAGTTAAAAAGTATATTAATATTTAAGTTATTTACTATAAATAGCATTAGTATTTACATTATAAAATAAAATATTATTAAATCATGATAATGTAACTTTAGTAACTGGAAATATATCAAATTCATATGAACAATTATCATAGCCTGGTGGTGATATACAATTACCTCAGTTATAAACACTTAATATTTACTCACAAGTCATAACTTATAAAAAGTTCTGATGTGATGAAAGCTGTCGATCTGTATGATTCTGGTGTCCACTCGCATTTGAGACATTTGAAAACCTTATACAAGATTGGAAAACTATTTTTGAAAATATAATAACAACACTTAATGTGATCAGATCCTTATTATTTAGGGATATAATTGGATCCATATGGTTAAGAGATATTGATGTTATACACTTCAACTACAATTTGCTAAATATGGAAGAATAAAATATGATTGCTGACATTACTCATACATCAATTGTGTCAAGTGTAATGGTTGTTTGTGGAACATTTGAAAACCTTGTTTGCAATGCAAAATAAGATATTAAAGGTATCACTAATTATACTCTATGTTAAGAATTGATGTTGAAAAAGATATTTATATTAATGTATTTTCCATAAATTTTAATTCATTGCACCAATGGAAACCATTGTTGTGTTGTGCTAAACTTCTCTTGAACCTTGTTTTTAACACAATCAACTATAGCCTAAGTACTAGTAGTTTGTATAGTTCTTCAGAGCTAAAATCTAATTCTGGGATAAATTTGTAGTTCCATTCAGGCACGGGGAGCGCATTGGTTTCAGTTACCTTGTTTCACAGAAGTACACTGGGGATAGAGCTCAAGTAAAGGTTCTTCGGAATTCACAGATACTCGAATTTAACATTAAACTTTCAACTCATAAGCGACTTGTTCCAGCACACATCAAAGGCAGGCCTCCCTCGTATTACATCATTGCTGGATTTGTTTTTACTGCTGTTTCTGTCCCCTATCTTCGTTCTGAGGTGAGTAGTTATCTTTAGTGCATGCTGTTTCTGCTTTTGTATATACTGTTTGTACGAATATGCTGAATCCCATATCCTTCTGTTTTGTCTGCCACATATCATATCTTCTCTTTCTGGCTAATTTTCTTCTGTTTTATTGGGTGCTGTAAGCAAACAATTGTTTGCTATTGTGTGGATTGAGTTCACATTTTTTCTTTTGTCACTGCCATAATGAAATTGTTTGTTTTGAACATATGACACTTCTGGGGACTTTTACACTTTATGAAACTCATAGCTGATGAATTGGTTATATATGTTGAGAGAAATAGTACACATTCATGTAATATAAACCCCTTGTGTCTAAGAAGTGCCGAAGAACTAATATTCATATATTGCACAAAGCATTACAATGGGTTGGACCCAAGATCATATACAAAATATATCTATAGTATATCTAACACTTCCCCTCAAGCTATAGCATACCTAGTCAATCCTAGGGCCCCACAATGGTTTGGTTAAGATGTCTATCAACCGATCATTAGAATTAACAAATTGAGTGGCATCTTGATGTGTTTGGTCTTGTGAAATACTTAATTTGAGGTAATATGAAGAGTAACTTGGCTATCACAAATGAGTCATATAAGAAATTGTTTGAGCCAAATAAGCTCACAAGGTAGAAGCCATTGCTATGTGCTCTAATTTTGCAATAGATCTTGCCACCAAATCTTGGTTCTTGTTTTTCCATGAGATCAAGATATTACCAATAAAGACATAATATTTGGAAGTGGATCTCTTGTTAGCAAGGTGAGCACATCCAATATGCACAGTATCCCAAAAATTGAGTATGACTAGTGTTTGTATAACAATTTTTCTTGGTGCCCCTTTAATGTACTTCAGAATGTAAATGATTGCATCCCAATGTCCTACACATGGAGAATTAAGAAATTGGCTGACTACATTGATCGCGAAGGAGATGTTAGGATGAGTGGCTAAGGTAGTTCAGTTATCCAACTAGTCTCCTACATCGCCTAGGATCTGAAGGTGCCTCCCTCTTACTTGATAGAAGTTTGGCATTGGGAACCATGGGTATGGCAATGGGTTTGGAAGGCAATTATCCCAATTTCCTCTAAAACATCTAATGTATACTTCCTTTTGTTTTGGTTGATTCAATTGTTGGATTGTGGTACCTCAATCCCTAAGAAGTATGAGTGTGCCTAGATCTTTTGTTTGAAAACATTGCAAAGGTGTTGTTTTGTTTGATGATGCCATGTTGATTGCTAACTTTAAGAACAATGTTCTCTACATACACTATCAAGTAGATACTTCCAACAATTGAATGATGATAAAAGACAAGATGGTTAGGTTCACTTTGGGTCACACGTAAGTGTTGGACTGCCTAGGTTCACTGTAGTCTGCTTGTTCTCTACTCTCTCCGTAGTCGACTTGATCTTCTCTTTGGCCAACTTGTTTTTCTATTTGGTTGACTTGTTACTCATTGGGTTCCTTACTATCTTAATAGCCAAGTTGTTTTTAACAAGATTCTTGTCAATAGGTTGACCTCCTTTTAAGGGATAGACAATTCCCACGTATTGTTGCGCTTAGTGGCATCTATCTACTCATTCATTGCAAGTTGTCACTCCTCATCTTGCACCTCTAATGCAGCTCTCAGATCCATCTCTACTTGCAACTGATCTTGCAAATTTGAAACATCTTATTCAAATTCCAAGCGTCGCTTATGCAAAATTTGTTTCCTTCTATCTAAGCTTGTTTGTAAAATTGCATTACCTCTAACCTCTTTTTCAACTTTGTTGCAAATCACTTTTTGCAATCTCTAACCTTTGGATTACAAACTCTTCTTCGAATTTCGAGCTACTCGAGCTTTTCACATGCCTCACTTAGCTATCTGACTACTCCACTTGCTCCATTGACTTAGTCGAGCTGTGTAGGCGTCCACCAAGCTAACTGAGCTTGCCTCATACTCCACCATGTTGTTTAGGGTATCTACACGCTCCACCACCCCGTCCGGGCTATTTGCATGTCTCACTAGTCCATGCAACCTACTTGGTTGCCTTGTCGACCTATCCATGTTACTCGACTGTCTTGTCGAGGGATCAACTATACTTAGCCTTTGTCTTGAGTTCTCCATGCTAATTAGTCTTCTTGTCGAGTACTTTGTTTGCTTGTGCTCGACCCCCGAGCTACATTTCTTCTTCTACGAGGTTGGTTGTCTCTTTTGTTCCATTCCCATATCGACAATCTTTGACAAAATGTCCAACCTTACCACAACTAAAACACTTGTTTGAGTAACAATCCTTTGCATAATGAACATACTTGCCACACTTGAAGCATTAAACATTTGAGTTGCTCGACCAACCTTCTCTCCATGGACCTCGTCCTCTTTTGTGCCAATTTTTTTGACCGGACTGTTTTTTCTCTTGTCCTTAGCTTCTACCACCAAGAACGCTTCCTATACCTCCTTGGTATCATCTTCTGCCTTGAGTGTTCTGAGCTTTCTCATCTTTAATTAACATCTTCGTTTGGAGTAATTGATCAAGTGGCTCCTACTTCTTCTTTCGTTGTTCGTGTGCCTCAAGGGACCCGACAAGCTCTTCAACTGTAAGTGTTGATAGGTCCTTGGACTTCTCAATCGCACACGCCACATTCTCAAAGTCGTTTGTCAATGACCTCATGATCTTCTCCATAACTTGGCTTAGGCAAAGTCTCTTCGTTTCTAGCAAGTTGGTTCACCACGCTTTCTATCCGGGTAATGTACTTGGCTACTCCTTTAGTCTTCTTCATCCTCATGCTCCTTAACTTGCCCCTGAGTGTTTGAAGCCGACTTGTTTCACTCGGTCATTCCCTTTATACGCCTTCTCTAAAATATCCCACACTTCTTTTGAAGATTTGGCATTTGTAATCTTCTCAAAGTTGGACTCGTTAATAGCTTGGTAGAGGATGAACAAAGCTGCCTTGTCCTTCACACACGCTTCTTTCAATGCTTTCAATTGGGCATTTGACCAATTTGTGGTAGTGTTGGTTCATCAAAACCATCTTCAGCCACCTCCCAATTTTCTTGGGAGCCAAGAAGAGCCTTCCTTTTGAGACTCTAATTGTCATAGTTGACTGCCTTTGTCAACTTGGGCAAGTGTACACTATTTGTAAAATTGACCATCTCACTATTGATACCACTTTGTAGACAACAACGCTCTATTCTTGTGGAAAAACTTGATTCCCTTGTTGTTGTTCATTCATATAATTTCACAATACAATTTATAGATTCATAATTTTGATCATTGTACCTAAAACTGTTATAAACGGCTAGTACACTAATTACCCACAACGGGTAGTACATTAACCATTCACACGACCAACTCATTAACTATCCACGGTGACTAACTCATTAACTACTGCTAAGACTCTAACCGCTAATTCATTTAAGTTTATTCTAAGCCTACCAGAGCTTTTTAGTGAGTTGGAATTGGGACCTGTTTTTAACCTAAATTTTTAGCCCATTTAGTTTAAAACATTTTAAAGCCCAGTTAGTAAATGGTGACTCCCTCTAAAACTACCATTGCACTGTAAAAAAGTGACTCTAGAAACCGTCATTGCACCTAAAATTTAATATGCAACCTCTTTTTTTAATGTGGTTGTTATTATTAGTTACATTTTTACATGTTTGTATGTCTTATGTTGAGTTTTTTAAATGTTTATGAATCTTTTGATTCGCGAAACAAAAAATAAGTTTTTCGATATGCGATACGATATGCGATACGATTTGCGATAAAACTACCATTGTTATAGATGCATTGGGTTTTTGGCTGCACAAATTGTTTGTAAGAATGTGAAACAGATATGTTTGTTTGTTGTAGGAATTTGTATGTTTTGACTATCTTGTATTTTAGTTTATAATCATTATTATTATAATTTCTGGTTTGTTTTACTTATATCCAGTATGGTAAGGATTATGAGTTTGATGCACCGGTGAAGCTTCTCGAAAAGCATCTACATTCTATGGCGCAGTCTGTTGATGAACAGCTTGTAGTTGTTTCTCAGGTTTCTGTATTGATTTCCCTTGATGACCTTTTTGTTTGTTTATTACCATTCTATCACCAGCTTTAGAGGTGCTCATACTTGAAATGTGCTATATTGCTAGGTTCTTGTGTCTGACATCAATATTGGATATGAGGAGATAGTAAACACTCAGGTTAGAGAATATCATGCAGATATTACCTTTTTATATTATTGTAGTGTCTATTAAGTTTTGTTCTTTGCGTGTGTAGGTTCTTGCTTTCAATGGTAAACCTGTGAAGAATCTGAAGAACTTGGCCACGATGGTAGAGAGCTGTGATGGTGAATATCTAAAGTTTGATCTGGAATACCAACAGGTTTTTCCTCACCGACATATTCCAGTCGGTTCATTGTGCCCCTCATGTTAAATATAGATATGCCCCTAACTTATTCTGTTCGAAAGAAAATTGTTTGTTTTTATGGTCTTAGAATTTAGGCTTGGGATCTAAATCTTAATTGTTCAAAATCAACTTGTGAAGTTAGGATTGTCTAAGTTTTATTAACTTTATTTTAATCACATATCTAATATCTAGTGGGTGTGAAACTAAACACTGCCCTTGAGGTTGCAATTGGGGCCTTAACCTAGGCATGCAGGTGACTACGATTAATACGGCTATTTAACATATGGTTACCATACTTACTAATCCTAACGAGTTAAAGAACTATTATAAATAAAAAGGTACTAATTCATATGAAGATTACTTTATTAACCTTGCGTGTGTTGTTTTCTTTCTTAACATTGCATATAAGAAGATCTTGTGAAACTATTCAGATGAGGAAGAGAGATGGAAAGATTCTAATAGTCTTTTCTTTTTTAATTTCAAAGAAATTGGACATATCTATTATAAATTATATTCTCTTCTGCTTATTCAAATTAAATCTATCAAATGAATATAGTCTGCTATAAAGGTTTTGCTGACATGACTGATTTGAAATTCTGAATACCCTTTTTCTGCCAGATAGTAGTGTTAAAAACCAGTACTGCAAAGGCTGCAACCTTAGATATCCTCACCACACACTGTATACCTTCTGCAATGTCTGAGGATCTGAAGACATAAAAAGTTTTGCTGCATGCTAAAGTTACTCCTAATTGCCTCTGCTTATTCTTTTAAGTGGTGTTACACATTCACTACCAGATTGCGGTACTATATATTCTGCCCTGATCAATGAGATAAAGGCTTCTTCTCACGCTGAAAGGTACAGAAGCAGAAAGATGGGAGAAAGATCTGGCAAAATACAATATACGCTTCGTTAAATTTATCTCATTTCAAGTTGAGGTGTTCTGTACTGAACTTAAATTAATCATTCCATTTTTTATTCCTTTTTATGCAAAGTTTATGATATGCAAAAGAATGATTGGTGGAGGAATAGGAAGTATTATTTCATTAACGGATCATTTATCCGTAATGTGTTTTCACGTACGGAATTGTATAATTCGTAATATTAATTGGGAATACAATCTGGCATGCAAATATGCGTATCGAATTATAAAATCCGGTATGTGAATGAGTAAAATTTATTGTGTTATTTGAACTAACTTAATAGGTGGAGTAATATATTGGAAAAGTGAAGATTAATTAGTTAGAGGGATTGCCTTGTGCCATTTACAGCTGATGAGGTTAGTTGAAATGAATGTAAGTTTTAGAAATTAGTGACAGGAAATGTATTATGTTGTAATTTATGTGTAGGTATTTAGGACTTGAGATGATTAATGAATGGGTGTGTAGGGTTGCACTTGGTCTTGATTTTGTAATATTAGTTTTAAGGTTTGACACAATAGGCGGTGGAAAAGGAAAATTTATGTGTTGTTAGGTTGTGAAAGAAGAGGTAAGTATAGAAAATACAAATAGGGATTGAATATTACTATAACCAGTGAAAGAAGAGGTAAGTATAGAAAATACAAATAGGGATTGAATATTATTATAACCGGGACAAGAAAGTGTAATTGTCCCTTGTGGTAAACCGAATTGTAATGGAGAAGGTTGGGTTTAGAGGAGATTGAAGATGAATAAGTAGTTAATGATAATTGACATGACCAAAAGTATGATGAAACTAACCAACATATTACTCCCGTTAAAAGGAAATAATGACGTTTGATCAATTGTACAATGCTTGATATACATACAAGAGATCAATAAGAAGATGCATAACTGAATTCCAATAGCTAATGTTTTTGTTAGAGCGTGATAATTATAGTCACTACGGTAGATGTAGTGAGTCTTCTCAAGTTGTGAATGATATTTTTTGGACACACCCTTATTAAGTTAAATTGGTAAATGCTTTTAATATTGTATTGTTGATGGAAAGCATTTACAATACCAACAAATATAAGTTGCCTTTACTTGAAATTGTAGGTGTGACATCCATGTGATTGACTTTTTCTATTGTCTTTTTTCTATTGCCTTTATGTTATTAGCAAGTGAAAGAGAAAATAACTTTATTTGGACACTTGAACTTAGAGGGTTGCTTTTGTGTGTCTCCAGTCATTGTCATTAATAGAGATCTTGTTTTAATAAATGCAATTATCATTGTTTTTCTTGAAGCATCCAATCTTTTGTGTTGGTTCCACATTAATAAGAATGTTAGAGTTAAAATGCAAAATGTTAGTCAACTATGTTGATAATTGAGATGTTTTGATGGATGCTTGGGGAACTTTTGTTGATTGTGATGATTCTGAAGCTTTTCATAGGTGTTTGAAATGGTTTGTTCATCATGACCATTATTTTTTGAATATGTAAATGATGTATGTGTAGAAATTTATTAAGGCATGGACTGACCATGTTATGCATATGGGAAATACAACAAATAAGTATGTCAATATACCTTACTTGATCTTATTATTGGTGTAAATGTTGTAATTAATTTGGTGTTGTTGGATTTTGATATAAGCAGGGTTGAAAGTGTTAATTGGAGTTTAAAGTGAGTTCTACAAAATAGTATGAGAGATTTGTGCACATGTTATGACGTAGTAAACAACGTCATAAGACTTCAACATAAAGAAATTAAGACATTATTTGATCAAAGTCTACACCTTGTGGGACAAAAAACTGGTTGGATTTATTTCTAAACATTGTTTGATTCACATTTATGAAGAGTATGATCGGGTTAAACATGTTGGTTTTAATAGTTAACGTTGTGGTTGTATTTTGAGACGTATTCATGGATTACCATGTGCCTGTGAACATGTTAGATGTGTATCGGGTATGATACCATTGAACATAGTTCATGTTATGTGGACCAAACTAATTTTTTCTGATATGATTTCATCTTATACATCTTCAGAGTTATCAATTTAGTTGGAATTTGATGTCATCTTGAGTCGTTTCAAAGAAGGCTACATAGGTGGTAAGATTAGCATAAAAAACAAGTTACATGAAATTTCATATCAATGTGTCCACTGGTAGAGAAGGTTAAAAAATAGGAGCCCAAGAAAGCAGGTCCACAAAGCGCGACCCATCATATTTTGAGCATGTCGATGCCCTTCACTCTGTGCATGATAGTTCAATACATTGAAATCTACTAAGCAAAAGAATAAATTGAAAGTTGTCATGAAGCATCAAGGAATTCCCATGTTGGATCAATTTCATGACATTTGTCACCTTACATAGTTGATGTGATTGATGTGAAAGTTAATGGTCATTGTGGTTATCAATGTATTGCTACATTGTTGGGTATGGGTAAAGAGTTTTGGTTGCTTGTTCATATAAACTTATTTAAAGAATTATGATAATAACATGATGAATACCCCACAATGCTTAATGGGTTTGAACGGGTGGAGCAACTCAAACGATCGTTATTAGTTGACAACATGACATTGATAACTACTAATTTTAATACGCTTAAACAATTAATTATACAAATTTACTTTACAAGCAACTGTAGACAAATGGATGACTATACTTGATATGAGATATGACATTGCTAGTAGTTACAATGGTGTTAGTCTACAAGCATCCCTTAACTGGTCATACATATAGGTAAGTGTTGCAGCTCCCCATGAGTAGTAACCATACATTTATAGATTGTGGAATAACTGCAAGTAGGACATACTAATTGATATGGCACTTTATCTGCAAATATTATGCATCCGACTAGATGTAATATGTAAGCCCTTGTTGCAACAATCCCATCTTTGTTGAATAAAACTCTTTTCATAAACCTCTCGAAGCCAACTCAATCTCACACTACAAACACGAGAGTGTCTAATCCCTATATTTACATCACCAATATCTACCCCAAACAACTCCACTAATATGCTCGAGGCACTAGCAAAATCCAACATACCATACAAACAAAATTGTCCCACAATGGGAATACGCAACAATGTCGACATATCAGCCAATGTGATTTTCATACCGCAAATTAGAATGTGGAATGTGTTTGTATCACGTTGTCACCTCTTCGTAAATGCTAAAATCATGCCTTTATCCAGAACTTCGTAACTAATGTTGTTCAATGACAACAATCTAAAATCAACAACTACAAACTGAATTTAGGAATGAGGTGCCCCTAGCTTATTCAACATCTTTGATGTTGGCTAGCGGTCGCGGTGAAACTCCTTCATTGCTCCATCATCGCGACGCTAGGGAAGAAGGAGATGGCAAGCTATCATTACATGTGAGATAAAACAAGGAGCAACACATGGGTTAGTCATGGAAGATGAACACCCACAAAAGGAAAACCCTCTAGCGCAAGAAGAAAGGTCCAAGAACGATAACAAAGAAGAATGGCTCGAAACTTTTTTAGGATTTATGACTCAAAACCACGTGAAAGATGAACAATCAAGGTTTCCTTAAACCGGGTCTCGAAAATTAGAATGCAACAATGCTTCCAAAGCAAGAAAAGAAATAGTGGTTTTTACTCCCAAAAGCACACATGAATTTACGGTTCAAAACCTATCGGAGGTTTAAATTCTCATAAACATGACTAAATTTCTCATAACCAGTGAAACATTCACTATCAATAGTTCAATACAATTTCAAATTGCATCAACAAAAATTAAAAACTCCTCCTGCTTTCTTTTTGGTAGGATATGTTGGAAGTAATGAACAACAGAGAAATAATCTAAATCTTATAAAATAAGAGTATTGATCAATGAAAAATCATGAGTGAGAAGACATAAAAAATGAGAATGAATAGCAGATCTGACAGAAGTAATATTGAAAATGTTCTTATTAATTTGCATATGTCATTTAAAAAAGATAAAAATAGATGCATGATTTTAGAATATTTATTTGTTTCATATCTATTTAAATTAAAACTTAGGTGATAAACAGTTTAATTTTAAAAAAGTAATAATATATAACGAAAATGATATTTGAACAAAAATTTTTAAACGATTTTGACAAATCTGACATGGCCACTGAGTTTTAAAATTTGTATTACAAAATGCTTTAATATGGCAACTGTTACACGTGCGGGATTGGTTTATTTGTAAACTGAAAGAGAGAAGTGAATTAGAGAGAGAAAGGGTGAAAGACATAGAACAACAAGGAACTTTTGGAGACAGTGAGAGAGAAAACGAAGTGCTTCCACATTCTTGTCGGAGTAACACGAGACACAAAAAGAGCGAAAAATAGTAAACGTTTGGAGTAGTGTGGGCAGAAAGTGAGAGAAAGAGAGACCGAAATACAGAGAGTTTCGACCAATGGTGGAGATAGAGATGGAGAGAGAACGAGTGTTGCAAAGGAAGAAGAGAGGAACAACCATTGCAGACAACGAAAGAGTGAAAGAAGTGAAGTACTGCAGACTAGTGGTGGAAAGTTTGACACATTACAGCCATGTGGGTGGGTTACCAGAGACCGTGAGTACCGGAAGTCGTCGACAAAAACCATTTCATCGTGTCCACCGTACCATTGAACCCTTCTGTGAGCCCATTACACCTCTTATCCCCCTGCGTATTCGTTGAAAGGTGTTCCTCCTTCCAAAACCCTTATTTTGTTCGAAAATGTTTTGGAACAGAGTGGTCGAAAGTTAAACAAGCTTAAGTTTGTTTTTCATGACATTGAACATAAAGGTTGCAACATTTCATTTATTTAACCCAAAGGTTACATATTTCGGTAGTATAATGGATTGGAATGGGTAGAGAATGATGTAATTTAATTTTGAAAGTTTGACTCATTTGGGGAGTTTGATTTTGTTGGCGTGTGTGTATGCAAAGTTTATTGATCTGTGGTTAATGTATTGTTGGCTTTCCATGTGGTTGTTGGTGATGTGTGTTGTTTGTATGATATGTTTGGTCAATGAACACTTTTTCTTTGTGTTTGTTTAAATTTTGGTGGTTGATTTGGTTGTCTAGTGTGTGTAAATATTATTGTTGTGGGATTAATTTATTGTTGGCTTTCCATGTGGTTGTTGGTGATGTGTGTTGTTTGTATGATATGTTTGGTCAATGAACACTTTTTCTTTGTGTTTGTTTAAATTTTGGTGGTTGATTTGGTTGTCTAGTGTGTGTAAATATTATTGTTGTGGGATTAATTTATTGTTGCCTTTACATGTGGTTTTGTGTGATGCGGGTGGTGTGTTTGATATGTATGGTCGTGTAGGAGTACAAAATGGACAACAAATGTGATGAATATGTTGATTGCATTGAGGAGAAGAAGGTGTGTTAATTTGGACTGATGTATTGATCTTTCTTTAATTTTTCAGATGTTATTTCGTCATTGCTGCAAAGCGAAGTTTATCAATCTTGTCAATGATAGATTAAGTGTGCAACAGAAGGAGTATATTGCAGGTACTCCTTTTTGGTGGTTCACCATGTTAAATGATTCGGTCAAGATAAGTAAGAATCTTCTAAGTCATTTATGTTATAAATGGATTGAAAGCAGGAGCGATTTTGATGTTGGTGGTCAAGTCGTAGAATTTAATCTATTAGATGTTTGTTTAGGGTTAGGTTTGAGGGTTTTGGGTGAAAGAATTGATTTAAATGAGACAATTGTGAATAGTGACAGTTGGAATATTTTTGAGGGTGAAATAGTTAATGTTAAGTTGATATATGATTATCTTTTGAAATTTGATGATGATGTTGGTGGTGTAGAAGTCTTTTGCAGGATGTACATTTTGTTAAGGATATCAGAATTCTTGTTACCTAATGAAAAGGGTATTGTTTTCCCAATAATTTTCCAGATAGTTGATGATATGGACAATATTGACGAATATAATTGGGGTACATTAGTGTACGAGTATTTGGTTAGTAGCTTGTGCATTGATTTATTGGCATTGAAGAATGAATCAAGTTCAAAGCATTTCCATGTTGTAGGATGTGTTTATCTTCTCTAGGTAAAGACATTATTGTTTGTTATTGTCTTTAAGTTATGATGTTGATTTTTCTTAACATGACATTGTTATTTGTTTGGTTTTTTTGCAGTTATGGTCATTTGATTATTTACTTGTTTGTAACTCAAAGTTCACATGCAAGATGAACAAGTTCCCTCGACTATTGCATTGCATGAATGTGAAAGTCAGTGACAAAGTCATAAGGAGTGCATTTGATAAGAATATGGTGAGGTCATGCTTAAAAATATAATTTTTGTTTGTGTTTAAAGTTACATAGTGTGTTGGCTTTATAATTACTTGTTGTTTTGTACAGTGTGTTGTTGATGTGGTAGTGTCAGATGAAGAACATGGTCATGATGTTGTAAAAGAAGCATTTGAAGAATTTGGCATTGCCTATAGAAAACAAGATTTGAAGGACAAGGAAGAGGTTCTTCATCTTCTCGAGTATGAAGAAGGCGAGATAGTTGAAATGAAACATTCAATTTCTGAATTAGAAGAAATGGTTGCAAAATGTAAGGATGTGGTGGGAAAGGATGAGTACTAAAACGATGCTGGTGATGAAGTTTCTGTTGATGACGACGATGATGGTGATGACGAAATGTTTAATGAGCCTTCCGTTAAGGCGAATCATGATGAAGATGTTTTTGTAAACAATGACGATGGAAAACATAGCAACATGTATGACCTATGAAGGCCCAACCTCGAAAGCGGTACAAGAGTGGTGTGACAAGAACACCTTTCCCTGTTTATGGAAATAAGAAGAATTTGAAATAACTAACATTGGGATGAGTTTTTGGGCATTTAGAAATGCAAATATGTAGTAATAAATTTATGCTTTTTGTTTTATATTAAGGGAATTACAATACGAAGCTTTATATGTTTTTGGTTAATTAATGCAGGCATGATGACTTCTATATGGTTGTTATTTTTGCAATACCAATTCAATGTACTTTATTTTGTGTAGTTGTACATAAGAGTATGGAATTATTATTCATAATATTGAATCACACTCCCCACATATTTCGTTTGTGGTCCCCAGTAAATGAAGCTGAAAGCAAGTGTGATGGTGTATGTATAAAAGTGTGATGTGTACTTATATTTGTATTAATTATGATGTATCCTTAATGCATGTGATTGTGTTGATTGAAATGTTTATTTACATCATTATTGTTAGTTTGATATAGTTATGTTGAAGTAATAATTGATCTAAGATCTGGAGTGAAGCACAGTAATATTCAGCACAACTCCCCACTTAAACGATCTTCACTATCCATTTAATATTATGTTGGGACATTTTCAAAAAAAAAGGCTACAAGGGAAATAAAAAAGTAGTCAATGTTCATTTGTGTGAAAATAATTTTTGACCATGGTAAGTTCTGTAAGACCCACAAAATTTAAATAATTAAATAAATAATTATTAATAAATGCGGGTAGTAAAAGCCTTTATGACATTAAATTCTGATTGGTATGACGTGGAAAAGTACTAGCTCAAGTGGTTAAGAGTACTTTGATTATATAAGAGGACTTGAGTTCAAGTCTTAAGTATGCCATTTGTGTTATACTTTGTTTTTGCTAATGTTAGATTTGGATGGAATGGGAAGGGTTAAAGGAAACCCTAACTGATCTAGCAGCCAAGGGTGGCTGTAAAACAGCTCATAATGGGACAATGAATGATAATTAATCATAAATTAAGTTGCATTTTCGTTTTGCATTATTGACCTAACTTTAAAGCACCATTTAAAAGGCAAAATTAGAGTATTAGGAAAGGTTTTGGCAAGGCTGAAATTATATCAGAAACAGAGCACGAAATTGAGAGTTTTGGTGAGTGTTGGGTGAGGTTTTGGGTTTGAGTTGGTAGAAGAGCAAGAAGGATATTGGCGAACAAGGAGGAAATAGCAAATTTATCAAATTAAGCAAAGAATTCAGGTTAGGGGAGTTTCACTTTGTTCTTAATATTGATTCTATGATTGTGCTTTTAAATAAAGGACTGTATGATGTTGTGCTGCCATGATTTGCTTTGAAATCTCGTGTTTTTGGAAATTTCCAGAAATTGCCTAGCGGCGTTGGAGACCTGCCAGGCGACACATGTCACAGAACCCAATTCTGGATTTTTCCCTATGAACCGCCTGGCGGCGTTGTGTGTACCTCCAGGCGACACGTACTGGTTGGGGCAGTGCTCTCGTTTTGGTTGCGTGATGAGAGATTTTACTGATTAAATTGGGTCCTGGTACAAAAATATAAAATTGTTATGCGGTTATGTGTTTGTGGAACTGAGATTGAATGTATGTGTGATGTGTTTATGAACTTGGGAATTTAGGGTTCATGTTGGAGTTAAAAATGAATAAGCATGATCTGTATTTTGATGAGAGCGTTGTTTTGGATGAAAGGATGTTAAAATGGAAAATCTATGAATTATGCGTGAAGTGTGCAAGTGAAATCATGACAGGACAAATGTTGGTAAAATAGTTAGGGGTGTTTTGAAATCATGACTAAAATTAAGATTGGGTATGAATATAATTACATAGAGAATAAAGGAGGTTGAAACATGTGAAAGGGGTAAGGGGAATATAGTGTAGGGACTGTTTTAAATACTCTGTGGTATATAATAAACGGTAATTCTCGTATGTAAGCTAATGTGAAGATGGGGAAGGTTTGCACTGAATTAATAATGTTGTGTAAGGAAATAGGATAAGGACCGTGGTTATGTGAATTCTGTAATTAGGATACGGGGTGATGCAAATTGGATGATTTTTGCATTAGCCTAATAGTAAGATAAGGAATGTACAGTACAATGTGTAATTTGGTTGATGGGATTGGCTTGTATGAAGAAGATTGATACTTGGAAAGTGGGCTATATTGCATGCTTCACTGTTTAGGTGTGTAAGGATATGTGCTATATCGAAAAATTATTGGTTTCATGATTAAATTGTGTGGATGTTAAAGTAGCAATAGAACCTTGCTTGGAGTGCCATAATTATACTACAAATTGGTGTGTTGTGTGATTGAGATCCTTTGGGGTCTGTTTAAGTGCCAAGAAACCAGTAGCATTGCGCTACTGGTATGGCGCCTGACGGCGTGGCCAAGCCGTCAGGCAGACGGAACACAAATTAATGACAGTAGTCACAGTGCGAGTAGGGCGCCTGGCGGTAGGGATGGTTCCGCTAGGCGAAATGGTGCAGCAGTAGCCCTGATGGTGCGTGGCGCCTGGCGGCAGGCTGGAGGTCTGCCAGGCGGTGACGATGTAGCAGATTTCCTGATGGTGCTTAGCGCCTAGCGGTGTGAGATGCCTGCCAGGTGGTCTGGACCTATATCCCGCTTAGTGGCGTGAGATGCGCGCTAGGCGGTTTTGGTCCAGTAATGGTGCGCGAGGAAGAGTTTCTACACAGCTTTAGGTGATGTTCATGATGCGAGGTTTTGGCTGTGGGCCCAATTACGAGTGCATCTTGTATTGGGGTAACACGTGACCACTCTAGGTTGTAGCCTGGTGGTTTAGGAAGTCCAGTGGAGTGTGCGAGTTGTGGCTCGTACAACGAGGTTCGGGGCGAGTAGACATTCGTGCAGCGAAGATCGATCATTGATCTCACTTAAAGGGTATAGAAATGATAGACGTCTAATGAAATTGCTGGAAATGGAGAAGTAAGGAAAAGGGAGAAGAGTACTAACCCGGGTTTTAAATGTTGAGATATTGTATTTAATAATATTTTGTTTGGTTTTATTTAAATGAGCTCGCCCTATCTGTGTGTGTGTAGCGATGATCATGTAACTTGTTACATGGGAACAAATGTTGATGCAGGTGGGCATACAGATGTATAGAGACAGAGTGTGGGCCAACTATGAGAGTTTTAATAATTTTCTTCATAGAAGCTTCATGGACTATTTTTGTAATAATTTTATAAATAGTTTATGATTATAATAATTGAACGCCGCGTTTTATTTATTATTGGCGTATTAACTTTGGATTTAAATTTTTCCCGAGTTTTGGGAACTTGTTGATAATAAATGAGGTTATTCTATTATTTTTGTTTTTATTTATTTTAATAAGTAATTTCTGGCTAGGACGTTACAAATTCAGGCTGATCAAAATAGTTATATTACTCCCCACTTAATACTTGTTTACCCCCCCATTAACAAATACTCTCGATGATAAAAATAAGTCAGTTAAGTGTGATTATGAAAGTGCACGCCCACATGTCACATAAACCAAAAGTAAAAAAGTAAAGTCAATGTGTATTGGATATAGGTTGATATCATAGCATATTGATTTTCAACCAGTGGATTAGGCGACATAACCCAATTGGCGAAGTTGATTTTTTTGGGTTCATATTGTACTATATTAAAAAGTGGAATGCCTTATCAGAATATTCATGATAACTCCCCACTTAAAGGTACTTGTCTCCCCATTTAAAAGTCAATGTTTCTTTTGTAGCATTAAAACGTGGAAGGGCTTTATCGAATTGTCATCATAAATTTCCACTTACACGTTGCACATTTGAGAAAAGTATGTGTGATATTTGTGACATGTGAAGTACCCATTTAAACATCCTCCAGCCCACATTTGATAAAAATTGGTGTGATTTTTGTGTGATGTGAAGTTTAGTTGCATGAACATCATAGTCATCATAGGTACCCACTAAATTGTCCTACACTCCCCATTTTATAAAAAATACTGTTATATTTGTGCGATGTGAAGTTTTGTTGCGTAAACATAAGAGTCATCATAACTTCACACTTAAAAGTCGTTCACTCTCAATTTCTTATAGATTAATCTTATATTTGTGGGATGTTAAGTTGAGTTGAATGTACATAATAGTCATGATAACAACCCACTTAATGGTTCTGCACTCCCCAAATGATAAGGTGTCATTTGTAAAATGTAGGGCCATTGGCCAAATAACCCAATCGTGGATAGTGTTATTGTGGATCAATTTTGTTGTCATGTTTAGTTGATAGCATGCGCTTATGTTGAAGGAGTCATTGATTTGAGATTTGGAGTTCATTAAAAAAATATTGATCACAACTCCCCAGTTATTCGTGCTATACTTCCCATTTGAAGAAGAATGTGCATTGCCGACAAAAGCCAACAGTAAATGTTATTAACAGAGTAGTCATCATAACTCTCCACTAAAACGTCTTGTACTCCTCATTTAAAAAAATTGTGATTTCCGGGTCATGTGTAATTGATTTCATAGTCCAAGTTGAATACCAAAATATTTACTTAAACTCCCAATTAATGGTGAATGACACCGTCAATAAAATTCATTCAACAAGTTTTCGTGATGAGCACAAAATATTGCTACACTCCCCACTTAAATTTCGTACAGTCCCCACTTAATCAATAAAGTGCAGTTTGGACTAAGTACTTGGAGAACATTGTTTTCTTTTTAGTTGGGACAGTTTTGAGTTTTGGAGGAATAGCAGAGACATAATTTTCCTCACGTGAACAAACCAACTTGACGTAGTTGATTTCATTGTCTTCGCTCCGTGTTGAAGTTCTTGTTCTAATACCAAAGCCAGATATAATAGCATAATTTCTATAAAATTGTTTAATGACAGCCAAGCTATCAAAACACATGTGCACTTTCGGTGCAATGTCATATGCGGTCTTATGTTCGACCCTTTCACTATTCACTTCTTCATTCTAGTTATGTGGTATTTGACTTTCAATATCTTCACCTAAAGAGATGTTATCTAGTAAGCCAAACAGTTCCATTACCATATTTCTTTGCTAACTTAGGTGCTTACAAATAAAATGACATACATTAAATCTTATTTTATGTCAACTTACGAACATGTGTGTAGGCTCTGTTTTTATTTTCAAATCATAATAAATTATCCTTTGATTTAAATCCTAAATAACACTTAACAGAAACAACAACCCATGTTCAAGTTATTCTCATATTTCACACAATATGGTTCATTAATGGGGAGATGAAAAAGGTATGAACGGAAAAAATTAATTTATTGACTAAAAAGTAACTCACTTACTTGCCATTCAGTTTGCCACTATAAGACCCGGGAAAAATTAGACTAAAGGAAAACATATGGAAAAACTTAATGACTTGATTAATATTGTTGATTTATTTAATTTAATTAGGTTATTAAATTATGAAATATGAAATAATTATTATTTGAGTGATTTAATTTTTTGTTGTATTTATAATAATTATTTAAGTGATGTAAGTTATTGTTTATTTATTTTTAGTTAACAATATTATATTTAAGGTCGATATGTGAGTTTATAAACGTGTGCTGCGTAACAAATAACAAAAATGCGTTTAGCTTAGTGGTTAACACTATGAAGTTTTGTGTGTAGGTACATGGGTTTGAGTTTGGCTGACCTGATGTAGTGGTTTTAATTAATTTTCTCTTTACTTCTTTATTTGGTTGTGGGGTCCACGAAAAGTTATAAATTTAAAATTTCTCTCTCCTCAAATTTTTTCGATACGTGAATGCATGCTACAGCAATTGCATTATTTTTTTCCTCCTTTATTTCTCTCTCCTTCGTTGGTCATGTAAATGTTGGTTGCTGTTTGCATTCTTTTATTGTTGCACCTGCAACTTTATAATCAGTTTTACGTGTTTAAACATTCGTTGCTGCCACCGAAAAATAAAAACGGCTTTTGGTTTTATTTCTAAGATTTTAATAGAAAGATTATGTTAGGGTTTATTAGTGGAGAGTGTAATATATAACCTAAGTTTTTAGGGTTTGGGGTGGAAGGAGAGGAAAGAAAGTGGCAAGTCAAAAATATGGAAGTTGTAGCCTAAAAAAGAACGGGTAAACGAGGTAGGGGAAGTTAGCCTTGTTTTTTTTTCTTATCGTTATGCACTTATTTTCTCTTTTGTTTAAGCTTTACAGTTTGTTGTTTATTCTTTTATTGTTTACGTTGTTGCCAAGGGTATTTCTTCCATAATGTTTCCAAGTTGACTATGGAGTGTAGGATTCATATTTATCGTGTTGGGGTTGTTTACCATGGGGTTTAAGAAGTATGTGCTTTGCTTTAAATCAATGTCGTCGGTGTTGTCAAGGGTGGTTAGTGGCCATAATGTACTCTTTTAAGCGGTCATGCGATAATTTTGGTGGTGTGGGCAACTTTGCAGTTTCAAACTTATCTTATAAGTGGTGGCAGTGGGTTTACGTACATGCGGGTATGCATGTTTGCATTGTGGGAAGAAACCCATTGGTTTGGTTAATTGGGTTCTTGAAACCTTTCTTCACTCATGCCTATTGGTTTATCGCTTGCCTTTCTCCTATCTTTGCCTTGCATGATTTCTCTCTCTTTCTACTATTTTTTTTCTTCTTAATTTTCTTCTTTCTTTCTATTCTCTTTCTTCTTTTTCTCTTTCATACATAAATGCATATAGTGCATGGGTTCCTTAATTTTTTTCTCTTTCTTTCTTTATAACCACCACACTTTAAAATGCTTTATGGAGGGACCCACGTATAAGTTTAATTCTTTCTCATCTAGACTTTATGTGCAGACATGAAGCATGTTCTTTCGTTCACTAGTTTTTTTGGTTTGGTGCCTTTCCTTTGTTTTCACTAATTTTCCCTGTTCACAATTGTGGGATGATTCGTTGCCTAAAAATAATTGCATTCTTTAATCTTTTGGAATGGTGCAGACCACCACAAGTAATTTCATATTTCCCTTTCTCTTTACTTCTTTCTATTTCTTTTCTCTTTCTATTTGAATCTCACGTGAATGCATGATATAAATTTGGTTCCACCTTGTTTCTCTTTCCGTTTGTAACCTCATTTTTTTCTCTTTCTATTTTGCAGCCATGCATTTATTTGCAACTTCGAAATTGTAACGGGAAGCATGGTAGTTTCTCGTTCCACTATTAATGTGTCAGGGCCTATGCATATTAAACACAAATTGTTTTATGAGAATAAAACTTTTCCAACTTAACTTCCGCATGTGGGGCTCGATGAGAGTTGTCAAATGTTACATTTCTTTCTCATTATAGACATAATTTTTCTCTTTCATTAGCTTTTGGTCTCTTCTTAGGGGTTGCAGTGGTAGTGTGCAATTGTGGTGTAGTCACTCCTATTTAATATTACACTTCATTCAAGTATTTTGTTTTTTCTCATTCACGTGAGATGTTGTTGTTCAGTGCTCTCTTTGATGTAGTTCTCTTATTCTCTAATAGTAGTGCATCACGTGTGTGAATTTCTAGCTATCTCTCATGTGTTGATTGGTTCATGGGTGTTTGATTGGATATCTGACATTTTATGTGGATGCATGGAGTTGTTTTCTTGTTTCATTGGCTTTTTGTAGTAAATGCCTTGATACATGATAATATTAAATAATGTTATGATATTATTTGGTTATCTATAATTATTAGTGTGACTTTGGTTTATTTGTATGGCATATGGGATTACATGGTATGGAGTTTAAGTGGTGGTTTGAGGATAATCAATTGAGTGTGATGTTATGTTGTGGTTGAATGAATGTCACGCGTTGGATTTAGTGTACGAATGTATTATTTGATAAGTTGATGGGTTATGTTATTAAACTTTAATTCCCATGCATGATGTGGTAGCGTGTATTTTGTTGGCAATATATAAATTCTCATGTGTTGCATGTTGAGAGTGTTTTGCCTTATTGAAAGCTCTTGGTGGAATTAAATGTTGTGTGAGATTTTCCGTACCTAGGAACCCAGTGAAGACTCTTTTGCCTGTGTGAAGCAATGGAAAGGGGTCCTATTCGTTTGTGTGAAGCAGTGGTAGATGATTGGTTTGAGTGTTGTACCCTCTTGCCTGTGTGAAGCAGTGGGGAAGGGAAAGATGTTTCACCTTATTTCGGCTCGTTGTTAATATAGTGTTCGATGTGCGATGCATCAACGTTTTTACTCATAATTCCTTGAGGAATAAGAGAAACAGTCTGGCTGCGATAGTGGGACATATCGAACCATTTGTTCTAGGAAACTAGATGTTGTTGTGGGGTGAAAGGCCGCAGAAAACCAAAGCTTGATTATGATCACTATGTTTGAAGATTTTTGATGAATGTGATGCTATGTTTGGTTTAGTATGATTGTTTGGATTTGTGATTTGTGTGTTCAAACCAAGGATGGATTGTGATCATAATGTTTCCGTGTTACTTGAATGCGACGTTGAGTATTATTGGACATATTTTATTTATGAATTTCTTTTATGAATATCATTGTTTATGGTTAGCTTACCCCTATTTATTTGTTTGTGTGTTTGTTGTATGTGCAATGATCGTATAACGTGTGTGTTATACGAGAGCATATGATAACGCATATGTTTTTGGCATGGAGTAGATCGATGAGAGGCTGGGGTGAACTCAGGAGATTTTATAATTTAATTAGTTGTTTTAAAACAGATATTCAAATATATGTAATTTTCTTTTGATCGCAATTGTCATTTGAATCTTTTTGACCAAGTGTCGTTTTGAACAATGTAATTTAAATCAAGTTAAAAGTTTTTTTATTAGTACATTTTCAACGTTAATCCTTTTCCATCAAATGCATTCATTTTCTAACGTTCTGTGACATCTCAAAATTGGGGTGTTACAGCCACCAACTAGCCTTTAAGGCGATGTCCGAAGTGGTGCAGGCGGGGTCTTTGTGTAGTTGGGTTTACCATTATGAGATATTAATGAACTGCATTGTCATAATGTGGAAGATGGTGCCATGAATGAGGAATCAGTGGTGGTAGGTGGGGGAGTTGGAAACAACTTTGGCTCTCACCGATGGAGCAAGAAGCACAACACTTTAACTACAAACTTACCCTACAAGAAAACTAAGGGTATTACGGTCATCACAACAAAAAACTTTTAGTATAAGTATTGGACCCGATGGTCCAACACTTTGCGGACCACCACCACACACAACTTTCTTCGTTTGGGCGTTGGTAAAGGATGTAAGAAACATGTTTTTGAATCATGAATTCATAATCATGAACTTCTGATTATCATAATCGTTGTATTAATTGTTAACTTAATAATCTCGATATAGTTATTCATTGTGTGATCATGGAACGGTGGGAGGGACTTGATGTAGAACACCAAGATTTGGACTCCTTCATCAAAAGATGCAACTCTGCAACAACACTTAATCCATGGCCTCCAGGGAATGTCCAAGCTGCAATGATTAACCGTGAGAAAGAACATGCTCAAAGCATTCAAGAATTTGCACAAGATATTGCCTCCACAACTTACGAACGAGATTTCAAATCAAATTCGTGGTTATGGGCTCAACAGTCCATCAAATTCCATGGTATTCGTTGTTCAAAAATTTTATATTTGTCCATATTTTTAGGAAGGCACTAAGCATTGATTGAAGTTGTTCTTTTTTGCAGGGCTTCTGAAGGACGGGAAGATTGAAAATGCAACGGAGTTAGGAAGTTGAAAATGCACCAATATTCTTCCCTTTGTGGCCTGCATTGTGAAACAAGGTAAGCCAAATTGGCTACGAGATATGCAAATATCTATAAAGGTATGACTGTAGCATAAACATTTCATGTTTTGTAAGCACATCCTTCAAATAATATTTCATATGTACTTAACAACAGGATACTAGTGCCACTGTATGGGCTAGTGTTCACAGGAAGGTGCTACTTCATCCAGAATATGGAAAAGATCTTAAAGTGGGACTGGTTTTGCTTTTGCACACCGTAAAATATATTTTACCTACCTTCAAGACTAGTTTAAAATTATCTGTCCACAACGCTATACACTATTCAGTTGACATGTTAATGCTTGTAATATGTTGCAGCTTTCAGGTCCCGTCCACGACTTTGCTATGTTAACATAACTGTCCAGAACATTGTCAAGGTGTGATTGACAATCCTAAATTATGTCAATGAAATATTGTCCCTTGTTTTCCACAAGCTGCATTTATATACAATTTTTATTTGTTTCAAATTAGATCTTCAAACCAAACATATGTGGACCAACGGATGAGCTTGTCCATGCTACTTTGAAGCCTGGCATTGTCCTCCATCCATCCATGGATCCCAAGGTTGATGACTTATTACGGAAACTTGTGGACCCGTCCACTCATACTCACAAGACTGACCATGGCGAACGTTCCTCTGACCCTCATGGTAGCTCGTCAAGCAATCATGGTCCACCAACAAAGAACCAGGAAATATAATAGACACTTTTGAGTAGTGTTGTGCTAAGTATTGATGCAATTACTATATTTTTGTTAGGATGTCGTTTATGTTGTTTCTTTGACTTTATATTTTGTGTCTGTTATTTTGAAAACGAAATTAAAAACTTAATGTTTGTTGCTATTGTACGTCCTTTCATAACTAAAAAGGTTGTTCAGTAAAGTGGGTGTCTGTGGCAGTTTAAAATTGTTAAAGTCATCATGTCAAACGTAAGTGGGGACCAACGAAAACATATGTGGGAGTCAACTTACAAATTATTAGCCCAACTTGCAGAAATTATTTAAATATGCCATTGGGTACACACAATTCATTGACTTATACATTTGTTCCAAAACTATTTTCAATCATCCAATGTCCATTCACTGACGTTGCTGTTTTCCTAATTAACAAATGCCAAAATACACAAGTCCAACAAAAGTGGAGAGTAAGGCATTAATATATGGGGAGTTATGGTCAACATTATGTTCAGAGGTTGCAGATTTTATTAAAGGTATATCAAATATCCTATTTGGATGACATCATTCATTCACTCACTCACTCACAAAGTAATTTCCATCAACCAATTTTCATTCAATGAAGTGGGTGGTAGTCTAACTTGACAATAGCCAAAAAACACAAGTCCAACAAAAGTGGGAGTAAGGCATACATATGTGGGGAGTAACGTTAAACTTTATGTTTCTAGATTGTAGAGTTTAGTAAAGTTAATTTAAATATCCTATTTGGATGACATTATTCATTCACTTACTCACAAAGTATTTTCCATCGTCCAATCTCCATGCACTAAAGTGGGTGGTTGTCTAACTTCACAACATACAACTCTAACGAAAGTGGGGAGTAAGGCGTAATTATGTGAAAAGTAACGTTAAACTTTATGTTTCTAGATTGTAGAGTTTAGTAAAGTTAATTTAAATATCCTATTCGGATGACATTATTCATTCACTTACTCACAAAGTATTTTCCATCGTCCAATCTCCATGCACTAAAGTGGGTGGTTGTCTAACTTCACAACATACAACTCTAACGAAAGTGGGGAGTAAGGCGTAATTATGTGGGGAGTAACGTTAAACTTTATTTTTATATATTGTAGAGTTTAGTAAAGTTAATTTAAATATCCTATTTGGATGACATTATTCATTCATTTACTCACAAAGCAATTTCCATTGTCCAATCTCCATGAACTGAAGTGGATGGTTGTCTAATCTCACAACACACAACTCTAACGAAAGTGGGGAGTAAGACATACATATGTGGGGAGTCACGTTAAACATTATGTTGATAGGTTGCAGAGTTTAGTAAAGTTAATCTAAATATCCTATTTGGATGACATCATTCAGTCACTCACTCACAAAGTCATTTCCATCATCAAATCTTCATGCACTGTGTAAGATCCGGGAAAATTAAATAGTTATTTAATTAATTATTTAATTAGGACGGGTAATGAGAATATTCAAAGTAATAAATGTGAAGAACTATGACGTGGAAAGGTACTAGCTCATGTGGTTGAGAG